>Ga0208297_1000205_pt1 | contig 153382 bp, 127 predicted proteins | sample LMS_cellobiose_e_FD_187367 | JGI IMG/M metagenome (GOLD analysis project Ga0208297, IMG submission 187367) | Rumen-fistulated moose microbial communities from Alaska, USA - LMS_cellobiose_enrichment (SPAdes) (version 2) | ecosystem: Host-associated > Mammals > Digestive system > Stomach >... | reverse complement strand
AATCGTTCAACTCAAAGATCAAGGCCTTCCGTGCTCAACTCAGGGGCGTGTCAGATCTGCCATTCTTCATGTTCAGACTATGCAGGCTCTTCGGATAGCCCCCCCACGGAAGTTTACAGGTGAGCCGGAAATCTACTTTATTATCTACACGCGGCCGGTTTGGCCATATTCCGGATATTAAAAGGCTCCATTTGGCCATACAACTTCTTCTAATCGTTGTAGCGTTCGCTTAACGAAGGTAATTTTGCATTCTGTTCCGATTACCATGTAAATTATTTTTTAATTCAACATAATTTTTCAACACAATGTTTGGAGAAAAACGCCAAATGTCCTATTGCCCGCCGGAGTGCGAGACAATAGTCGTCCGCCTCGAGGGAATGATTGCGACCTCGAATCTGGATCCTAAGTTTGAAAAGCCTTTCGATGATGAAGAGGAACTTTAAAGCACAAGGAGGAAAAGAAATGAAGAAATCATTGGCAATGCTTTGCGGTCTGCTTGCTGCGGCCGCCTGCACGAAGGAAACCCCGGTAGAGAATAATACCCCTGCGACAGAGTTCTCTTCCATCAAGTTTGAAATCACAGTGAACCCGCTTACCAGGGCCGCGAAAGAGGATTGGGAGGAAGGCGACGCCGTATTTGTCTTCTTTAATGGTTCCGACCAGACCTATCTGAAGCTTACACGAGTCGGAGACGGCTGGGAATACAGTGTCACCGGCTCCGAAAGCGACATTACCGATGCCGCCACGAAGAAGCTTACCGCCGTTTTCCTTCCGTTTGCCAGCGCCGTCACACCTGTTTACAATAACGGCTGGAAATTCCAGAAGGACGGCAAGGACATCATGTCTTACTTCATGGTTGACGAGAATGCATCATACACAACCGCTTACGATGTGGACGGCACGACCCTTCTCGTCAAGGGAAGCGTCACCCTCCGAAACAATGTTGAGAATTCCGTCCAGTTCTATGTGGTGGATCCGGACGCCGGCAACACCACCGCTGACGGCACTTACACCTATTCCCTCTTCAACGATACCGTGAAGCCGTTCGGCTTTGGTGCCGTGAACGCCGACGGCACAGTTTCCGCCGTCGAGGGCAATTGCGGCGATCCCATGCCGGGATATGTCTATAATAATGGAACCGAAACCGGATATCTTTTCAGCGGGCTGGTTGGGAACTCCGAGGCGGAGCAAACAATTGTTGCTGAGATGCCAACGGGTGAGTACGATTATGATGAAGAGGATAACCCTATACCGATTTGGGGTGACGGTGGTTATGGTTACCTGTTTCTGTTATCTGACGCGGAAAATATAGATGACGCGGAACATACCTATGGCAAGTTCAATTCTCTCAAAAATGTAATCGCTCCTCACTCCGCCCTCAAACTCGGCAATCTGAAGGAGACCGACGCCACTAAGAAATGTTGGTGGGAGCTCGGAGAGGGACACGGAGCTGTGGCTCAATTTGGTCAGGTATTCAGCACGGTCAACTACGGAGCTAAGTGGCCTTGGGACAACGGCACTTTTTATAATTTTTATGAAGCATCTGCCCTTGAGTTGCCGGAGGGATGGAAACTCCCAGACGGTAATCAGTACACTGGGGGGATTGGCGGAGGTGATTTGGGTACCTTAGATGGTACGACATATCATATGAACATCAAGGGTAAAGAATGCTACGTTCTCGTAAACGGGAGTAGTTTCCTTATCTTGCCTTCAGCCGGTATGGACTTTCCGTGGGGTTCTGGTCATTCAAACGGAGTTTATCTCTGGTATGGATCAATAACTGGTCAGTCTTACGGTAATATAACCACCTGGTATTATTCCAATGGTGATGGTGGCATGTATATTAATGAAGCATATAGAGATCAACTAACAGACTTTAAAATGCCGGTACGCCTTGTTCCGGTCGATTAAAAGTCCAAATTACAAAGGTCAATAAAAACAAACAGGGGCCGCGTTCATTATTTGCGCGGCCCCTGTTTGTTTTATACCAGCACCCTCCGGAGGGCCCAGGCGTATAGGATTTCAACCACCAGCGTGATGCCGTCCAGGATGTAGTTCCCGGCAGCGTGGTCAAGCCATCCGGGCAGGAAGAAAAGCACCGGAAGCAGGATGGTGACAAACACCCTTACGACCATCAGCGTGCCAACCTGCGCAAGGCGCCCACGGTACCATATGCACATAAGGATCCCGAGGGGCAGATATATGAGCGGAAGGAACGCGGCGGTTGCGGCGGAGAATTCCAGCCCCTCCAGGCCGGGTACCATAGTAACGAATCCAAACAGGCAGAAGGCGATGGCCACCCACCAGAGGATCGTCAGCGGATGGTAAAGCGGCTTCATTCCCTTCATCATGCAAAAATACATGACCGTCATGCCAGCGGTCTGCAGCACTGCATTCAATAACGGAGCGTGAGCCAGGATTTGATCCCGCAATGGGGCTACGCAGCACAAGGCTGCAGCAACCATGATGCAAAATGCAACTTCCACCACCCACCGTGGCGCCTTTGAGTCAATATGGTCGACCCTGCATGTGTTCTTTTCCATCTCAAGCTTTCTTTTCACAAATGTAAGCAATCTGCACGGTAATTTTCCGCAGAAATCGACGATTTGGCCGCAATTTGGGCATTTTGGCCAATGTAAAACACCCGAAATGCCTGATTTTGAGCAAAAATGGCGAAATTTACTCTGATGAATGCAATTAATCCCTTCGTTATTGTTCTGATTATTCTGGGCATCATCGCCGCCCTTGTCATCACGCTGTTCCTCTCCCTGAGGACCACGCGTAAGCTGGTGGACGAAAACAACAAGCTCGTGGGCAAACTGCGGGAAAGCGAGTCTGCCGCCGCGCCAAGGCTTCCGGTGGCATCGGCTCCTATGCCCTCGGGCGACAGCGGTTTCATGGAGTGGTTTGAACAGAGGATGGACCAGACCAGGCTGTATCTCAGGAGCGACATTTCCCTTAAAGCCATCTCCGGCGAGCTGGGAGTCTCCCAGCGGAAGATATCCATGGCCCTCAAGGCGGATTCCAGATACGGCTCGCTGAACGAGTACCTGACGGCAAAGCGGATTGAAGAAGCCTGCCGCCTGCTCAGCCAAAAGCCGTTCTATAAGATAGAGAGCATCAGTCAGGACTCCGGATTCAGCTCACGCAAGACTTTCCAGACCATTTTCAAGAAAAAGACCGGCATGACGCCCTCCGAATACCGAATATCTGCATCCTCCGGTCAAGACTCCGCAGAATCGTGATACACGGCCTCATCTAGAGCCATAGCCTTGGGAACATCCCCTAATCTTGTATGGGATTTTTAACCAGCGTTCTCAGGGGCAGCCACGACATCGGCGTGGCGGGGGTAACGTGAATGTCCGCGAGGGGCCAAAGGCCCATGCCCGCGTCAGCGGGCTCGAGTCTCGTTTTCCGCTCTGAGAGAAAGGTTATCTGAAAAGGTAGCCTTTCTTTTTTGTATATCAGCCAGTTAAGTTCAGTGTTGCGGAATTCGGGAATAATGGTTAACTTTGTCAAAGTTAACTCAATGCTCCCGAAGTATGAAAAGATTGATTTACCTCTCGATGGCTGCGCTTCTGGTGTTTTGTACCCTGTCTTGCAATAAAAACGACAGTCAAGCAAAACCCGGTTCTATTGACAGGCCATATACAACCGAAGAAGCAGTAAAAGTTGTCAGCAAATTCACCTGGGTCAGTAATACTGAATATGAAACCACTGATGTTGTATATGTCAGGGGCAAGATTACCAAAGTCGATGGAGCTTACAAGGATAGTGGCACATTCGGCAACGCCACATTCTATATCGCATCTGACGAAACGCCGGCTTATGTATTAAAGTGTTACAGAATTCTCTATTTTAAAAACCAAAAATATACCGACGGCCCTGATATTAAGGAGGGCGATACAGTAATAGTCTGCGGCAAATTATTGAATTATCAACAAAAAACTCCGGAGACAGAGGCTCTCAACGCCTACCTGTTCGCGCTTAATTAAAGGAAGGCAAAAGCAGTTAGCCATCAGAATTACTCTGGTGGCTGTTTTTTTAAGTACCCCCCCTCTCCCTCAAAATCTTAGCAAGTTTGCGGATATATCGAAAAAAATCTTCAAAAAAATTTGGTTTATAAAATAAACTACTTTATATTTGCATCGAGATTCGGTCCTGGACTGGTGCGCAACGGCAAGGGACCCCATGTAGAACCCACTAATAAGTAAGAAAATGGAAAACAACCTTTCAGCAGAAAACAGCCTCCGCATCATTGCGGAAACTATCGAACGCAGTCGGCGCACGATTACGAAGAACTCTGGCAAACCGCTTATCCTCTGGGGTGTACTGGTAGCGCTATTCTCCCTTATCATATGGGGGCTTTGGACGAAGACGGGCAGCCCGATCTGGAATTTTCTTTGGTTCGCCATGTCCGCTATCGGCTTCGTATGCATGAAAACCCTGTTCCGCAATCGGGAGAAAGTTCCCGAGACCGAGGTTAGCCGCATGCTCGGGAAGATCTGGATGTGGTTCGGCATCTTCGCCACCGGGTTTTTCGCCCTGGTCTGGGTGGCCTGGGGCATCCGTTCGCTCACCGGGGTCGAAGGAACGTTCAGCGTTGACCTGACATTGATCATCCTGTTGATGATGGGCCTGGGCGGGACTTTGTCCGGGGCCGTCCTGGGAAACAAAGTTGTCACGGCCTCCTCCCTGATTGCCACGACCTTTGCAGCACTCTTTCTGATGGTCATGCCGACCGGTTCCCCCCTTCGGATCCTGTCTTTCGCCATCCTGGGCGTTTTCGCCCTGATCGTACCTGGCATCATTCTTCAGAAACAAGGGAGAGAATAGCATATGCCTGACAGTATGAAAACTTTCAAGCCCCTGGATCCTTTGCTTCATTCGGAGCTCCGGCTGGCTGTTATGTCAATCCTGATCAGCACCGACAGTGCAGACTTCGTCTACCTGAGAGGCCAGACAGGAGCGACTTCCGGCAACCTGAGCGTACAGCTCGACAAGTTGCAGCAGGCCGGATACATCGAAGTGACCAAGGGATTCAAGGGAAAGATGCCGCAGACCATCTGCCACATCACCGACCAGGGGCGCGAAGCATTCGCCGCCTACGTCGAAGCCCTCCGAAGCTACATTCCATCAGGTAAGAACTGATATGCAAGGATAGCCCTGACATGAAGTGACTAGTAGGCTAGCTCCTTACAATCAACTCTTTTCATAGTATCCTGTGCCTGCAATATGGCACAGGATTTTATGTAATGAGGTTGTAGTAAAACACATATATTGAATATGGAATACGGGGCAGTGGCGATAGAACCATAACCCCACAAAAACAGGCCAAAACGTGGGGTAAACGGACCCGAAGGTCCAATAATCCCACGAAAACACGCCAAAACGTGGGGTAAACGGACCCGAAGGTCCAATAACCCCACGAAAACACGTCAAAACGTGGGGTAAACGGACCCGAAGGTCCAATAACCCCACGAAAACACGTCAAATCGTGGGGGAAACGGGACGGGAAGGACAATTACCCCACGAAAACACGCCAAAATGTGGGGTAAACGGACACAAAGTCAACAAATACCAGTAATAATCTATAAACCCGAGTCAACCGAAATCAGGAAAGTACACGGAAGGACAAAAGCCCCACGAAAACACGTCAAAACGTGGGGTAAACAGACCCGAAGGTCCAATAACCCCACGAAAACACGTCAAAACGTGGAGGAAACGGACCCGAAGGTCCAATAATCCCACGAAAACAGGCCAAAACGTGGGGTAAACGGTTGTGCAAATGGCTGTTCCGTTTTCTCCTGAAGCATCGCCTTCCCCCATGAAGCACTGCCTGCCCCCATGAAACACTGTCTTCCCACCTGAAGCACTGCCTTTCTCTCCGCACTATTTGTAAAATAAAAAATGTGCGTACCTTACAGGTCTGGAAGAGAAAAACAGATAATCATCATTAATACTCTAATTCATAACCATTAAAAAATGAAAAAGATCAACTTTGCAATTCTTTTCCTATCTCTTCTAACTGTGATTTCTACCGGCGGCGGGAATAATTCGGCAAAGGCACAAGTGCTCGAAGGGACAAAGGATATTACCATCCAAAGGCTGGATGAAATTGTCGACAGCATTATGTATGGCCTTTCTGCAAAAGACAAGATTTACTCCAACGATTTTGGTACTTTATTAAAAGAATATGAAAATCCCAAATATCAAGGTAACGGGGTCAATCTTGAGCTTCCGGGTGAACTTTTTTTAGAATATGACCTGATAATGATCGGAATTGGTGGAGAAGAAATGACAAAAGAGGCGAAAAGGCAATATGAGACTATCTCTTTCTCCGATAACGAAGCTGTCGTGGAGGCTTCGTTACATCAAGATTTAGGAGAGAACGATTACACCGAGGACAAAGTGAGGCTCTGTCTTGTTAAAGAGAACGGGACTTGGAAACTGGATGATATCATGAATGACTACGGTGACAAATGGTCCCCCTCCAAAAATATTATTAAAAGGGATATTATGGAAATCGTCTCTGACTATCAAGGTCATATGCTGGATGAATATGACCCTCGTCCTTTTAAAATGGTGGTAGTTATTAATAAATATCCTGACGAGAACGGAAGAATCCCTGTCTGGGGAGCCTTCAAATTTGACGACACTGCTGCCGACGATTGGCTTTATCTGAGGGAAGGCAGCATACAAAATGGCGAAATATTCGTTATGGTTGAAGACCGTGGAATGGGTGGCCAGTCATTCTCATGGACACAGGATCCAGACAGCAAAGAAATCCGCGGCGAGTGGCAGGCATATAATCCCGGAGGGGGACTTGCCATTGACAGAGAATTTGTCATGTCGCTGATTCCGTAGGAAAGAAAAGCTGATTCCGTAGAAAAGAAAAAACAATTATATCGCTTGCTGGTAAAGACTGCGCTGGAAGTTGTAGAAGGTTCCTCGGGCTTGCTCTATGCCTCCCAAGGCGGTTGTGCCTTCCACAATTGTTCCGTACTTGTTCGCCATCAGTTTCGGGAGCCGGTCTGCTTCAAGTTCGTCAATACCGGCTTTGACATAGACGGATACAAGATACTGAATGAAAGCCACCTGCTCCGGGGTTTGCTGACCAGTATAGAACTTAGCATGTCGTACCCTGGCTGCACGATTGACCGGTATCTTCTGGTAGGCAATGTATTCCAGAACATCCAGGAGGTCACAATCATCGGCATCAATCAAGCTCCGTATCTGTTTCAAGACATCTTCTCCATATCCCTGGTCCGCCATCTGGTTCAGTAGCTCCCGCCTGGTCGTTGGTGAGGACCACTTCTCCCGCAGCTCCGCCTCATCAGCGAAGAATTCCGGCAGTTTCCCGAACATCATCCGCAAGAACTCTTCGGCACTGACAGGAACGCCATCCGGTCCCCAGAACATATCACTCTTTATGTGCTTGATGCTCATTGTATGCCCGGAAGACAGGCGGATTTCCAGTTTCTCCGGCTTCTCTTCCTCTTCTTCTCCTGGTTTTGGTTCCGGCTTCCCTGGTCTCGGCTTCTTTTCAGGCATCTTCCAGTCCTCATCAGGAACCTTTTCAGGAATGTCATCGGGAACATCTTCCTCTCCATCCCAGTCCGGGTCCTTGAAATGCTCATACGCCTTAACGAAGTCATAGATGGTGAAGTAATACTTGCCATCAAAGAGCCGGGTTCCACGACCGATAATCTGCTTGAACTCTATCATAGACCGGACAGGACGCATCAGCACGATATTCCGTACATTCAGCGCATCCACACCCGTAGAGAGTTTCTGTGAGGTGGTGAGTATCGTGGGAATGGTCTTCTCGTTGTCCTGGAACTCCTTCAAATACTGCTCTCCCAGGTTCCCGTCATTGGCAGCGACACGGACTGCATACTTGGGGTTCCCGTGGTGGTATGCGTTTATCATATCTCGGACTTTCGCTGCGTGGTCCTGGGTCGCACAGAACACCAAGGTCTTTTCGTTTTCCTTTATGTGAGATAGGAACTCCTGGACACGGGCCTCGTCCCTTTGCCGGATGGTGATATTGCCCTGGTAGAAGTCATTCTCCGTATAGACCTTGCCTTCTTCAACCTCGCCAGAAAGGATTTCATCCTCCGGGGAGTAGATGTAATCGTCAATGTTGCTCTGCATCTTGCAATGCCGGAACGGAGTGAGGAAACCATCGGCAATGCCTTCTTTCAAGGAATACTCATAGACCGGTTTCCCGAAGTATTCATAGGTATTGGCATTGACATCCCGTCTCGGCGTTGCGGTCATACCGAGTTGCACGGCACTGCTGAAATACTCCATAATGCCTCTCCAACTGCTCTCATCATTCGCACCCCCACGATGGCACTCATCTATGATCACGAAGTCAAAGAAGTCCCTGGGATACTGACCGAAGTTGGGCTTGTTCTCCTCGCCACTCTCAAAGGTCTGGAAGATGGTGAAGAAGATGGAGGCGTTTGTCGGGACCTTGCCGTTCTTGCGGACGCTATCCGGGGTAATGCGGCACAGGGCATCATTGGCGAACCCGAAGAACCCGTTAAATGCCTGGTTTGCAAGGATATTCCGGTCGGCCAGAAAGAGGATACGGGGTCTGTTGCCGGTTTTCCTCACATTCCACCTTGTATGGAAGAGCTTGTAGGCAATCTGGAAGGAGATGAAGGTCTTGCCGGTTCCCGTTGCCATTGTCAGGAGGATGCGGTTCTTTCCGGCTGCTACGGCATCCAGGACCTTGTTGATAGCAATCTCCTGGTAATACCTGGGAACCTTCTGCCCATCGTTATACAGGGGCTGGGCGTAGAACTTGTCCCGCCATTCATCCGCATCGCCGAAGGTCCGTGTCCATATCTCTTCCGGAGAAAGGTAGTCATCCACCTGACCTTCCTCGCCGGTCTCCATATCTATCTGGTAGATGGTATCGCCGTTGGTAGCGTAGGTGAAGCGGATTTTCAGTTTCTCGGCGTATTCCTTCGCTTGCATCACGCCTTCACCCACCGGCTTCTCATCGCTCTTGGCTTCCACGACAGCCAGTTTGACACCCTTGTATTGCAGGATGTAGTCCGCCTTCATCGGTCTGGGCTTGATAGTCTGGCTTATCCTTCCCCGGGTGATGGGAACTTCCGTGAGGATATAACTATCAGCCGCCACACCCCAGCCGTTCTCTTTCAACTTGGGGTCAATCTTAACTAATCTGGTCTGGCTTTCGTTCATAGGCTGGAGCGATTATTTATCATCATAATGGCCGTAAGATGAAACTACATAGACTTCCACTAATTCATCTTCAACAGAATATACCATACGATGCTTCTGCGTTATTCGTCTGGACCATTGACCCTTCCTGTCTCCTGACAGAGGTTCAGGCTTTCCGGAACCGGTCCTTGGATGCTTTTTAAGCTCATCTAACAGACGACACGCCTTCGCAAACGCATTCGGCTCATTCTTCCGGAGGCTGGCCAAGTCTATTGCGGCATCAGGAGAGATGATCACATCATATGTCATAGCGAATCCAAAAACCTTTCAAGTTCTTCTTTTGTGCTGACCTTGTATCCTTTCCCTTCCTGGATCTCCTTGATACCTTTGTCAATTTTCTTGTACAGTTCTTCTCTCGTCATGAGGGTGTCGTCTTCGCTGACAGGGACAATCTTGAACGAACCCATGTTTCGGGTCGTCAGGACAACGCCTAGTCCTTTTGCGGCCATTCCAAGGTATTTGCTCTGATTGGAGCGGAAATCTCTGCAGCTTATAACTAACATAATTACGATACTTTTGATACGTTGCAAATATAGGAATTTATTTTTTGGATACCAAATCGGATGCCAAAGGCTTTTAATTATTCTGTAGCTCCTACTTTTGGGTGCTTTCCAGAAAAATAAAGCAGATTACAGTTCGCCGTTGAATGCCTTGCAGAGAAGGGACTGCTTCAAGTCATCGCAGAGAGTGAGGGTATTCTGGTGGTTCTGTTGGAGTGTGATGCACTTGTCATTGAGGTCTTCCAGGCGAGAAACGATACATTTCTGGGTTTGGACATTAGGGAAGGAAATGCGAAGTGGCGAGATATCGCCATTGTTAATTTGAGGGATAGCTGCGCCATCATAAATACTCGCCATATCTACTCCTTGGAAGAAAGCGAAGAGGTACTCTGGCGTTAGGATATCGTATTTGGGGAATACGCCCATAATGTTCAAATCGCAACAAATCTCTGTGGCTGTGAGCCGTTTCTTATTGGTTAGAATTGCTCCGCCTCTCTTTGGGAAAATAACACTTCCAACGGGGAATACCCCTTTTTTGTTGCTTTCATAATCCACATACCTGGACGAGCAAGTAATGAAGACTTCATTACCCTCTATATTCATATCCCCAACTTTAACAAAGGGTAAAGAACCAGAAGGAGAATTGTTTGCATTTGAATTACCGCTTTTAAGAATGCAGATTTGACCTATCATCTGCGTTTTCCATCCTTCTTTCGGTTCCAGTTCCTTCTTCAATGTCGCTTGGAAGAGGTCCTTTGCTGCTTGAAGGGATTTCTCGGCATTGGCTTTCAGGGCATCTATCTTGGCGAACTCCCGGTCCAGAAAATCCACGATACGCTGCTGCTCGGGAAGAGATGGAAAAGGGAGTTCTATTCCTGCCAACTTTTTCCCCGACACCTCCTTAAAAGTTGCTCCCGTTCCTAACTTGTTAAGCAAGTCTGTGGAAGAAAGAAGGAAGTAGTAAAGGAACTCGGGATATATCTCTTTCCCCAGAACTAACCCTTTGCAACCCTGATTTGTTGCCATCGGGACCTCGTTGATAGCAACATAACCAATAGGAGCCCTGGAAGATACTATAACCGAACGCACCGGAAGCACTTTCGTAGAAGAATGCTCAACGCCTTCTGGGGTAATGGTTCTTTCGCAGTGAGATACATACATATCCTTGGATTTTCCCATATCCTTCGGTGTAATCCACTGAATACCACCATCCCAATACTCCGGAATATTGGTTGATGGTGTTCCTCCATTGTAGATTTCGCAGACCTCCCCAAGTGTCTTTATTTGCCACCCTTCTCTCATAGCATCTCCATAATCTCGTTCAACAATCGCTGGCTGTCGGCGGCAAGGGCTTCAATCTCGGCGGCAATTTGCTGGGGCGTGCGCTCATCCACGACTTCAACCTTGTTGGGGTTCTTCACAGAGAGGTCGTAGTTGTCATCCAGGTCAGCGACATTCACGGACCAGGAGTTCTCGCTATCTGCCTTGGTCTTCTGCTTCTCCACGAAGTCCGCCAGGTCATTCTCGTTCAGCGGGTCTGTCTTTCCCAGGGTGCGGTCCAGGTTCAGTTGGTAGAACCATACCTTCTGCGTGGGCTCACCTTTCTTGAAGAAGAGTACGATGGTCTTGACACCGGCTTGGAACACTCCGGAAGGAAGGTCCAGTATCGTGTGAAGGTTGCATTCTTCCAGGAGTTTCTTACGCAGCTCAATGGAAGCGTTATCGGTGTTGGACAGGAAGGTGTTCTTGATGACGATACCGGCGGAGCCACCTGCTTTAAGGTACTTGATGAAGTGTTCCAGGAAGAGGTATGCCGTTTCTCCGGTCTTGATGGGGAAGTTCTGCTGCACCTCCTTACGCTCGCTGCCGCCAAACGGGGGATTTGCCAGGATATTGTTAAACTGGTCCTTGGTCTGGACATCGGCAAGGTTCTCACCCAGGGTGTTTGTCTTGATGATATTCGGCGACTGAACCCCGTGCAAAATCATATTCATCATTGCGATAAGGTACGGGAGCGCCTTTTTTTCCTTGCCGTAGAAGGTGGTCTTTTGCAGCTTCTCCTCATCGGCGGTCGTATGGACCTGGGCATGCATATAGTTGTACGCTTCGCAGAGGAACCCGGCAGAACCGCAAGCACCATCATATACGCTCTCTCCAATCTGGGGATTTACGACCTTGACTATGGACCGGATGAGCGGACGGGGCGTGTAGTATTCACCTCCGTTGCGACCAGCATTGCCCATCTTGTTCAATCGGCTCTCGTACAAATAGGTCATTTCGTGCTTCTGCTCGCTGGTCTGGAACTTCAAGCCGTCTATCTGCTCAATGATGTCCCGCATACAATACCCGCTTACCAGTTTATTGCGGAGTTCGGCGAAAATGAGACCGATTTTGACCTTGATGGAGGTGTTATCCGTTTCTCCTTGTCCTAGGTTCTTCAAATATGGGAAGAGTTTGTTATTCACGAACTCTATGAGGTCATCTCCTACCAGGGCGTTATGGATGTCATATTCCCCGGCAGCGTTTCTCGGCATAGCCCAAGTATTCCACCGGTACTCTTCATCCAGGATTGGAGAATAGGTTCCACCGCCCAGAAGAGCCGCCATTTCGTTCTCTTTGTCCAGGTCATCCAGGTATTTCAGGAAGAGTATCCACGAGGACTGCTCTACATAATCCAGTTCGCTGCTGCATCCTTCATCGGTACGCAGAGCGTTGTCTATATTTTTAAAGACTTGCTCAAATGCCATTGTGTATGTTTCAGTGCTAATCAGACAAAGTTAGCAATTTTTGCGAATTGTTGCAGAACAAAACTCCCGGCATTTCGCAGATGAATAATCTGTTTTGGAATTATGGGGAAAAGTTATATTTTTGTAAAAAACATCTTTCGATATGAAAAAAACTGTCATTTTACTACTGCTTATCGCTTGTGTATCAGGTAGAATCGCCTCTGCGCAAACCGTAAGTGGAGAAGCACCACGATTCCGCGTTGCTGTCCAGGGAGGCTATGGATACAGATTGGGGAAGATGCAGGAATCTGGACAGAACGTTATTGATCAGCACAATAAGAAATTGAAGTGGGGGTTTGTTTATGGTGCCGATGCAACCTGGTTCGTCGCTAATGATCTCGGTTTTGGACTTAAATTCAGCAATCTGCGTTCCAAGGCAGAGGATGCAGTATCCATCACCTACGACGATGGCTCCTCAAAATCAGGAATGTATCGGGATGTCGTGGATCTTCGATTCCTTGGCGCGGTGGCATCAACTCGCTCTGTAACCCCAAGCGGCAGGTGGATCTTCCTGGTTGACTGTGGTCTCGGCTATTTATCATTAGTGAACAATGGACGCATTATCGATCCTATGGCCATTAAAGGAAGCACTTTAGGATTTTGCGCTGATGCTGGCGTGGATTTTCGACTGATGAACAAGTTGTATCTTGGGTTGTCTATCAATGCAATAAGTGGAACTCTCTCCTCTTATTCTCTTACCAGTGACGGTCGTACGGAGACTATCAAGTTAGATAAGGATGAATATGAGACACTCCATCACTTGACGGCTTCCATTGGCCTAAGGTTGTACTTATAACGACAATTATCCTTGACTTGATGAAAAAGGTTCATTTGTTTCTGCTGCTGAGTTTGGTGCTGACCCTATCCTCCTGCGGGGCAGCGCGGTACTATGCTGGCTTCACGCCAGGAGCAGCAAAAGAGGGGATGGTTGTATTGGGGCCCAGTTCTGTCCAGTACTATATTGATAAACAGAATAAAGAAGCTTATGACGATTCCCTTTCAACCGCTTCAGAGTCGTTGATAGCCACTATTGTAGAAGAATTGAATCTCCCCGTAACACAAAGAGTTCAACTCGATTCTGTCCAGAAGGAAGAGGCTATTGCCTTTATGCGCTTTATTACAGCACAGGACAAGGAACTTCGAGGAGATTATCCTATCCCAGATTTGTTTGATGAACTGCTGGAGTCGAAAGGCGAACGTTATGGGTTACTCATTTATGCAGACGGAATGAGTCGCGATACCAAAGGGTTTGCGAAGGAGGTAGCGAAGGGTGTCCTTCTCGGGGTAGCCACCGCCGTTTTGACGATGGGGGCAATGTCAGTTTATGGAACTTCTGTGTCTAGTGTTTCCCATATTTACGTTGCTATTCTGGATTCGGAAACTGACCGTGTTGTGTTCTACAACTCATCTGTCCCTCAGGAGAGTCATCCGCTGAAGCATAATCCTGTCCGTATGCAACTTGAAGATATATTTAAGGACTTTTTGAAACAATAAGATCCTTTTTCAGCTGATATTACAACTCACAATGGCAAGCCTACTCTCCGCTTGGCCAAATATAATTATGAAAAAGAACTCTTTGGATAGGTTTTTCAAGGTCATCGCCCTGTTATTGATGGTAGTCATTCTCGCAGATTGCAACAAGCGAGAGCCTTATAACAACTCTGAGCCGGAACCGGAGCCAATCGACCCTGTCGAGCCCAAGGAAATGGTCATTACAGGTGAGGTTTCTTCCATCTCCGCCTTTTCTGCAACGATGTCAGGGACTGTCAACCTTACCAGCGACATGAAGGATTTCAAATTCGGCATCCTGGTGTCCGAAAAGGAGGATGCTCGAATCAACGAAGGCATTGACCTGGAATCCAAGGAGTTGAGCAGCCAAAACTCATTTTCTGTCACGACGGACCGTCTGAAGCCGGACACCCAGTATTATTTTAAAGCCTATCTCCATACAGGGGGCCTTTACCGGTATGGCGAGATCAAGTCTTTCAAGACTTCAGCTTTCGAGCTATCAGTCATTACTCAAAAAGAAACTGATGTCACCTCCAGAAATGTCACTCTCAACGGAAAGGTAACCGTCGACAATGAATTCTCCTCCGCTACAGAGGTAGGATTCCGCTACGCAACCAGCCAAGAGGATCTGACAAGCGGAAAGGATAAATATACTAAGGGAGAGAAAGGAGAAAATGGTATCTTTTCAAAATCATTGGAAGGATTGACCCCGGAAACGACATATTTTTACCGAGCCTGCGCGACTTACAATAATCTCGAAGTCTTTGGCGAAATCCGTTCTTTCACTACAGATAAAGAGGAAGTCCCTGCCCCGCAGGAGCTAATCATAACCCTCGAAGCAACTAGCGTAACACCCTTTACTGCCACCCTCGTCGGCGAAGCCCATCCGACTTCCGAATTGGGCTCCGTCCTACTAGGATTCCTTGTTTCTGACAATGCAGAGCCGGACAGAAGCAATTCGACTGACTATCCGGTCATGGAAATGGGCAAGCAGAATCAGTTCAAGGCAAACATCAACAAGCTTATACCGAAAACTCGATATTACTACAAGGCATATATCCAATATGGCGGTCTTTATCATTACGGAGAGACCCTGTCCTTTGAGACGTCAGAAGCCTTGAAGCTCACAACGGGCGAGGCCTCCGATATTACCCATGAGTCCGCTAAATTAAACGGCTCCGTCACAATTCTTTACGATTACTCTTCAGCACCGCTCGTCACGGGATTTATCTATTCTCGCTACCCGGAAAGCGTGGCTGATGAGGCGATGGATCTCGATGAACCCCCTACAGATATCCACGTCATCGTATGTGACCGCAATGCCGACGGGTCATTCAGCGGAAAGGCCGAAGATCTCTCTCCAAACAGTCTCTACTACTATCGGCCTTACGCTTTTTATGTTGATGACGGCTATGGAGAATTCGGCGAGATAAAGACCTTCAAAACGTTGGAAATGACCGGTCTTCAGGAAGTTTCAGATTGGAGCATCACTTATGGCGGCCGGAGTAATTATACACACTCCGACGGCTCTGTTTCAGTAGGAGAAGCATTCAGTTTCAACTATACGGGAAGTAATTACTTCTTTGTCCGCACTGTGACTACCAAAGAAATCAATGAGACATACAATGGAGACATCAAATCTCTCTTTGAGAAGGAGGCTTCGAATCTAGCCGACCGCGCAAAGAACGAGGGGACTTCAATCACTCAGCTCACGGGAGTATTTGACAAGGGAACAACATCAACCTACTTTGACCTACTCTTCCACAATAATTATATTGCTTTCATGATTGAAATCACAAAGGAAGGCACCGTTACCGGAAACTATGCTAAAACACCTTTCAACGTCGTAGAGGAAACGCCTTACGGAGGATTCCTAAGATGGCTTGGCAGGTGGAAGATCTCTGATGGAAGTTCGTCATTCTACGTTGACATATCTTCTTGCGAAGCCAATTATCTATATTATGTCAATGGATGGGAAACCGGCTCCGGCATAAGCTACCAGATGAACGGCAGTGAAGACTGGTTCTTCGCCCGATATCGGAAAGAAGACGGAATGCTATACTTCTACGGGCAGGACATCGAGTCTTATTACGATTCTGATTTCAGCTCTAATGCAGACAAGGTATTTGCCGGAGAATACATCTATAATGGGAACACTTATTTAGATGTAGAGGGAGTCGATAATCTGTATGATATCGCTCACTCTAAAGTTAAGGACGGGGTCGTCACTTTGATCCCAGAGTCATTTAGTTTAGAGGACGGAGCGACTGTTTCATATAGCTTGATGCGCTATTTCGAGTATGTATATAACACTCAGAAATGGTATCATTATAATTCTTCAGGAATTCCTATTTTCACCAACAAGACAGTCACTATGAGCCCGGTGAGCTCTTCAAGCCCGCTCTCTTCATTCAAAGCACCCGCTATGCATAACCGTACAAGGACGCGAAGCCTCCACGTCCTTCAAGACAAGGGATCAGTACGAAAAGGCAAGGCTATGATTGTAAGCCGATAAAAGGGTCGCCCTGACTGCCCCGGGGTAAGACCGGGTTCAATCTTCTTTTTCCACTATTCTGTCCAGCGCCGCCATTGCCTTCTTGAATTCGTTTCCAACCGTGGGGTTGTGCTTACGGCCGGGGCGAACAGGCTCCGGCGGGGCGATTTCTAGAATCCGGGCAGTAAGCTTATGGAACATGTCAAGGATGTCGAACCCTTCGACGGCATAGATGGCATCCAGGCGCTCCATGAGCTTGGCGAATCCCCGGGCTACACGCGAACGGATGGTCTGGACGGTGACATCCTTCTGCGAGGGCATGTCGGCCACCCGCATGTTGCAGCGGAGGTACTCCACCAGCATCTTCCCGTCGCGATCTTCGCCCAGGACCTTTTCAATGAACTGATACAGACCTTCCCGTGGTCTGCCGAGACCGGCGAGATTGCTTCTCCGAAGGGTGTGGATAATCTCCAAATCGCCTTCCAAAGCAGCCAGTGTTTCATTGAGCTGCTTTTTCTTCGCTTCTACCTTCTGTCTCAGCGCAACAACTTCCGAGGACAGGTCGGGGCCGATACAATTGGTGTGCTCGGGAGCCTGTCGCGGCTTCCGAGCCTCCAACATCTCTTGTTCCAAGCGCTCCCTGGTCTCGGGGGAAACGAGCCCGCGGAAGTTGGCACGGAAGTCAGGGGTGTTCTTCTGGCCAAGGATCTTGCTCAGTTTCTCATATCCCATCCCTCCTTCCAGGCAATGAACAGCGAAAGTGCGACGAAGGTCATAGAGTGTTATCTCTCCGAGGCCGAGTTCATTCAGTGCTTTTAGGAAATGGCTTCGGAAGGGACTGAGAGTAAGAGGCTTAGGTTTACCGCTCACGAGGTAGACTGTCGGTAGGGAGGAGAGCCTCTTAAGGTATATTTTCTGCCTCTCATTGATATGGAGTGTTCGGTATTTGTTCCTGGTATCCGGGGTAGTCTCCTTTTCTGTAAGCACCCGTATCTCATTTTTACGGAGGGAAATATCCTGCCATCTGATCGCAAGTGTCTCTCCCGGAGTGAGGCCTTCGGTGAGAATGAGATATATTCCGAAGTTCTTCGGGGAGGGATTCTCTATGAGATAGCTAAGCAGCTTCTTTTCTTCGGAAGGGGAGAGAATGGCCGTTGAGGTCATCCTTTTTGGTGTTGAAGGAGTGAGAGTCCATGCCGGAGCTTCGCACATACCCTCTGCCGCGGCGAAGCTCAGTACTTTCCATATAACCCTTGGGATTTCATATAATGTGCTCCCTGATAGGCCCTCCTTTCGTATCCTCTCCACCAACTTTTCGACCTCTTCTCCCGTAATCTCCAACGATCCCTCGATATTAGGAAAGACAAACCTCTCCAGCACCCACCGATAGTGCTCGATAGTCTTCTCGCTAACGCCCCCAGCTGACTCATTGAGCCAGCTCTCAGCCACTTTACGGAAACTATGACGGTTCGAGGTCATTGGGAATAGGAAGGATTTATCCGTTTTATGGTAATTTTTCTTAAATCGTGCTTTGGAGGGTATGCAGGTCCGTTTTTTTAGCTGTTTTTCTTAAATTTCCTGTGTTTTTATGCTTTTTGAGGCTATCATGATACTCTTTTTTATCCCTTCTAGTGCCCTCTAAGGCCGATTTTTCAACTTAATCGTTTATTTTTTGTTTACACGGCTCTTTTATTCGATTTTTGTCGAAAAAAACTATGGAAAATATCAAAACTCCGGGGCGTTATGCCCGCATCCTTCTTGACTATTGGTTCAAGAGATCTTTTGGCACAGAGGGCCGTCAGCGTCTCCTTACGCTTTTTCTTCAGGAGCTCATTCCTGAACGAAAAATAGTTTCTCTCAAGTATGCTCCCCAAGAGCATGTCAACCCCCTCCCTGACGACAAGGGTATCCGAGTCGATGTAGAATGTACCGACGAAGATGGTACCCGTTTCGTTGTCGAGATGCAGCTTGCCTATCAGACGAACTTCTATGAACGTGCACTTTTCAATTCCACCTTCGCTATTCAGGAACAGATGGCTTCCGGAAGTACTTCCTATGATTTTCCCGCGGTCTATTTTATCGGCATTCTGGATTTTTCGTTCCATAAAGGGTCTGACAGAGTTCTCTATCGGTACGAACTTAGGGAGCGGGGATCGCAGGAACTGATGACAGATCGTGTCCAATATATTTTCCTCGAGTTGACTAACTGTAGCCGTGCTCTTACTCCGGAAGCATCTGTCCTTGATAACTTTTGCTATGTCCTCCACAACATGGAAAATCTTCCTGATCTTCCGGCGGGCTTGGAAGGCGATCTCTTTCGTCTCTTGTTTGAGTCGGCGGAAATTGCTACCTTTACCCCTCAGGAAAAAATCAAATACGAATACGATATGACTACCGAACGGGACATAAAGAACCAGATTGCCTCTGCAAAGGAGATTGGCCGGGAGGAAGGGAGAGAAGAAGGAAGAGAAGAAGGGAGAGAAAGCGAGCGTAGGCGTATAGTCGAGGCATTCCGAAAGCAAGGGGTATCGGAAGAGATTATCGCGAAAGTCCTCAGTACAGCAGAGGAATAGTGAACATCTCTCCCAGAATGCTTGTATAAGCCGTCCCGCATTTTCTGCTGGACGGCTTTTTGAAACTGTCCGGCGGGCTTGGAAGGGGACCTCTTTCGTCTCTTGTTTGAGTCGGCGGAAATTGCTACCTTTACCCCGCAAGAAAAGATTAAATACGAATACGACATGACAACCGAACGGGACATAAAGAACCAGATTGCCTCTGCAAAGGAGATTGGCCGGGAAGAAGGACGGGAAGAAGGACGTGAAGAAGGGATTGCTGTCGGGCGCGAAAGCGAGCGAGCCCGTATAATCGAGGCATTCCGAAAGCAAGGGGTGTCGGAAGAGATTATCGCGAAAGTCCTCAGTACAGCAGAGGAATAGTGAACATCTCTCCCAGAATGCTTGTATAAGCCGTCCCGCATTTTCTGCGGGACGGCTTTTTGAAACTGTCCGGCGGGCTTGGAAGGCGATCTCTTTCGTCTCTTGTTTGAGTTGGCGGAAATTGCTACCTTTACCCCGCAGGAAAAAATCAAATACGAATACGATATGACTACCGAACGGGACATAAAGAACCAGATTGCCTCCGCAAAGGAGATTGGCCGGGAGGAAGGGAGAGAAAGTGAACGCAGGCGTATAGTCGAAGCATTCAGAAGCCAAGGTGTTTCTGAAGAGATTATCGCAAAAGTCCTCAGTACAGCAGGTGAATAGTGTATTTGTGAACGTGATCATTACCAAAGCTGGGAAGACTGGCTTTCTGCCGCTTCTTGCAAATCCTCCGGGACATTCACGAAAAAGTCGAATCCGGAACGCAGCTCGATTGCGTCGATGGTGGTTACATAACGAGAGTCGTAGTAGTTCACCTTATTTCCGTTGTTATCGTTGGAATGATCCACGTTTGTGTATAAATATGCAATACCGGAAGCTGATGTCATAGTACCGGAAGCATTGAACGAACACATCATCAGCAGCTTATAGAAGTGACTTGGTCGAGCGACAGTACCTCCATCGTTACTACTTGCCGTATTCCCGTCCTCGAACAGTGTTCCGACAACTACATAAAGGGTATCGCGTCCAGAAGGAGTATGATTTTGGATGTCTCCTTCAAGGGAAGACCAAACCCCGTTATTGAAACCATCCTGCTTCTGCGGACACTGGTTAGTGTAATAGAAAGTCTGCTTGTTTGCATCCTTGGTGGCTTGCCTTTCATTTGACGCACACATATGCCCACGAGCAAAATTTGCAGTGGTGTAATCGCCTGTGGAACCACTTGACTGCCACGCTTTATCGATGGCAGGGTCATAACTGGTACTCTCGCTGAAAGAGCCGATTCTGCCTACATTATTGTCGGGGTAAGCATCGCTATGCATAACATAGGCCGTCCATAGAGGGCATCGCTTATCGCCATCCACGAGTGTGGTATAATTACGATACGTTTTATTATTGTATGCATATGTGTGTGTAACCACTTTTTGCATAGAATTGGTTGTCTTGTAATTAAACCAGTATGTGGATCCGAATGTCTCGTTCCCTCTGTCGCTGTATGACTGCTGGTTCTCAAGATCTATGTACGGCATCTCGTAGCACCCAAGCCATTGCAGACCGGAATTTCCTCCGGACGACCCGGATCTGGTTGTAAATGAAAGTACATTCCCGAGGAATTCTTTGTATGAATTGGAAGCCGGATCCCATACCTGCATCGTAGCCCGGAAATAGTATGTAGTATTCTCGGAGAGCGAAGCAATGTCAGCGGATATTGACCCGGAAGTAGCTGTAAATGTATCGTTTACATAGATAGAGTTGTCAAAATCTGTAGCCGCGGTTCCGTAGTAGAAGCCGACATTAACTGCATTAGTAGGGAAGAGCCCTGAATAACTTGCATTCAGTGTAGCTGAAGCCCCTGTGACCCCGGTAGCTTCAAGTGTCGTCAAAGCTACGGAAGCAGACACGGCGTCAGGGTCGACCATACGGTAAAGTGTAGGGACGATGCCTGTGGCAGTATTATATGAACCGAATGTCTTGTATGTTGTTGAATATTGTAGATACCGGTTGGTTGTGTTATTCAGAATATTGTACGTCCCGTCAGAGTTCCTGGTAACAGTGTAATAACTGTCGGAGGAAATGTCGTCAGCGATGCTGATACTAGTGTAATTCCCGGATTGATACCAATACTTATTGTCGTATATCTGCTGAATTGTATATCCGCTTTGGCTTTCGTCAAAGAAGAAAGCATCGGACAGGTCATCCACGACGATGAAACCATTATTGTCTACTTTATTAGTGACATCCGTAGTTTTCGGATAGCCGTAGGCGTTTCCGCTTGAAGGGATTACGGCATTTGCCGCAAGAAGAGTCCCATTGTTGTTTGCTACTATTAAATACGTTCCCTCGGTCATTTCAGCTGCCGGAATAAAATAATACTTCGGTGCTGTCCATGTAAGGCCTTTCACTGTGCCTAGGTTCTTGATGGACCCCGCCTCAAAGGCCGATTTCAGGGTGGCGGTCTTGGTCGCGGTGTAGCCGTCAGTCGCCGTAAAAGTGAGGGAGATCTGCCCTCCGGCATTAGGGAGGAGCGTCATATAATAAGTCCCGTCGGCAAGGGCGGAACCGTCCGAGTGGGATAGAGTCACCGAGTTGACCGTCTCCATCCCGGCCGCGGCTGAGGCCGTTTCTCCATAGGTCACGACCACATCTCCGGCGAGCGGATAGGTGCTCGAAAGAGCGATTGAAGCGATCTCGTGACCGCCTAGATTTGCGGATGAGAGAGTAATCTTGGCTACGCTCATGACATTATCCAGCGAGAAGGAATCGTCAGAGTCGCTCTTTGCGGCTGAGATGTTTACCCCGTCTGCAAAGGTTCCGGGAACGGCTTCCTGTGTCGATGGAAGAGCCGTTTTTGCAGTGACCGTGTTCCCGCTCTTTGAAAACATAGTCGATGCCGAATAGGGGGAAAGGGCATAGAACTCTGTGGCACTTGCTGAAACCTCGCCCGAGAACGATACGCTAGACCCGGCCTCATCGGCCTTGTACTCTCTGTTGCCGGTCCCGTCCCAGATGCTTATGGATTCTCCCTCCGAAAATAGGACAGTTACTCCCTCGAGAGTAGTGCGGGTCTCAGCGACTCCTGCTTGGAAAGACTTGGAAATCAAGATTTCATCCTCTTCCTCAACGGGTGCTGTCGGGATGTCTTTTTCCATCTGCGAACAGCCCGCAGCGGCCCATATTGCCGCTGCCATGGAAACTAATGAAAAGAGTTTTTTCATATTCATCCCTCTTTAGTCTCCATATCCATCGCCGAAGATGTCATCGTCATCCTCTTTGAATTCTTTATTGCCGACAGAAAGGATGGCGGCTTCCATCCTCACAAGCAGCACCTCTGCTGCGGGGGGAAAGTATGTACTTTGTTTCATAGTATTATTGTTAATCTCTGGCAATTATGCCAAACAACTGCACAAGTGATTCCCTTTTGCTGGCCCTTTATCGCCATTTACGTGCACTGACCCCACCATAGGAAAGACTTTTCTTGCCTTTCTTTTCCATTGGTTCGCAGCCCCCACAATCAGAGCTACTATATTCACCTAACAACGCCATTAGCTCCGCCTATTTCTCGAGTTAAAAATGCAAAAGGCGGTGATGATATTTGTGTTAATTAACAGACTTCACTTGTTAGAAAGCTTTTAGTTTGCTTATCCGCTTCTATTTCATGCTTCAAATCATGTATTATTATTTGAATACATCCTTCTGGGCTACCGGACATGAAAAACCACCGACCGCGATAATCTTGGACAACAGTATTATTATCGTCAAACAGTTTCAATACTTTAGGGTATCCCCTTAAATCATATGCACATTTGATGAATTGTTTTGACGCTTCCGGCAAATCCATAGGCATCAGTTTTTCAAGTTCCTCAATTTGATACTCCGATATAATACGCGTGTTTATGAATAGATTTTCCATTTTTCCTATATCTCACTATGTCAATACGTACTTATCCAGAGGCCTAACACATTTTTGTCCCTTCAATTAATTCAGGGGCTCCGATCTGGGCCCCTGGATTAATTGAAAGCGATTAGAAATTTGGAACTCATTTTTATTTCTCAAAGACTATTTCAATCTTTGAGCTTGTCCCTGTTGCATTTCCTACCTTGATTTGGAAGAAGCTCCCTCCAACACTGGTCGAAGAACTAGGCTGAGTTGTCTCTCCATAATAAGTCGTAAAGGTGCCGGCAGAGGACGTTACCGTGACAGACTTAATTGTACCGAGGTTAGTGGAATTATAAATGTATCCGTTGTTTTTCTGCCACTGCATATTATCCCCACTCTTCATCACTTGATTGGATGTCCATTTTACTTCGAATGTGCTTCCATCGGTAGTAACAGCATTTGATGTTTTCTCATTATTATTAGCCGCATATGACGTAGTATTAAAGTTAGAAGCATCTATTGAAAGAGTATATTGCTTCGTTTCTGCATTCGGATCCGTAATGGTTAGCATATAGCTATCCGTAGCAGCTTTGTAATCATCTGTTTCTGCAGCATTAGCAGTAATGGTTACAGTTCCAGCCTTGAGAGGCGTAACCATTCCATTATTATCCACAGTTGCTACCTCTGTGTTGGAAGAAGAATAATTGACTGTAGTCTGGGCTCCAGTAACAGTGAGACCCTGCTTCGCGGTATTCAGCGTGCAATCTGTCCCAATAACCCATTCGACATTCTTATTATCTCCAAAAGTGATAGTCTGGGTTTCTTTCATCTTTGACGCACCGGCAACCAGCATGAAGTTATCCACACGGCAATTGCTATCATTCGTATTCTTGAATTCCAAATCGAATGAAGTTACGCCAGCTGGAACAATCAGAACAACGGTCTTAAGTTTGTTTCCAAAAGTAGCGTCGTTGCGCAAAGAAATGTCATTGGAAGCAGTAATGACGCAATAATCATAATTAGCATTATAGGTCAGTGTCAAGGCCGTCGCATTTCCTGTAGGAATTCCTGAAACCTTGAAAGAACCATTTGTTTTACTAACAAGCAATTCAGGTTTTGTCCCTCCTGCATTGTTTTCATTATAGAGCTTTGTTGTTGACCCTCCATCTGTAAGCGTGTAGCTCACTGTGCCTCCTTCAAAAACATGTGTTCCAGTTGCCGTTGCAGGCAATGTAGTTCCATATCCGGTAAAGTCTTCCTGCCAGAGAATGTCACCATCTTGAGCAGGTTGAGCAGGTTGAGCAGGTTTATCCTGACTTACCTCTATCTCTGCGGTTTTAGTGGTTGTACCATCTGTTGCAGTTATAGTGATCTTACCGGTTTTCACTGCGTTGTCTGTATTAGCGGCAGCTGTCACTGTTACAGCGGTCCCAGAAACACTTGTTGTGAACTGTGTATTGTTTGACGTTGCCGTAATTGTAACGATGCCGGCAAAGTTAGAAGCAGTTGCTTCAATGGTCTGAGAACCGCCTTCTGCATTGAAGATCAAAGACGTAGGATCAACATTTAGTGTCGGAGCAACGTAGTCTTCGCCAACGGGGATGAGGAAGAGGTCGTTCTGAGTTCCGGTGTAGAATGCAAAACGCTCCTGCCCGGAGTTCCCATTGTACTGCAGGCGGCGGGTATTAGAAGAAACCGAAGATACTTGATACATTCCAGGCGTACCCTCGACAGGGACAATCTTCAACTCATATGGAGAGTCCGATTGAGATGCTTGATTCTTGCCGTTTTCTGGATAAGCCACATACATACCTGATGTGACGCTCTTGATAGCGTAGTTGTCTCCCTTGACCTCAACAGCCCAGTAATCCGTCACATTGGGGAAATCGATTTTAGAATTCGTGGTGTTAATCTCATTAGTAGCAGAGACGGCAGTCGTTCCATAAACATAATATGTGGAGGATAGAGTGCTTGTCATATATGCATAATTACCAGAGATATTCCCATCTTTATCTGCATACCTACTAAGAATAACATAGTTCTTTCCAGCAAGGGAAACACTCTCACCAGACACGGCCTCGGCCATATCAACAGAAAACTTGGTGTTTTTCCCGACAGCAAAAGAGAGTTTACGTCCCGCGGGGATGGTGACCTCGCGAGTGAAAGTCTTGTCGTCCTTAGTCGTTAGTGTAACCGTGAACTTTTCACCAGCGGCGATTTCGAACGGGAGGCAGGTGAAATAAACAGTCAGACCATTCGCCGGAATGTCATTAGCGGCATAGGTAACCTCGACATAGTCAACCCTATTGCCAGTCCCTTCGTAACCATATTCAACAGCCTCTCCAGTCGTAAGATTAAGTTTGCTCTTGCCGGTGATAACCTTATCGGCAGAAGAGAATTTTACGCTCTTGACGAAACCCTCAGTCTGGACATTAGTAAGGGTCATCTTTCCAACAACCACCATACGCTTGAACGCGAGGTTGAGAGTCGTCTGCTGAGAGTTCTCCGTCACCGGCTTTGCAATCAAAAGATCAGCATCTCCATCAAAACTCGTCGCCGTAGCTTTCTGGGTCGTCGGAGTGATTACCTTAAAGGATTCCGGTTCGGTATTCGCATTGGTTACATACGAAGAATTCGGATAAATTGCATTGTATGTATAAGAGGACCCTGTCGTGTTTTTATCAAACGCAACATCAAAAGTCATGGTATTACCTTCATCCGTAGAAACACCGTTTGATGACGCAACATAAGTTGTGTTTGTGCTTTCTGCACCAACAATAGTCTCAAGGACAGCAAGATTCTCTTCACTATCCCAAAGAACAGTCTTTCCATCTTCCTGTAGAACAGTCTTTGTCTCTGCATCACCAGAAGCGATAATGGTCATGTGAACCTTTTCGGCATTCTCGACAACATTGGAGACTTCCTTCTGGCAGGAAACAGCCATAAGGGAAAGGGCGGAAATTGCGCCCAGGATTGCATAAGCTTTTTTCATGATGTTCGTTGATTAAAAGCCACCTTGATCGTCATCATCGCCTGTACCAGGGACCTTGCCGTTGTCACTATAATCGCCAGTGGCGCAGAAGTTACCTTCGAACCGCACCACAATGAGTTCGGCTGAGGGCTGTTCGTAGTTGTTTTTTTTGTTCATAACGTTATGTTTTTTGTTTGTAAATATATTCGACTGTGATTCAATTGTTTCCAAGAACCGGATATAAAACAGAAATCCTTGCTTCTCTGGATGTGGAAAAGCAAGGATTATCGTTATAACTCGTTGATATATAACTACTTACTACCCCCCCCCGTACGATTGCAGAGGTGGAAGAGAGTGTCATATATGTAGCTAAGCGTGTCATTTTAGCTTACAAAATTACGGATATTCACCCGGTTTTCCAAAGATTATTTTGGAAAAGATACCTTAATGGTCTTGCTTAAGATTAGCGGCGGGAGGCATATTTATGAAGGGTCGCCCTGACTGCCCCAGGGCCGGCGAAGAGTTCCCGGACCATTCCCTCGACCCGGGCTCCGAGTCCGGCCTCGTACAGATTGAGACCAAATATGTCCTCGCGGCTATAAAGATCTTTAAGGCAGCTCCAATCTTGATCAGGGCGGCCGATTTCTAGCGGAGAGACCAAGGCCTGCAGCTCCCCAAGCATCGGATCCGGAGAAGGATTGAATGGAGTCCCGTCATCCTTTATTCCCTTTAAATAGCGGGCATATCCGGCAAGGACAAGCGGAATCAGGACCAGATTGTCCATATTCAAGCCGCGGTCGATGTATTTCTTTATGGTCTCGCCGAAACGGATGGACAGTTTTTGGGAGGTATCGGTAGCTATGCGCTGCGGGATATCAGGCATGAAGGGGTTCGGCAGGCGGCGATTGATGACATCTCCTATGAACTCGTATGGATTGAGCACCCCTGGATCGGTCACTACGGGCATGGCCTCTATGTATCCGATCTTTTGGATGAAGGCGCGAATGTCCTCGTCCCCCATCTCCTCCGAAATCAAAGTATACCCGAGAAGACATCCATAAATGGACATCGCCGTGTGGAGAGGATTAAGGCAGGTCGTAACTTTCATGGTCTCTACCTTGTCCACCGTCTCCCTTGTCGTGAAGAGGGCGCCGCCCAAATCCAGAGGAGGCCGGCCGGAGGTATAATGGTTCTCTATCACCAGATATTGCACCTCCTCGGAATTCACAAACGGGGCGGTGAAAGTATGCTTCTCCGTTTCAATATAGTTATTGTCCTCGAATCCATCCGAAGCGAGAAGAGCCTTTATCTTCCCGTTTGGCCGAGGGGTGATCTTATCTATCATTGACCATGGGAATGACACCTTGTTTCCATCCCTTAGATAGTCCGAAAAGCCTTGAGGGGCGAGTCCGGATGCTACCCATGCATCGGCATAGGCAAGGATTCCATCTTTGACTTTATCTCCGTTGTGGGAGCAGTTGTCCATCGACTGCACCGTCAGCGGAAGCTCCCCGGCGGAGTACCTTTCGAGCAGCAGGGCGCAGACTTTACCCATCGCTAGAGAAGGCCTCAACCCCCTCGACAGATCCGCCTCATTGTAACGGTAGCCTTTCTCAGTAATGGTAAATGAAATCATCTGAAGGCTCGGCGAGCGGAAAATCTCCTTGAGCCTCTGCCAGTCAGGGAACTGGAAATCGGCCTTGAGAGCTTCCGTCACACTGGCGATCACTTTTTTCTCCACCGCCCCGTCGGAGCGTAGACTTACCAGCAAAGAGAGGTTGCCGTATGGCTTATAGGCTTTATCAATCACCTCATAATCAAATGTTTCCGCCACAATGACTCCCCTCTCATACTGTCCTTTATTGAGAGCGTCGTTTAGTATGGCCGCCGGGAAGGCGCGAAAGATATTCCCTCCGCCAAAATGGACCCAGGTCGGCTCCGCGGCGGTCTTGGAACGAACCGCTTGGATGTCAAATGAAGGGACCTGGTAGCCTTTTCCTTCCCACTGCTCGCGGTCAAAGGTGTTACTGAGAATGTCGGTAAGTTTCATTTTCAATCAAAAAATCCGGGTTGCTTATACTCGATGCCGAGTTCTCTGTCCACTGTCGCAATTATGCCCTGCACCTGCCCCAGAGCGAACATTCTCCCGAGGAAAGAATATCCGGCATTGTAGCCTTTCTCCTCATCGCCGAGCATTGTCATACCGTGATCCACTCGCATGGGAAGGTCGGGATTTTCCTTTTCGAAGATGCGGACAAGCTCGATTATATCCGCCCTTCCTCCGAGGTGGGACGCTTCGGTAAAATCACCGTTGGGGAAAATATGGCAGGACCTCAGATGGACAAAATGAGTCCGCGGCGCGAATTCCCGGGCCATTTCCACCACATTGTTATATGCCCCGGCAGAGAAGGATCCGGCACAGAAAGTGAGGCCGTTGTGCCTGTTTGGTACGGCTTCGAGCAGCCAGCGGATATCTTCTTCCGTCCGGACAATGCGAGGAAGGCCCAGAATCTCTATCGGAGGATCATCCGGATGAACGCACATATTCATCCCGCACTCCTCGCAGGTAGGCATAATCGCATCGAGGAAATACTTCATATTGGCGCGGAGCTTTGCCTTGTCAATGCCCTTGTAGAGGCTTAGGAAGTCCCTGAACTTTTGGACAGGAGCTTCATCTCCCTCCTTGAAATTGCCAGACACGAAACCTTGCGTCTTTATTACAATGGATTCCACAAGATCATGGTCCTTTTCCGGCGTCATGGTCTTTGCAAGAGCATCCGCTTCCGAAAGGACATCGCGCCCCTCTCCGTATCCTTGCGAGAATCGGAATGAGGCCCATTCCTCCCTTGCCCCTTCCCTCTTCAGGATGTAGATATCGAAATACGCGAACTCGGCATAGTTGAAATAGAGGTTGGTAGAGCCATTGGGGTTTTCATGTCTTAGGTCCGTACGAGCCCAGTCCAGAACCGGCATAAAATTGTAGCAAATTGTATGGATTCCCTCAGCCGAAAGGTTGCGGAGAGACTGTTTATACACCTCTATCTGCTCATCCCGATCCGGACCGCCGTATTTGATGGTTTCCACTACCGGGAGGCTCTCAACTACGCTCCAGCGCATTCCGAAACTCTCTATGTACTCCCGCAGCTCGGATATTTTCTCTCTTGTCCATACTTCGCCAAGAGGGACATCGTGAAGGGCGGTCACAATGCCCTCCACCCCTATTTGTTTCAACATGGCAAGAGTGATTCTATCGTTCTTGCCAAACCAGCGCCAGGTTCTTTCCATATTATCTTGCTTTACCTACAAAGATATATCTTTTTTCATTTGCAACCGGGTTGCAAAATAATATTCTGAACTTTGTCCAGTAGATCATTTGGTAGAGCATGAGTCAGTTTGAGTTTTCGAGAATCAGAATCACAGGAGGCAAAGACTTTTCAAAAGAAGTATTGTTGCCCATCCTTGGTATGCTGGGGATAACGGCCGTCCTTGTCGCGTTGTTTTATTTATTCTTGGCCATCGGGAAAGATATGACCCCTGTCGTCCCCCCGCACATGGATGACGGAGAAATGGTCGACCCCAACCCTATGAGGCTCGCATACATGATCACGGGATTCATCGTTTCCCTCTTCCTCGCCCACCTTGCCAGCCGGAAGCAGAAAGAAACATATCCGGCATTCTGGATCGGCTTCGCCGGAGGCACCATGCTCTGGCAATCGATGGGAGAATGTTCATGGCATTTCAGCATCAGAACAGAAGATATCCTCATGTGCTTCCCCCATATCGAAGGGGCCTCTGCCCTTTTCCTTGTGATTCTTGCCTCCGTCTTCGTCCAATACGCCTATCGCCGCCACAGCTTTGACTGGGGGGTATGGGTATTCCTCCTCTCATTCATCTGCAACTGGTTCGGACACTTTTTCCAGATAGGGACCTATCCGATGGTCTCCTCCCTGATGGAAGAGGGAGAGTGGTACGTAATTACCGGCGCCGTTTTAGGGCCCCTCACTATGGCCGTCGCATGTTTTCTGGGGCTACATTACGCAAGAACGACAAAGGCGCGCCTCTGCTGCTCCCTTCTCCTATACATGGGACTCGGAATGATGGTCACAGGGGTCGGAGGGCTTTAACGCCGCCCCCGACCTAATAATAGACCATCTCTACTCCGCTCGGGAAGGCAGTATAGCCGTATTGCCGGATACTGCTACCGGAGGTAACTTTCGTGGTACAGGAGGGCTATTATGCAGGTCCCGTGCTACTGGAAGGGTGTTTCGTAGTACGGCAGGGCTGTTTTCATGTTCACGTGCTACCGGAAGGGTGTTTCGTAGCACGGCAGGTTGACTTTATGTGTCCCGTACCACTAGAAGAAGCTCTCGTAGCACAGCCAGCCGATTTCACAGGCATGGTTTATTCGAGCCTGTTCCAGGTCTCGTTTTAGGGCGGGGACCTGGAACAAAGTCTTTTAGGGAAGTATCTGATTATCGTGGGTTTATATTTCTCAGTCTGTGCCCGGTCTAGGCTCTAAAAGTTGACCTGGAACAATAACGAGACTTATTCTCTTAATTCCATGCTTCCATAAAGGTGTTTTGTAGCAAAGCAGGTCATTCATCATGTCCCCGTGCTACCGGAAGGGCATTTCGTAGCACGGCAGGCAAGAATTTATGGACCCGTGCTACCGGAAGGGCGTTTCGTGGTACAGCTGGTAGGAACAGACCAGGTCTCTTGATGGCGCAGGTGCAGATTTTTTGTGGCTCCCTGCGCCATTAGAAAAAGATAAGTTTCTGATTTTCAGAATATTAATAATATATAGCGGCGCAGGTCCCCAGCATTTTTTCGCACCTGCGCCAACAGCGTAGTAGAAGATTGGTACATCCCCACAATCACCATTGGTACATCCCCACAATCACCATTGGTACATCCCCACAATCACCATTGGCACATCCCCACAATCACCATTGGCACATCCCCGCAATCACCATTGGCACATCCCCGCGGCCGGGGGCTATCTGATGAAGTGCATCGGCTCCCATGCCTCATCCCCACGGCCGGGGGCGGGCTTCCCTTGAGTGGCTTTAAGAATCCAGGCAAGATTCTTCGCAAGGGTCCGCATCGTCTGCATCCCCTCTTTGTCAAGAGCGGCCTGGCCGGGCTCTCGGCCATAAACTATGTTCCAGTACTGAGAGCCGATAACGGGCATATCCATCATCTGGAACGGCAGATTAAGCGCTTCGAACGCTGCCGTTGCTCCTCCTCGCCTACAGACAGCAACGGCTGCCGCCGGCTTTCCGGCAATACTTTCGCCATTGGAATAGGACAAACGCTGGATAACAGAAATGAGCGCCCCGTTTGGCTGACCGTAATAGACAGGAGAACCGACAACCAGGGCATCTGATTCGGCATATTTTCCGCTGATTGTATTGCAGACATCATCATTAAAAGCACACGCCCCTGGCTTTGTCCAGCATCGGTTACAAGCAATACATCCCCTTATCGGCTTATTCCCAATCCATACAATCTCGCTACTAATGCCTTCTTTTTCAAGTTCTTCCGCCACCGCAGAGAGGGCGGTGAAAGTATTGCCCTTCTGTCGGGGACTCCCGATAATCAATAGTACTTTCATAATCTTTTCCTTAAGACGCTTCTTATGTCACCGGGTGAAAATAAGCAAAAAAATTACATTTCCGGAAACTTTTGGCTCACCTGCAATTATCCGTGGCTGACTATAATTAGTGTAGTTTGAAGATTTGATTGAAAATGGTTATCTTGCAGGTTGTAAACACCTGTTTTTTCATGAATCAAGATTGTAAACCCGTTCTGCACTTCACTTTTGGAATGATGCTTGCCTCCGTTGTAGCATTCCTTATGCATCCTCTGTTATGGATACAGGCCGGGCCCTATTTTGATTGGAGTTTCCTTTGGGTGTGCGTTTTGTACATTTTTGTTTATGGCGCCGTTGGCATGTTTATCCGGTGGAAATGGTGGAGGTATACCTGGAAGAAACAAGCAATTATCGTGCTCTTTATTGTCAATACAATCTTGGCTATCGCTCTTCTAATTTACCTTTATTGGCCTCGGTATATTGAGATTGACGGAGTCCGGGAGCGATGGTATATGGATGGATTGACAGGTATGATGATTTTGTCAACCAGTGCCGTGGCAGCCCTTTTTTCTGCCATACCGATATCCCTTTGTTGCTACTGGTTTAAACGAAATCGGGAATAACAGGCGATGTCCATCTCTGTCGCGCAATCGTGGGTTTCTACCCAAAGATTGTGCATACTCGATACATGAAGAACGGCAGGTCAGACACACCTCTCAGTTGAGCACGGAACCCTTTGAGTTTTGAGTTTAAATTTCACTATGTCTGTCCCTATTAAACTATTGGCACAGAATATCATGGAAGCAACTGAAAAACAATAGTTAAAGATAATTGGGGCATCACCGCTATGACCATTTACCCCATATCAGGCAAATTCATGGGGTAAACGGGACGGGAACGACATTTACCCCACGAAAACACGCCAAAACGTGGGGTAAACTGAACGGGAGGTCCAATAATCCCACGAAATCATACCAAATCGTGGGGTAAACGGACCCGAAGGTCCAATAATCCCACGAAAACACATCAAAACGTGGACGGAAACATACATTCTACGATTTCCTATGCTAAGCATAAGCTTGACTTCTACATGATTACCTGATGGCGCAGGTGCAGATTTTTTGTGGGGACTTGCGCCACCAGAAAAACACAAGTGTCTGACACTTAGAAAGTTAATTATTTCTGGTGGCGCAAGTCCCCAGCATTTTTTCGCACCTGCGCCAACAGCGTAGTAGAAGATTGGTACATGCTACGACAGCTTATGGGAACCCGTGCCGCCAGAAGATAGTTTCGTGGCACTTCTGGCAGAAAATCCTATCTCCCTGTCACGGAATGTGCCGCCGAAAGACAAACGGGGGCGAAAACACACCTCTGCGCCCCCATCTTGCTCGCCAAAAGACAAACGGGGGCGGAAACACGTCTCCACGCCCCGAAGTTGCTCACTGTGAAGGCAGATGGGGGCGAGAACAGGCCTTTTCGCCCCGGAGTTATGCAGCGTTGGTCTCTGCCGAGTGACCTGGAAACACCAAGTCATGTATCCGCCAAGTAACCAAAAAAACGCCAAGTTTTTTATGTAAAAAATGCCTTAAATAATCTTTTATTTCTGATCATTTTTATGTACCTTTGTGACTTACTTAGTTAAGTAGGGTGACCATGACTTACTGTGTCGACAGATCAGTCTCGGTAGCGGTGTTATCATCGCTAAGCCCTTATCCAGCCAATAACGCCCCGCATGCAGCCCCGCAGTCAATCTGCCGCCAATGCGGGGCGGATTCTTTCTCCCCGCAACAACTCTCCCAACAACAACTCTCCCCGCAACAACTTTTAATTTTATAATATATGGAACTCCTTTACACAGGCAAGACCAAGAATGTCTATGCACTCGAAAACGGCAACTATCTTCTGAAATTCAAGGACGACTGCACCGGAAAAGACGGTGTGTTCGATCCCGGTGAGAACTCCATCGGCCTCACTATCGAGGGGGTCGGCGATGTCAACCTGAGAATGTCAGTCTACTTCTTTGAAAAGATTCATGCAGCCGGCATCCGCACCCACTATGTGAGCGCCGACCTGAAGAACACCACTATGGAAGTACTGCCGGCCAAAGTTTTCGGACATGGACTGGAAGTCATCTGCCGCCACAAGGCTGTGGGGAGTTTCATCCGCCGTTATGGCGAATATATCGAAGCGGGAAGCGACCTGCCCGAGTATGTTGAAATGACCTTCAAGAACGATGCGAAAGGCGATCCCCTCGTGACCAAGGACGCCCTTGTCGCCCTCGGCATAATGAGCGAGGCTCAGTACGATGCCATCAAGGAACAGACCCGCCGCATTACCCGTATCGTTGCAGACGACCTTCTCGAGAAGGGACTTGTCCTCTACGACATTAAATTCGAGTTCGGCTATGACCGCGACGGAAATGTAATGCTGATCGACGAGATCGCTTCCGGCAATATGCGCGTCTATAAAGACGGCGTCTACATCGAACCGATGACCCTTTCAAAACTCTTTTTTGCGGAGGCTTAGCCATGAAGGTGGGAATCATCATGGGCTCGACGAGTGATCTTGAGATCATGTCGTCAGCATTCGCAGTTCTGGACGACTTCGGAGTACCCTATGAGAAGAAAGTAATCAGCGCCCACAGGGCACCGGAGCTTCTTGCAAAATACGCTTCCTCAGCCCGTGAAAGGGGCCTTTCCGTGATTATAGCAGGAGCCGGCGGCGCTGCCCATCTCCCCGGAGTGACGGCGGCGATGACCACCCTCCCTGTGATTGGAGTTCCTATTTCCGGGAAAGCTTTCGGAGGAATGGACGCACTCCTTTCCATGGTCCAGATGCCATCCGGCATCCCCGTAGCTACGGTCGCGGTGAATGGGGCAAAGAATGCCGCCCTTCTGGCCATTTCTATCCTCTCCCTCACAGACCCCGTCCTTGAAGAGAAACTTTCCGGCTTCCGACGCGCCCAGCGGGAAGCCATAGAGAATACAGTTATCTGATACATGAGCAGAACCAAACGCATATTCGTTGAAAAGAAACCGGGTTTCCGCGTAGAAGCAGACAGCCTGAGAAATGAATTCAACGAAAACCTTTCCCTTTCCATTCAGGAGCTCCGTCTCCTGAATGTATACGACCTTGACGGATTCAGCGACGACCTTCTGGAAAAATGCAGATACACGGTTTTCGGCGAGAAAGTGACCGATTCCGTGACCGATTCCTTCCCTCTGGAAGGACATCCTTATCTCGCTGTGGAATACATTCCCGGCCAATTTGACCAAAGGGCGGCCTCAGCAATCGACTGCGTCCACCTTATAGACCCGGACGCCTCAGTACGGGTAAAAAGCGCAAGGCTTCTGGTCTTCGACGAAAGTGTAACCCCCGAAGCCCTGCAGGCCGTCCGTCATTATTTCATCAATGCCGTCGAATCCAGGGAAAAAGACCTCAATATAATATCTTTCTCCGAGCAGGCAGACGTCGCCCCGGTCCCGGTGCTGGAGGGATTCATCGATATGGAAGAATCTGATCTTCAGCCATTTTGCTCCCGCTGGGGACTGGCGATGAATCATGATGACCTCCGCGAAGTTGTCCATTATTTCCAAAAGGAGGGACGAAATCCTACCGAGACCGAGCTCCGCATCCTCGATACATATTGGAGCGACCACTGCCGCCACACCACCTTCACAACCCGCCTCGAATCAATCGACGTTGAAGATTCTTTCATCCGCGAGGATATAGAGTCCACGCTTGGTGAATTCCACCGGATCAGAGTGGAACTCGGCCGCGGCGACCGTACCCCATGCTTAATGGAACTCGCTACCATCGGCGCCCGCTACCTCTCTCACAAGGGGCTCCTTGACGATATGGAAGTGAGTGAGGAGAACAATGCATGCAGCATCTATATAGACGTCGATGTCGACGGGAAGACCGAGCGCTGGCTTCTCATGTTCAAAAATGAGACCCATAACCACCCTACCGAGATCGAGCCTTTCGGAGGGGCTGCAACCTGCCTCGGCGGGGCCATCCGCGACCCTCTTTCCGGCCGCTCCTATGTCTATCAGGCCCTTCGCGTCACAGGTGCCGGCGACATTCTCCAAAAGGTCTCCGACACTCGGAGCGGGAAACTTCCCCAAAAAGTCATTTCCAGGAAAGCGGCTGCCGGATATTCCAGCTACGGCAATCAAATCGGCCTTGCAACAACCCACGTTCGGGAAATTCATCATCCCGGTTATGTAGCAAAACGCCTCGAAGTAGGAGCTGTTGTAGGAGCTGTCAAGGCATCTTCTGTCCGAAGGAAAAGCCCTGCCCCAGGAGATGTAATCCTCCTTCTCGGCGGTAGAACCGGCCGCGACGGCATCGGAGGAGCCACAGGTTCTTCGAAGGAGCACACTGAAGCCTCCCTCGAGACCTGCGGAAGCGAAGTGCAGAAGGGAAACGCCCCGGAAGAGCGTAAACTCCAGCGTCTTTTCCGTAGGGAAGATGTGACCCGCCTTATCAAAAAATCCAACGATTTCGGGGCCGGTGGAGTGAGTGTAGCCATCGGAGAACTAGCCCCCGGTCTTGACATCCACCTCGAGAGAGTACCGGTAAAATATAGCGGCCTCAACCCGACGGAACTTGCAATCAGCGAGTCCCAGGAGCGAATGGCCGTAGTCGTCGCACCGAAGGACGTCGAAGACTTCTGCGCCCTCTGCGGAAGCGAAAATGTCGAGGTGACCCGCGTCGCGGAGGTGACAGGGACCGGCCGTATGCGCCTTTTCTACGGAGACCGCACGGTGGCCGACCTCTCCCGCGAATTCATAGATAGCGCCGGGGCGCCGCACCATTCCTCGGCAATCATCGCCCCCGTGGAAGAAAAGGATCCCTTCCAGCTGCATCCGGAAGGATCGTCCCTTCAGGAAAAATTTATCTCCGTGATGGCCTCTCCGAATGTAGCATCGGAGGCCGGACTCATCGAGATGTTCGACTCCACCATCGGCCGATCCACGGTGCTGATGCCCTTCGGAGGCCGCACTCAGCGCACTGAGAGCCAGGTTTCCGTCCAGAAACTGCCTGTCCAGGGAAAGACCGACACCGCGAGCATGATGGCCTTCGGCTTCGATCCTGACCTGTCTTCATGGAGTCCCTACCACGGAGCCGCCTATGCTGTCATCGACGCCTGTACCAAGGTTGCCGCAGCCGGTGGAGAATGGTCCGGAATGCGCTTTTCATATCAGGAATATTTCGAGAGGATGACTGCCGATCCCCATAGCTGGGGTAAGCCTCTCAGCGCCCTTCTAGGAGCCCTCAAGATGCAGCTTGCCCTCGGACTTCCCTCGATCGGAGGAAAGGATTCGATGAGCGGCACCTTCGAGGACATCAGCGTCCCTCCTACCCTCATTGCTTTCGGAATCCGTGCTGTACGAGCCTCAGAGGTCATTTCTTCTGAATTCAAAAAGGCCGGAAACAGAATCTCTCTCTATCGCCATACCCCTCTTAAGAACGGCATGCCGAATACTGCTGTTCTCAGAAATAACTGGGAGAAGGTACGGAAGCAGATTCTCGCCGGTAAAGTTGTTTCCGCCTGGGCGGTCGGCGTCGGCGGAGTAGCCGAAGCCCTCGTGAAAATGGCCCTCGGTAACAACCTCGGATTCGATGTCCACATCGCCGAGGAGGACCTCTTCCGAAGAGGTTATGGCTCCATAGTAGTCGAATCCACCTGCCCTCTCGAAGACGGGGCGGAGGATATCGGAACAGTCGATAACGAGATCTCCGTCAACGGCCTTCACCTTGACAAGGAAGCTATCTTCTCCGCTTGGGAAGGTCTTTATGAAAAGGTATATCCATCTTCGGCCGAACCTTCATCGAGGGAACTGCTCCCCAGCGGAACAGTCCTTCCGGAGGCCTCAAAGTCGAAAACATACCCGGGAGACCCTATCGAGCACCCGCTTGTCTATATCCCCGTCTTCCCCGGCACCAACTGCGATTATGACACTGCCGCAGCCTTCCGCGAGGCTGGTGCCCGCGTCAGGATGGGGGTCTTCCGGAACCTTACCGGAGAGGATGTAATCAACTCGATCAACGAAATGGCCGGGGAGATCGCTTCCTGCCAGATTCTCGCCCTTGCAGGAGGTTTCTCTGAAGGAGACGAGCCGGACGGAAGCGGCAAGTTCATCGCAAATGTGCTTAACAATAGCAAGATTGCCGACGAGATACATAAACTCCTCGAGCGCGGCGGCTTGATTCTCGGTATCTGCAACGGTTTCCAGGCCCTCGTCAAGAGCGGTCTCCTGCCTTACGGTCGCCTCGGATCTGTTCCCAAAGACGCCCCCACCCTCTTCCGCAACGACATCAACCGCCACGTTTCCCGTATCGCAGTTACCTCATCCTGCGCAACCTCTTCGCCCTGGCTTGCAGGAATTCCCGTAGGGACCAGGCATCTTGTCGCTGTCAGCCATGGGGAAGGAAAGTTCACCGTCTCTGAGGAAATGGCAAGGCGCCTTTTCGCCTCGGGACAAGTCGCTTTCCGCTATGCGGACGCGGACGGAAATCCAACAATGGACTCTCCATGGAATCCCAACGGCTCGTCTTACGCTATCGAAGGAATCGTAAGCCCGGATGGTCAGATTCTCGGGAAGATGGGCCACTCAGAGCGCTTCCAGAAGGATCTATTCAAAAATCTAGGCGAAGACGAGAGCTCCTTCAGGCAGCCTCTCTTTGAGAACGCAGTGAATTATTTCAGAAAGAAAATATAACTATATGGCCAAGATATTCTCAACTGATGATCCCGGAATTGTCCGGCTCCATTTCAGCGATACCACTACCGCCTTTGACGGCATTAAGCGCGCCGTCCTGAAAGGGAAGGGAATCAGCTGCTGTACCGTCTGCAGCGCCCTGTTCCAGGCTCTTGAAAAAGGCGGCGTCCCGACCTATTTTATCAAGGAAGATGGGCCTCGGGACCTTCTGTGCCGCTCCACGGAAGAGATTCCTCTCAAATTTACAATCCGCCACAGGGTAATGGGATCCACGAAAAGGATTCTCGGCCTTGAAGAGGGAACCCGTTTGAACAATTCCCTATATGAGATCCGCTATCTCAAGGATTCCCTATGTTTCCCTCTTGTCAATGACCATCATGTCGTCGCCCTCGGGCTGATGAGTTACGGGGAACTCGGGTATATCCACGAGCTGATGAGAAAGGCCGACAGTATCCTCACCTCCCTTTTCGAAAAGGCTGGGATAGAACTCGTCGATGCCAAACTGATGTTCGGAAAGACGGCCGAAGGAGAGTGGGTAATCTGCGATGAGATCTCTCCCGACAACTGCCGGCTTTGGGACATCGAGACCGGAGAGCGCCTCGACAAGGACCGCTTCCGTCTCGACATGAGCGACGTTTGCGCCAAATATCAAGAGGTAAAAGATAGGCTATTAAATCAGATGGAATTATGAGTGTATTCGGAGTATACGGGGTGCCGATGGCATCCCACGCCATCTATCTCGGCCTCCATGCCCTCCAGCACCGCGGACAGGAAGGAGCCGGAATGGCAGTGTTCGGAGAAGACGGCCTCTGCCGCCACCACCGCGGCCTCGGCCTTGCCGGAGAGATCTTTTCGGAAGCCCGCCTGATGGAGCTTGAGGGGTCGATGGGCATCGGAAGCAATCAGTACGCCAATGCAAAAAAAGGCGGAATGGACAACGTCCAGCCCCTGTTTTTCCGTCATAATACGGGTAATTTCGCCGTTGCCGGCGAGGGTAGCCTTGTCAATTCCCCGCAGATTATCAGTTATCTAGAGGAAAGAGGTTGCATCTTTCAGACAGATACAGACGCGGAAATCCTCGCCCAGCTGATGAAGAAAGGAGCCGAGCCGAGCGACCGCATTGACAGGATTCTTCAGGCTCTCAACATGCTGGAAGGCGGTTTTGCCTTCCTTATCCTAACGCGTAATCGCATCTATGCGGCAAGAGACAAATACGGCATCAAGCCTCTCGCAATAGGGCGCCTCGGCAACGGCTGGGTAGTGAGCAGCGAGACCTGCGCATTCTCCCTTGTCGGAGCCGATTTCGTCAGGGATGTAGAACCCGGAGAAGTCGTGTGCATCGATTCCAAGGGCCTTCGTTCTTCCCGCTATTCGCTGTTCCAGAAGTACAAGGTCTGCGCGATGGAATACATCTATATAGCCCGACCGGACAGCGACATAGACGGGTGCAATGTCCATAATTACCGCAAAGAGACGGGAAGGCGTCTGGCAAGGGAATGCCCTGCAGACGCCGATATTGTGGTGGGCGTGCCTGATTCAGGCCTCAGCGCCGCCTACGGTTATGCCGAGGAAAGCGGCATCCCATACGAGATGGGGCTCGTCAAGAACCGCTATGTGGCAAGGACCTTCATCCAGCCTTCCCAGCAAATGAGGGAAAAGGCCGTCCAGCTGAAACTCTCCGCCGTAAGCAGCATCGTTTCAGGAAAACGGCTGGTGCTGGTGGATGATTCGATAGTGAGGGGCACTACTTGCCTAAAGATAGTCAAGCTTCTCCGCGCTGCCGGAGCCAAGGAAGTCCATGTCAGAATCGCCAGTCCGATGATGACCCATCCTTGCTTCTACGGAGTGGACACATCCACCAAGGAAGAGCTGATCTGTGCCAACCACCCTCTGGAAGAAACGTGCCGCCTTATCGAGGCTGACACCCTCGGATATGTCTCCTGCGCCTCTTCCGTCGCCGCCACCAACGGCTGCTCACAGCTGTGTCTGGCGTGCTTCAACGGCGAATATCCAACCGCCCTTTATGAATCCGAAAATCAGGCTTAAACAGTATGGCAATATCGTATGAAAAGGCCGGCGTAAACCTCGAAGCCGGCTACGAAGTAGTCTCAAGGATTAAAAAACATGTAGCTTCCACGGCCCGGAAGGGCTCGATGGGAGGGATAGGATCCTTCGGAGGCATGTTTGACCTCTCCTCCCTCGGAATAAAGGAGCCGGTCCTTGTAAGCGGCACCGACGGAGTCGGAACAAAGCTCAAGATAGCTTTCGCTATGGATAAGCACGACACGGTAGGTATCGACGCTGTCGCTATGTGTGTCAACGACGTCCTTGCACAGGGGGCCGAGCCTCTGATTTTCCTAGACTATGTGGCTGTAGGTCACAATGTTCCGGAAAAAATCGAGGCCATCGTCGCCGGTGTGGCTGAAGGATGCCGGCAGGCCGGCTGCGCCCTTGTCGGCGGAGAGACCGCCGAGATGCCGGGAATGTATGAAGGCGGAGAATATGATATAGCAGGATATACTACAGGGGTTGTCGAAAAGAGCCGCCTCATTGACGGAAGCAAGGTGAAGGTAGGGGATGTACTCGTTGGAATCGCCTCCAGCGGAGTCCACTCCAACGGCTTCTCCCTCGTGAGGAAAATAGTCGCAGACAGCGGCCATTCCTATACGGATACGATCGAGGAACTCGACGGGGCAAGGCTCGGCGAAGTCCTTCTCACCCCGACAAAAATCTATGTCAAGCAGGTTCTGGATGTGATTCATAAGTGCGACGTCCACGGAATCTGCCACATCACCGGAGGAGGATTCGACGAGAATATCCCAAGGGTTCTTCGCGATGGACAGGGAATTGAAATAGAGGAAGGAAGCTGGGAGATTCTGCCCGTTTTCTCTCTCCTAGAAAAGTGGGGCGGCGTCCCCCATAGGGAGATGTTCAACATCTTCAACATGGGCGTCGGAATGGTCATCGTCCTGGATGAGGCCGAGTCCGGGAAAGCAATTGAAATACTTGAAAGCCATGGAGAAAAGGCTTCCGTCATCGGCCGCATTGTAGAAGGAAATAAAACCGTAACCATATTATGAAAAAAAGAGCACTCGTCAGCGTAAGCGACAAGACCGGACTCGTCGAGTTCGTTAAGGGCCTGGTAGACCTCGGTTGGGAAATCATCGCCACCGGGGGAACACAGAAACTATTGGAACAGAGCGGAATCCACACAACCGGGATCTCCGAAGTGACCGGATTCCCGGAGATTCTTGACGGCAGGGTCAAGACCCTCCACCCGAAGGTCCATGGAGGCATCCTCGCCCGCCGGGAGCTCCCGGAGCATATGGAAACTCTTCGCGAGAACGGGATTGAAACCATCGACCTCGTCTGCGTCAACCTCTACCCTTTCCGTGAGACCATCGCCAAGGAGGGTGTAACCCTTGAGGATGCGATTGAGCATATCGATATCGGCGGTCCCTCTATGGTCAGAAGCGCTGCAAAGAACTGGCGCGACGTCACCATCGTCTGCAATCCCGCTGACTATTCCACCGTTCTCGCCGAACTTCGCGAGAACGGGTCTACATCTCTCGAAACCCGTCTGCAGCTATCCGCAAAGGCATATACCCATACTGCCGAATACGACATGTGCATCGCTACATATATGCGTGCCCAGGCCGGCCTTCCCGAAAAACTCTTCCTTGAGTACGAGATCAAGCAGCCGCTCCGATACGGAGAGAATCCCCATCAGGATGCCCGCTTTTTCGCCGCCCCCACTCCCGAGTCCTATTCTCTGGCCTTCGGCCGCCAAATTCAAGGGAAGGAACTGTCATACAACAATATACAGGATGCAAACGCAGCCCTTAACATAGTTCGCGACTGGACTGACGAGCCCTTCTGCGTAGCCCTTAAGCATATGAATCCCTGCGGAGCCGCTGTCGGAAAGACCATCGAGGAGGCGTGGCAGGCAGCTTATGAGGCAGATAAGGTCAGCATCTACGGCGGCATAGTCGCCGTCAACCGCACCCTTACCGCTGAAGTTGCCCGCGGGATGAAGCCAATCTTTCTAGAGATAGTTATCGCCCCGTCCTTCGAGAAAGAAGCTCTGGAGATACTCTCTACCAAGAAGAACCTGAGGGTTATGGAAGTGGACATGACCCCTTCCGACAAGCCGATAATGCAGTACATAAGCGTCAATGGCGGCATGCTCGCCCAGCATCTGGATACTACCGTCGAGACTGTGACCCCTCAGATGTGCGTAACACGCGTCAAGCCTACCAAGGAGCAGATGGCGGATCTCGAGTTTGGCTGGAAGATAGTAAAACATGTGAAATCCAATGCTATCGCCGTCGTTAGGGACGGTCATACTATCGGGATCGGTGCCGGCCAGACCAATCGCGTCGGATCGGCCGAAATCGCCCTTAAAGAGGCGCAGAACGCCGGTTTCACCGAGGGTCTCATCCTCGCTTCCGACGGCTTCCTGCCCTTTGACGACACCGTTGCCCTCGCTGCCGAATATGGAGTAACGGCAATCGTACAGCCCGGCGGATCGATAAGGGACGCCGATGCTATTGCAAAGGCCGACGAACTCGGCATCACTATGCTATTTACAGGAGTAAGACACTTTAAGCATTAGTACATGAAAAAAGTATTAGTCATCGGAGGAGGCGGCCGCGAGCACGCTATAGTGGACGCCCTCAGCCGCAGCCGCAAGGTCGGAAAAATATATTGTGCTCCAGGCAATGCCGGCATTGGGCTGGTTGCCGAGAATGTACCCCTGAAAGACACTGATGTTGAAGGATTGAAGGATTTTGCCCTCGAGAGAGGAATAGACTTGACCGTTGTCGGGCCGGAAGCGGCTCTTGCCGCCGGTATCGTGGATGCTTTCCGCGCTGCAGGTCTCAAGATTTTCGGCCACACAAAAGCGGCAACATCTATCGAGAGCTCCAAAGAGTTCGCCAAGAAGCTGATGGAAAAATATGGCATTCCGACGGCATCCTACCGCGCTTTCTCGGACTATGACGAGGCGCTATCCTTCGTGGCTTCCAGGCCATTCCCGGCCGTTCTCAAATACGACGGGCTGGCTGCCGGAAAGGGCGTTGTGATCGCTCAGAATTTGGAAGAGGCTAAAAGGGCGCTTGAAGAAATGCTCCTCGACCAGACTTTCGGTATGGGAAGGGTTGTTGTGGAGGATTATTTGACCGGGCCGGAATTCTCCTTCATGTGCTTTGTTGAAGGAGAGAAAGTCTATCCGATGCCGCTGGCTCAGGACCACAAGCGTGCCTATGACGGCGACAAAGGACCTAATACAGGTGGAATGGGCGCTTATACAGGCCTTCCGTTCATTACGGACGAGGACCGGAAGTTCGCCTACAAAGAGATTATGTGTAAGACCGCTTCTGCAATGGCCGCAGAAGGCCGCCCTCTCTCGGGAGTACTCTACGGCGGCCTTATGAAGACCCCTCAGGGCATCAAGGTCATTGAGTTCAATGCCCGCTTCGGAGATCCCGAGACAGAGGTTGTCCTCCCTCTTCTCATGGATGATATTTACGACATCTTCGAGGCTGTTTCGACGGGCACTGAAATTCGCATTCCGCCAGTTTGGGCCCTCTACGACACTCTTGTTACATTCGGCGTTGTACTGGCTTCCAAGGGCTATCCCGGCTCTTATCAGAAGGGCTTTGAGATCAAGGGGCTGGATCTTTTGGACGAGAATGTACGGGTATACCACATGGGAACCGACATCCGTGACGGGAAAATATTCACTAAAGGTGGCCGAGTACTGATGGTGGTCGCGAGCGGAATGGACCTCCACGATGCCCGGGAAAAAGTATATTCAGAAATAGGCAAAATCGAGTGCGCCAATCTGTTTTACAGGAGCGATATCGCTCACCAAGCTTTTGAGTTATGAAAACTGTTACAATAGGAACGCCGCTGACCCCCGTGGCGAAAAAGGCCCTTCTCTGCGGGTCCGGGGAACTTGGAAAAGAAGTTACAATCGAACTCCAGCGTTATGGAGTAGAAGTGGTCGCTGTGGACCGTTATCCCAACGCCCCTGCAATGCAGGTTGCACACCGGAGCCATGTCTTCTCGATGCTCGACGGAGAGAAACTCCGCTCCGTAATCGAGGAAGAGAAGCCGGATATCATCATCCCGGAGGTGGAGGCTATTGCCACCCCTACCCTTATTGAGCTCGAGAAAGAAGGATTCACAGTAATCCCTACCGCAAAGGCAGCTTTTCTCACCATGAACCGTGAGGGAATCCGCCGCCTCGCTGCCGAGGAGCTGGGTCTTCCGACCTCATTTTACCGCTTCGCAGACACCAAGGAAGACTTCCTTGCAGCTGTAGAAGAAGTGGGCATCCCTTGCGTTGTAAAGCCGATTATGAGTTCTTCCGGCCACGGACAGAGTGTCATCAAAAGCAAAGAGGATATCCTCCGAAGCTGGTCCATCGCCCAGGAAGGCGGTCGTGCCGGAGGAGGCCGTGTAATCGTGGAGAGGTTTGTGGATTTCGACTATGAAATCACCCTCTTGACTGTCCGTCACTGCGGCGGAACGACCTGTCTGGAGCCAATCGGGCACCATCAGGTGGACGGGGACTACCGCGAGTCATGGCAGCCTCAGGCAATGACCCCCTCCGCCCTTGAAAAGGCGCAGGAAATAGCTCATAAGATAACCGGTGCCCTCGGCGGGTACGGCATCTTCGGCGTAGAAATGTTTGTCAAGGGGGATGATGTCATCTTCAGCGAAGTTTCACCGCGGCCGCATGATACCGGCATGGTGACTATGATTTCCCAGGATCTTTCGGAGTTCGCCCTTCATGCCCGCGCGGTGCTCGGTCTGCCAATCCCTTCGATCCGTTTCTTCGGTCCCTCTGCATCAAAGGCTATCGTCATAGAGGGCGACACCGACAGGGTCGAATTCTATGACCTCGAAAAGGTGCTGGAAGAGCCCGGGGTGCAGATCCGTCTCTTCGGAAAGCCCGAGGTCAAGGGTCATCGCCGCTATGGAGTCATCCTCGCAACCGACGTCACTGTCGAGGCTGCCCTTGCCAAGGCTGAGCGCGCATATGCAAAGCTAGGCGTCCGCATCCTCCCGAGAAGTTAATTACTTTCTCCATGTTCGAGAAAATAGTTTCCGCCATAAATGACATTGTCTGGAGCCCGCTCCTTGTGATCCTGCTCATCTTTGCCGGACTGTTTTTCTCGTACAAGACAGGCTTTGTGCAAGTACGACGCCTCGGTCTTCTTGTCAAATCGCTATTTGCAAGCGGGGCGTCCAATAAGGAAGAGAAAAAGGGCATTTCTTCGTTTGAAGCCTTCTGCGTCGCTCTCTCAGGACGAGTCGGCACCGGCAACATCGTCGGAGTCGCAACAGCTATCGCCCTTGGTGGCCCCGGCGCGGTCTTCTGGATGTGGATTATCGCATTTTTCGGCGCTTCTACCGCATTTATGGAGTCCACTCTTGCCCAAATCTATAAGTTCCGCCACGAAACCCTCTACCGAGGTGGCCCGTCCACATATATCGAGAACGGGATGAAGAAGAAGTGGCTAGGCATCCTGTTCGCCATTGTTACAGTATTCAGCTGCGGAATTCTCTTGACAACCGTCCAAGCCAATGGAATGAGCGTCGCCATGGGTAATTCATACGGCCTTTCTCCCCTTACGGCCGGGCTTATCCTGGCAGCGATTCTCGCTCTGGTGATTATCGGAGGGGCAAAAAGCGTTGCGAGGGTCGCTTCTGTTGTCACTCCTTTTATGGCCCTTGCCTATGTCCTCATTTCCCTTGTCATTATCGGTCTTCATATCCACCAGGTTCCCTCTGTCCTCGGAGCGATAGTCACCGGCGCTTTTGGAATAAAGCCGGTTGCCGGAGGCATCCTCGGATCCACTATTACAATGGGCGTTAAAAGGGGTATATTTTCAAATGAGGCCGGCCAGGGAGGTGGGGCCATAGTATCAGCCTCGGCCGAAGTGTCCCACCCGGTCAAGCAGGGTTTCGCACAGTCGTTCTCGGTCTATGTAGATACAATTATTGTCTGCACTGCTACTGCCCTTATGATTCTCTGCTCAGGGACATACAATATCTTCGACGCCAAGACGGGCGAGATGCTCGTTGCCAACGCCCCAGAGCTCGGCGACAACTATGTCAACTTTACCCAATCAGCCGTGGATTCAGTCCTGGCAGGGTTTGGAGGCCAGTTTGTGAGTATCGCCCTATTCTTTTTTGTGTTCACGACGATAATGGCATATTACTTCTACGCCGAATCCAGCTTGATGTACGTTTTCAGCGTCATGAAAAAGAAGAACCCTCTGATCGAAAAGGCATGCCTTTGGCTGCTTCGATTCTCTCTTCTTGGGGCCGCTGTCTTTGGCGCCGTACGAGAAACATCAGTCATCTGGATGCTCGGGGATATCGGCGTCGGCCTTATGGCGTGGATCAATGTAATAGCCCTGCTCGCCCTCTATCCCAAAGCCATCAAGGCCCTGAAAGATTTCGAGGGCCAGCTAAAAGAAGGGAAAAAGGAGCCAGAATACCACCCCTCCGACCTCGGTCTCCCTCCCGGGGTCTGGTAATGTCGGCAATTTGTGGGGTTGTTGTACTTCCTGGCTGTTTACCACACGATTTGACGGGTTTTCGTGGGGTTATTGGACCTTCGGGTCCGTTTACCCCACGTTTCGCCAGATATTTGCGGGACAATTCGTCATCACGGATTAATGTCGTTTTTTTTGTTTGGTTATGTTGATTTAGTAAGGTTAGATTGTGCCCTGTCTGGTGAAAGGGAAGCGATTTTTCTGCTTTTTTTGAGCAAAGTGTCCGACGAAAATGGCCATAGACATGCGTGAAACGGCGTTTTTTCAATTAAAGGTGTGATAATTTTTTTAAACGGATAAGTTCTGCAATCTTTGCGGTATGGAAAAGAGGAGAAGAAAAAAGAGAGATTGTGATTCCTTGGGTATGGGGTATTATCACTTTTGCACGGATGGGCTTAAGGCTGGATGCCTTTTTTATAATCAAAGTCAATATGCCTTCGGGATGACATTGATTGCGACAATAACCCTCCTTTTCAAAATCAAAATATATGCATTTGTTCTAATGCCTAATCATATACATATTATCTTAAGCGGGAAAGGAGAGGATTGCTATCAGGCATTTAAATATTTGAAGCGTAGAATCTCTGCGCGCCTTGTAAAGGATGGGTATCCGCCGCTGCCGGAACAATATGATTTTAAGCTGGTTCCGATTGATAATATGAACCAGATGAAAAGCAATATCATATACGTTGTCAGGAATCCTTATGAAAAGGGGCTCTCTCTTCCAGGAGGATATCCCTGGGGTTCTGGTTACTTGTATTATTCGACGATGCATAGTTTCATTGATGGAGTTCCGGCAGACCGTCTTTCGGCCAGAGCGATAGAGCAAATGACAGGGAGGCGACTTAAGTTTCCTAATACATGGAAATATCACCAAGAGTTAGGGATACTACCATCTTCTTTTGTGGACATAAGTATGGTAATGCGTCTTTTTCATGGCCACAAGGAGTATATGACCTCAATCATCAAGGACTATGAGTCTTTAGTGAAAATAGCAGACAGTCTTGAAGAAGGGTCCCCGGAGTTTGATTTCAAGGAGATAAGGGACATTGTAATAAAGGTTTCCAATGAAATGTTCAAGGGTAAAGACGTCAATACAATGAGTACAGAAGAAAAATACCGACTGGCCGCACACTTGTATGAAAAATACCGTTTAAGTATAGACGCCATATCCAAAGTTACATCCATGACCCCATCGCTTTTGAAACAAGTACTTAGGTCAAAAGATTATGGAATAAAAGGCTTCGTCGAGCCCCAATAAATCCAAAAACCCCACGAAAACCCGTCAAATCGTGGGGTAAACGGACCCGAAGGTCCAATAATCCCACAAAAACACGCCAAAACGTGGGGTAAACGGACCCGGAAGGACAATAACCCCACAAAAACACGTTAAATCGTGGGGTAAACGGACCCAAAGGTCTAATAATCCCACAAAAACACGCCAAAACGTGGGGTAAACGGACCCGAAGGTCCAATAACCCCACGAAAACACGCCAAAACGTGGGGTAAACGGACCCGAAGGTCCAATAATCCCACAAAAACACGTCAAATCGTGGGGTAAACGGACCCGAAGGACAAAACTTGACGGGACACGTCGGAGCGGGACATGTCGGAGCGACACGTCAAGGACAAGACACGTCAAGGAGAAGACACGTCAGGACGGGGCGAAGGTGTTTATATTAAGACGGTGGTAGCCAGGACTGGCGAGGAAGGAGTTTACCTCAGGACAAACCTTTGGCTGAGGAAGGTGGAGTCGCCGGCGTAGAAGTCGACGTAGACGTGTTTCCGGGAGACAAGGAGTTTGTACGAGCCGGCGGCCCTGGACCATGTGTAGGACCTAAGTCCGGAACGGTATTCGTCAAAAATAGCCGTCTCGTCCTTTATCGGGTCTCCGTTATCCATAAATGGATTCTTCTTTCTGATCTCTCCATACTCGGCGGCGCCCTGAGCCTCAACCTCGTATTTTCCAAATTCCGGCTTAGCCCAGACGCTATTCATCGTCATCTGAGTTATCCGGCCGCCATCTCCCCACCAGTCGGCAAACTCTGTCTTGTGGGTATGGCCGCAGAGGGCGATAACATTGCGACGGGCGAATTCTCGGCGGAAATGAAGCCTCGCCTCGGTATGCTCCGGTGTGTCCTTTCCATGATAAAACCACCTGCAGCTATTGGCGTCATAAGGGAAGAGAGGGCCATGGACAATGACGAAAGTATGCCTTGCGCCCTTGGTATCTTTAAGGAGCTTCTCGACCTCGTCATCATCGGGATGGTTGAAATCTATCACGATAAAGGCATCATTTCCGATATTGAAATCGAAGGTTGTCTTTGTAATCTCCTTTCCTAGCTCCGCGGACATTCTTTTAGGCATCATCTCATGATAAGCCGCCTTGGCGTCCACTCCCCTGATATCATGGTTTCCAACGACCGTCACGAAAGGAAGGCCTCCGAACTCGGATTTGAAACTGTCCATGACATCGGTAAGCATCTTTTTATGGACCTCTCCATTCCCGCAGTCACCCTGGATAAGGTCCCCCATCTGGAAGGCCATTTTGGTGTCTTCGGAGATAAGGCACGCAGCCCGTTTGAGAAGCTTCGGGCAGCGTTCCCGCCACATCTCTCCATTCCTTGCAAACTCAGCCCGCTGAACGCGGTTGAGCCACTCTACCTTTTCGTTGTAATTGGAATGATAGACACTTGCCGGCTCTGTGTCAAAATGGGTGTCGCCAAGTATTACAACGGAATAATCTCCTCTGCCTCTTTTTGAGCACGCCTCTGCTACTGTCAATTTATCCTCCAGGCAAAGTCCGAGCACTCCTGCGGCCGATAGACCTATAAATTCTCTTCTTTTCATAACATTCAAAGATAATAATTAAATTTGCAATATGCTAAGTTTGATTATCTGTATTCTTCTTCTCGCCGTCCCTCAAAGCGAGACTCAGGTTTCCCCTCCGGAGCACAAAACAGCTCTAATGGGCATTACTGAGAAGATTCTTCAGTATACAGTAAGTTTCAAGAAATATCTGAAAAACGACAAAGCCTATCAAAAATACATCAGAAAGCTTATCTCCAAAGACTCGAAGTCCATCTCCCCTCCGAAGCTTAAATCTATTGTAACGGAATCCGTTTTCATGGCTGGCGACTATTCCATGCAGCTTTTCCAGATCGGAAAAGAGTCCTCCAAGGTGGTTCTGTATCTCCCCGGAGGCGGATATGTCGAAAAGGCCATGTCTCCACATTGGAGATTCGCAGACAAGATTGCGCTCGGCTCAGGAAGAACCGTCTTTCTGGCTTCATATCCTACCGCTCCGGTCCATACTTATATAGAAACCTTCACCCTCCTGGACGCCCTGTATAGAGATCTTTTGACAAAATACGGCGCTGATAATATCATACTGGTCGGAGACTCCGCCGGGGGCGGCTTAGCCGCGGCTCTCTGTCAGGATTTTGCAAAAAAAGGCCTTCCGCAGCCCTCTAAAACCATTCTATTATCTCCATGGGTCGATGCGACAATGACCAATAGCAGCATTTCTGAGATAGAAAAAGTTGATCCTATGCTACCGAAAAACGCATTCATGGCAGCCATCGCCTGGGCAGGAGAGGATTATTCCGCCATTCTTGAAAAGGTGCCGGATAACAGCAAATTATGGGAGTGGCAAATCAGCCCTTTGCGAGGAGACGTTTCGGTAATGAAGAATGTCAGGATATTCGTCGGGACCCATGAAATATTCTACCCGGACATCCTCCTTTTCGATAAAAAACTCCGCGACAGCGGTGTAGATGTCTTTACGTATGTGGCGCCGGAAATGGTCCATGAATTTCCTCTGTTCCCCCTGAAAGAAGTGAAATGGTCTGTCGATGAGATTATTCGTATTCTCTCTGAACCATAAGAGACGTGGAGATAATTACTTTTTGCCAGAATTATTTATTATCTTTAATGCCTAAGCCATAAAAGCACTCCTTATGAAAGACAAGATAATAGATTTTTTCAGCAATATGATTTCCGTCATCCTCGGCATCGTCATTACTTTTGCCGTCCAGGGGAAAATCGACCGCATTCATGAAAGTAAAGAGGTGGCCTCTGCTCTGGATTTGGTACGGACGGAGCTATTGGCTAATATCGAGGACATCAATGTAATGTCGGACTATCTCCGCCAGGAAAAAAAAGCAGCTGATTTCTTCCTCGACAACCGGTTTTCGCTAAAAAAATGTCCGGAGGATTCCATCAGCTATAATGGAAATCTTCTTTTCGCCGATGCGGCCATTTCGGTCAGCAGCGATGCGCTGGAACTTCTGAAAAGTTCATCCCTTTTCCAGAAAATCGGAGACAAAGATCTTTCAATGAAAATCATACGCGCCTATGATACCTGCGGAGCCATCGCTTCCAGCATGAACCGCCACCTGGAGGACCGGAACAACCGTTTCGACAAAGCCATCAATAACGAAACGGGCAAACAGCTAATCACGGGAAGCAATATAAATATCAGGAAATTTATCAGTTCTCCTTATGGAGCCTATTCCGTCCAATGGGTTGCTAATCAGCCCGATCCTTCACAGTATGTTGACATTTCGGACATAAACGCCGCCATTGAAGCCATTAATTCCCATACCCATTGATCAACTTTAAAACCCAACAGATATGAAAAAGCCCGAAGCTATCGACCCTTCAAAGGTAATTATCATCCCTCGCCCGCCTATTGCCGGAACTGCGGAAAATGTCGCAAAAAATGAAGCGGAAAGCACTGCAAGTAAAGAAGCCGAGTCCGCCCCCAAGGTAGAATCCCCGGCATCTTCAAAAGCCCAAACCTCAATTAATCCGCAATCCGAAAAATAACATAAGAACAATATGAAAAAATTGTTTCTTGCTGCCGTGGCTGTTATTATGGCCATCGGCTGTACCGGTACAGGCAATGACGACAGAGCGGAACAAATCCCTACCGTAGTAGCCCACAGAGGCTGCCATCTAAAGGACGGGCAGGACTTTTATATTCCCGAAAATTGCCCTGCCGGAGTATGGATGGCAGCAAGGTATGGTTATCCCGCGGTTGAGATAGATGTGAAATATACCCTCGACAGCGTCATGGTCATCATGCACGATAAGACCATCAACAGGACCATGCGCCTTAAGGAAGGATATGCAGAGATTCCGGAGCCGGTCAAAGTTGTCGATACTCCTTTCGAAGAGCTCAGGACAAAATATGTACTGGCAGCGACTGATCCCAGCCTAAGAACCCCTATTCCTACTCTCGAAGAGGAGCTAGAGGCGTGCCGCGATGCCGGCGTAATGCCTATGCTTCATAGCAACATCGTCGAGTCTTATGAACTGGCTACCAAGTTCTTCCAAGACAAATGGGTAGCTTTCGGGTCAGGAGATAAGGTACCTGAAGCCCGTAAAATCTCAAATTGCCTTGTCCTTATCGACCCCGGCCGCGTCCCTGCCGAAGAGACGCTTAGAAAGCTCGAGGCAATAGGCGGCCATGTCGGGATGAGCACCATGAAACACGACATGCTCGATTCCGCCTATGTCGCTGCAGTAAAAGGGGCCGGCTATGAAGTCCAGGCATCTATCTTCAAGACTCCACATGAATTGCAGGCGGTAAGAGACGGGGTGACAATCCAGCTCTCAGACTTCTACTGGCAGAGGGCAAACGGTGTCGGAAAAAAGGTCGCAGCATGGAAAAAGCACCGGAGGATGACTCCCGGTAAAGAGATTTCATGGCCCTCAAAGGAGATCAAAGCCGGCGAGCATCTCGCCTATACCCTCGATCTGACCTTCTCCGGAGCCCTTGAAGTGGAAATCAACGGTCGCAGTTATTCGATAAAAAGAGATGAGACCGGAACAGATTATTTCGGCCTTCGACTCTACAAGGAGACCCCTTCAATCCGCATCCGCGCGGTTGAAGACTCCGATGTCCGAATAAGAGCGGAAGTATTTGAATTATAATTGATTCTTCCTCGTTATCCGACGAAACTCGGCCTTTGCCTTTTCCATCTGGAGGCGGAAGGCCGGGCTCGTCTGTATAAACGAATAGCCGATGCTTGCTGCAGCACGGCTCATATCGACGTCGCTCTGCCAGTGGGCTCCGGAGATGACCCGGCTCTCGCCGTAGTCCCATCCCCTCTTATACAAGGCCTCGGCCGCGTCAGGATTGATTTCCGAAAGGATAAGGGCAGCGCTCCAGCCTCGAATTGTGTGGCCGGATGGATATGAACCTTCCCCTGATAGTTCGACATCCTCTTCCGGATTGAGCGAAGATTCATTGAAAAGGACAAAGGGGCGAAGACGCATATAATGGGCCTTCGGGGCCACCCGAATCTGCTCTATCGTGCCAATGCCGTCCATAAACGCCCTATAGATTTCGGGAGTCTCCTTTTCGGAAATCTTTAATCCGAAGGGAACGCTGAAAATGGCCGCGAGGGTATCCATGACCCAGCATGCATCTCTCCTCGCGATTGCCGCCCTTTCGGGATTATTCCTCATTTTCTTACCCCACATGTAACGAAGGACATCATAATCGAAATCAGACCCTATGGTATCCGGAGGGGCCGGGAGGCACTTTACAAGGTCCGGCATCTGCTCCATCGTGAAATAACGGGTCTGGGCCTCGCTGCGGAAGCTGAATCCTACAGCCAAGATGGCGATAATTATTAAATAACTCTTTTTCATATCGAAAGCGGGAACGATTCTTAGATTTCTTGCTTTTTACGGTTCCAGTTGAAAAGCGGAAGCAGGAATGAAATTGCCGCTGCAGCTATCCAGAACCACGATACTGCAGTAAAATTATAGACAGTCTCACCTGCCGCGTCGACAGTAGCCTGACCATCTATCAGAATACCGCTGACTATGTCCTGAAGGCCGGCTGCGGCATAAGAAGCCAATCCGGTAATGCCTACCGCCGCCCCGCATGCGCTACGTGGTACAAGATCTATCGCCATCAGCCCACAGAGGAAACTGATAAGAACCCCTATCGAGATACCGAAAAGGACCATGGAAAGATAGAGGACCCAGCGGCTGGAGCCGCCAAAGAGGAAAAGAACGAGAGCTACTGTCTCTAGGATCCCGGCGGCAAGGGCCGGTATCTTGCGGTCGCCCTTGAATACTGTATCGGAGAGCCAGCCGGAAAAAACAGTACCGATGATGCCCAGGATGGCATTTATCGATATGATGAAAGTCGCCTCGGCAAGGGCGATTCCCCTCGCCTTCTGGAGGAAGACGATTCCCCAGCTATTGATGGCATAGCGGCTCATATACATGAAGGCTGAGGAGAGGGCGAGGATCCAGACTCCGGGGTTCCGGAGGACTGCTCTCTGGATGCGGGCGGTCTCTTTCCGATCGGCTTCGGCTGAGGCTTCCTTGGCGGCATTCTCCGCTTCGACCTCCTCGGCCGTTTTCTCCCCGGAAAGGACCTCTACCGACGGAAGTCCCTCTGACTCAGGAGTATCATGAAGCCATAGCATGATAATGACAATGCCGAGAACACCTGCGAGAGCGGCACCGAAAAAGCCCCATTTCCACCCGAAAGCGGACACAATGAGGCCGACGAAAAGGAATGAAAGCCACTCACCGAAATTATGGCTGGCGCTGAAAAAACCGTAATATGTCCCCCTTATCCTCAGAGGATACCACCTTGACAGGGCGACCACCGAAGGGGCCGCACCCATCGACTGCGAGAGCCCGTTTATGCACCAGAGGATGCAGAAGCTGATAAACAGGAAAATATTGGTAATGGCGGCGCTCTCGGCCATTATTCCGAGCACTCCGAGAAGGAAATTGGCGAGGGTGGAAATGAGAAGACCTGTCGCCATGAATCTCTTGGTGTTGGAATAGTCCGCAAGGAAACCAGAGAAGAACTTCCCTATCGCATAGGCGAAAAAGAGGAAGGATCCTATGGTTCCGAGCTGAGAGGCCGTCAATATGCCTGAATCCAGAATCGGCCCTTTGACAACATTAAGCGAGGTTCTGCAGACATAATAGAGGGCGTATCCGAAAGTGATTGCCGCGAGGACCTGAAGCCTGTGCCTCATATAGGTTTTATGGACCTTCTCTTCCGGCATCGAGGTTGCCGAAGGGCGGCTTTTTGAGTAAAAATCCAAGAATTTACTTGCCATGGGAAAAATGATATCCGGTATTTCTTATACAACGTCGAGAACAAATATAACAACTATTTACGAATTAAGTTATATTTGCAAAGACCAATAACGCTCGTTAAATGAAAATCAGATTTATTCCCGCCTTGCTCCCGTCAATGATTTTCCTCATTGGCGTCTGCCTCTCCCTGGGCGCCCAGGACCGTAATTCTGTCCCTTATAAAGAGTCGCATCCCGAGTTTCAGCCTAAAACAGACCTTCGCCCCGACAAGGTTGTCCTTCTCTATCCCGAAGGACAGGCCGCAGGCAAGGGAATCGTCGAAGACGGGGTCGAGATTACCTTCGGCCCTACCGAGGACAACGGTCATCGGGGAGAAGAGATTTGCAATAAAAACGGCAACAGAAGGAACGTCGGCGACGATGCGAGAATGGACCTTTACTTCCCGGAAAAGCCCAACGGGCTCATGGTAATCATAGCTCCCGGCGGAGGCTACTCATTCATTTCGACCTTCAACGAGGGCGCCTATGTCGCAAAATGGATGGTCGATCATGGAATTACAGCCTGCGTCCTTAAGTATCGTATGCCCAACGGCCACAAATACGTACCGCTGGAAGACGCTCAGAACGCCTTACGCTATTGCCGCCACCACGCGGCAGAATGGGGCGTCAATAAGATAGGAATCGAGGGAAGCTCAGCCGGCGGGCATCTCGCTTCTTTCACATCGGTCATGTATAAGGATGATATCACAAGGCCTGATTTTGCAATCCTGCTATATCCCAGAATCACCCTTCGCCGCAATGAAGAGTGCGACACCAAAGAGAACCTCGTAGGAAAAGACGAAGCCTGGGACAATAATATCGAGGCCCATCTGAAGCTTCTTGAAGAGTGTTCTCCGAATACTTATGTGAACGAAAACACCCCTCCTACCTTCTTTGTCCTTTCTTCCAACGACAAGAGCGTTCCTGCCACCAATTTCATCCCATATTATACACGCCTGATTGAGAACAACGTCCCCGTTGAGCTCCATGTCTATCCCACTGGTGGCCATGGCTGGGGATTCTCGTCCGAAGAGTACAAAGGAAAAGGAAAAGACAAATTCTCACATTATCGTCCTGAATTCGAGAAGGCTCTTGAAAGATGGCTTGAAGATTTGAATAATGAATAAAAGAATCCTTACCGCCGCGGCCGTTCTCCTTACCCTCACGGCAGCCGCTCAGAATTACAGCGTCCTTGACGAAGTTCGCACCGATGCCCGAAAAGCAGCCGGCATCGAGGGACCCTACCTTTTCGAAACCACGGCTCTGACCCCTTCCCCAAAGGGCTACAAGCCTTTCTATATTAGCCATTATGGCCGTCACGGCAGCCGGTATTCATGGACCACAAAGACCTATACGACTCTTCTGACCGCCCTTAATGACGCGAAGAAGGCGGACAATCTGACGGCGTACGGTGAGGACTTTCTATCCAGATTGGAGGCTTTCTCGCCTATTCCTCTTGAGAACACCGGAGATCTCGTTCCCCTCGGAGCCGAGCAGCATGAGAGGCTTGCAAAAGAGATGTATGAGGCCTTCCCGAAGGTGTTCAAGGGATCATGCAAGGTCGACGCGAGGTCCTCAACCACCGCCCGGTGCGGCATCAGCATGGCAGCCTTCTGCACCTCCCTCCAAAAGCAGAATCCCGGCATTTCCATATCATTCAGCTCCAATCATATGGGGATGAGAGAGCTGGTCCCGACAAGTGCCCCCTCTGCATATAAGCGCACTTTCAAGGGTGCTGACTATCCGGAGATGGAGAGTCTGTCTTCATTCTCCCACAGGGTTGCCGATTATCAGGGGATCCTCGGCAAGCTCTTTAAAGACCCTTCCTTCCTCAAGAACTATGACGGAGGAGAGACCTTTTTCCTTGAAAAGCTCTATTATTTCATCGGCAGTTATCCCAACTACTCCGACCCCGCCCTTTTCAGTGATCTTCTGACGCCGGAGCAGCATGCCGGTCTGTGGGAAGTATTCAACTATTCCCTGTTTTTGGCAAACAAGGCTGGCAGGTTCAACATGATTCCCCTCCTCGAGGACTTTGTTTCAAAAGCGGATGGAGCAATTGAAGGTAACGGGATTGCAGCCGATCTGCGTTTCGGTCACGATTTTGTCATGGAGGCTTTCAACTGCCTTATCAATACTGACGGATACGGAACTGTCCCTCAAAAGGCGGACGATGTGAAATACTGGTTCCAAAGCTATAGGGTCCCCATGGCGGCGACAATAATGTTTGTTCTTTATCGCTCCCCCCGCCATCCCTCAGATATCCTTTTCAAGTTTTTATGGAACGGAAAAGAGGCCGCCTTCCCTGACCTTGAACCCGTTTCCGGTCCTTATTACCGCTGGAGCGACTTCCACTCTTTTGCGGAGAAGATAATACGGGATTATCCGGAAATACCGAAAGAGGATTGACAGCGCTTATTACTGGAGCAAGCAGCGGAATCGGGCTGCAGTATGCTACACTTCTTGCCAAGGAGTGGAATGCCGATCTTCTGCTTGTTTCCAACCAGGAGAAAGAGCTCCAAGAAACAGCTGACTTTCTGCGAGACAGCTATGGTGTCAAGGTTGATGCCCTCTGCATCGACCTGACCGGAGATGACGCCGCAGAGACGGTCTATTCCTTCGCTGCCGAAAGGTCTCTTGAGATCGATATTCTCATCAACAATGCCGGCGTTTTCTTCTTCGACAAATTTATAGATGTCGACCCATTGAAGATTGAAGGCATGATGGCCCTCCATATGGAGACTCCAACCCGCCTTTGCCGTCTTTTCGGAGCTGACATGTGCAGGAGAGGACATGGATATATCCTCAACATGTCCTCTGTATGCGCATGGATGACCTTCCCCGGCCTCCAGATGTATGAATCCACGAAAAACTATCTTCTAACTTTCTCAAATGGCATCAGGCACGAATTCCTGCAAAAGGGCGTCAGCGTTACCGTTGTGACGCCGGGGGCAGTCGACACTCCGCTCTACGGCCTCTCGGAAAAGATCCGCAGGAAACTCGTCAGATGGCAAATAAGCCTTCCGCCCGAAAAACTCGCACGAAAGGCTTTGAAAGCTATGTTTGCAGGGAAGAAAACCTGCATGCCGGGAGTAGTCAATCACCTTCTCCTCCCCTTTCTTCGCATACTTCCAGACAGTCTTGTCGGAAGGATAATGAAACGTCTACCTATGTTCCGCTGAAGCCTCGCTGAAACCGATTGAGACGAAGGTCAATACATCCGGAAGGGCTGTTCTCCAGTATTCCTGCTGGTGCGTTCCTTCGCGGACACGGTACTGGGCGCAAGGGAAACGAAGCTCCCTCATGAGAAGGTAGAGGTGGGCATTCCCCTCGAAGAGATAGTCATCGTCTCCGCAGTCAATATACCAGCGTACAGACTTGATTTCCGCCTGCTTCTCCGGCGAAGCATTACGAAGAATCTCCACCCAGTTATATTGTTTGCACACCTCGAGATATTCTGCATAAAGAGGACGGTCATACCCGGTGGGAAGGAACTCCGCACGGGCGCTGAGGGGACATGCCGAGGAGAACATCTCGGGATGGGTCATGGCATAGCAAATCGTGCCGTCTCCACCCATTGAAAGGCCCGCAATGGCTCTATGGGCACGATCGCCTATAACCCTGTAGCGGCTTTCAACCTCAGGGATGAATTCCTGGAAGAAAAAGTCTTCGTAGCGCCAGTCGCTGAAATTGAAATAGCCCATATGAGGTCCGGTATTCCTCTCGCCCGTGCCTGCCGCATCCGGCATGACTATAATCATCGGAACAGAAAAGCCTGAAGAGATTCGCCAGTCGGTGATGGTCTTCATATTGTAACTCTTCGTCCAGGTCCCGTACCATCCGCTCGCTCCATGAAGAAGATAAAGTATAGGATAACGACGGTCAGGATTGCGGTCATATCCGGCAGGGAGATAGACACAATAAGTCTTTTCTACACCAAGGATTGAGCTCTTGAGAGTTACCTCCTCAACCCGGCTGTCTGGTTTTGGAGCCTCAGACGGAGCCTGCGCTAAAAGAGAAGCCGAGGAAAGGACGGCGGTAGCGATGAGTAATAGAATTTTTTTCATGCTTATTCTGCGTCTTTTGGTTCTACAAGATTACCCGAGTAGGACATCGAGTCGCGCCCGGGAGAATTGACTGTAATATAGGTACTTCCGTTACCCCAGATGGTCAGGTGGTAGTAGATCGGGACCTGGATATTGACCGGGTTGACAGTAACGAAATCGATGACAAAAGCACCTTTTTTGTCCTGATAGCAGTTGTACTGCTGGATTTTCCCCTCAAAACTAAGCGGATTGCCCTCGTTGTAGGTAGAGACGCTGGACACTCCGAAAAAAGGAAGATGGGAAATTACGTCCTCTCCGTCTACCCTTACAGAGTACCCGAAATCATGACGGGACGGTCCACGAAGGGGGATAATATGGTCAACCTCCACAGTAAAAGACCGGGAATCAATTGCTTCCAACACAAAACCCGCAATCTCGTCCGGAGACTGCGCACGGTTCAGGATTCCGCATGCGGAAAAAGAGACGACGGAAGCCAAAAAAACGATAAATGTTATCAATCTTGCTTTCATGACTCTGAAAGGATTATTAGTTTCCACAAAGATAAAAAACTTATGTTTATATTTGTCAAGATGAAAAGATTACTCTACTTCGCTTTAATCTTTTTCCCGCTTGTTTTCCATGCGGAAAAGAGCAGTGCGCAGCTAAATGTTTTCATAGAGAAAGCCATATCCACTTTCAGCCGGATTACGGGATCGACAGGATACGATACAACCTATATAGCTCCCCCAGCCAGGCCTTGGATGGTAGCCCCTTTCGTCCAATCCACCGGGTTTGACGTATACAACAGCAACACCCTGTCGGGAATCGGTTACCAGAGCTTCCGGTCCTCTAGAACCCGTTATTTCTCAGGGGTCAACGCTTCTTACAAGGGCTTTGGTCTCGAGGTCGGATTCAACCCGCAGAAGGTTTTTCAGAATAAGAAATTCAACGAGAAGGTTTTCAATCTGAACTTTTACACCAATCGCTTCTGTATCGATGCGATGTACAATTATTCCCCGTCAATTGCAGGGACTCTGAAAATGAACGGAGAATGGACTTCGCTCCCGGAGAACATACTGGAACAGAAGAGCTTACTTATTTCAAGTTACTATATCTTCAACAACAAACAGTTCTCCTATCCTGCGGCTTTCAACCAGGGCTTTATCCAAAAAAGGAGTGCCGGAAGTCCTCTCGCGATAATGCTCTTTTGTCGAAATAGATTCAATATCAATCCTTGGGAAGCACTTGACTCACATTATACAGAATCAAAGCTGCTGACCTTTTGCGTAGGCGCCGGATACGGCTACAATTTCGTAACGCCCCACATCTGGCTGATTCACTTATCCGGCATTCCCGCTGTGTCAGTCCTTAGCGTGACGGGAAGCACTCTTGACGATGTTGAAACCAACCGGAGGCCATATTTGAATGCTATGCTCACTCAGCGTTTTTCCGTTGTAAAGTATCTGGCTAATGACCATCTATACTTTAATATCAGCGCGTACGGCATCGGTCTCCTCGCTCTTAAAGATCTCCGGTTCTCCTACGCCCAGATGGTCTGGGATACCAGATTCACAATCGGCTTACTGTTTTGACAAACCTTTTTTTCTATAATTTGTTAAAAGGACGAATTTTTTCTTATATTTGACGAAATATTTCACTCTAAAACTAATTTAACATGGCATCTCTTAGCGACATGATTCTCAAGCAGGTAGTCAATTCTGCTTCTTCTGTTCAGATCCCTTCCAACATCAAGGATCAAGTACTTGGCGGACTCGCGGACTCAGTCCTCGGCAGCCTTACAAAAACCGCTACCACCCCTGGCGGAATAGACATTATCAAGAACCTTCTTACAGGAAAGGCTGACGCAGCGACAAGCCCCGTAACTTCGCTCGCAACCAAACTTTTCAATACCAATATTCTCTCGAAGCTCAACCTCGACAAAGTTCTCAAGGGGTCTCTCATTGCCCTCGTACCCGTTGTTGCCGGAAAGCTTGGCAACCTCCTCAAGGATCAGGACGGAGACGGTGATGTTGACTTCAATGATATTATCCTCGCCCTCACCGGTAAAGGCAACGCTTCTGCATCCAAGACTTCCGGCGGCGGCCTCCTTGGCGCAGCTACAAGTATCCTTGGCGGTCTCCTCGGAAGGAAGAAATAAAGACGTACTCAGATATAAAAAAGTGGCTCTCATTAAGACGAGCCACTTTTTTGCTGCTTCGACAAAAATATATATCTTTGTAAAAAGTATATATATGGCAACGGCTACAAGAAAACTGATTGATATCAAAACACCTGTATTTCAAGCCTTAAGCCGGAAGGCTCAACGGCGTGGTGTTTCGCTGAAAAGATACATTGAAGATTTACTGGAGGCTGATTCTCTGGAGGACAGGCCGGCTCTTGACGGGGTACACGATCAAAAGATTCTTTCCTTGATAGGCATGGCAAAACCTACTATAGACCCAGAAAGCATTGAAGACGACCGCCTAAAATATATTCTATCAAAATGAAACCTCGCATTTTCTTCGATACGAATATAATGCTGGACCTTATTCAAGAGAGACCCGGCTACGAAGAGGCGGCCAGAATTCTTCAACTGCAAGAAGACGGAAAACTCGAGGTCTGCATTTCTGTCTTATCCATGGCCAATATCGCCTATGTCTTGAGGAAGACAGTCCCTCATTTTCTAATTGCCCCTATCTTAAAACAGATTTCTTCCCTCATTAGGATATTGCCGATGGATGATGATCAGCTTCAGCAGGCTTTGCTTTTGGATGGTCCTGATATAGAGGACCTTCTGCAGGTAGTATGTGCAAAAGCTTCAGGGTGCTCCACCCTTCTGACCCATAATCTAAAAGACTTCCGAATTCAGAAAGGGCTGAACAAAACATTTCCCCTTCCTGAAATCCGGACTCCCGAGGCTTTCCTCCAGGACTGGTAATCAAGAAGGGGGATACTGCTTTAGCTACCGTGTGGGCCCGGCTACCGATTTGTGAAGGAGCGGATACCGTCTAAATACTCTTTCAGTTTCTCCGGATGGTCTGAGGAGACAAAGTCTACTCCATGAAGGATTGCCCATTCGAGAGGCTCGTAATCATTGATTATCCAGAAGGTTACCTCCATTCCGAGCGCGTGGGCTCGATCAATATAATCGGGGTGATTCATCAGACCGTTCATGTCATAGGAAACAGCATCTGCGCCGAAACTCTTGCAGAACTCAGGATCTTTGATGAAGACTCCGCTGTCGAGAAACAACACCTTGGCTTTCGGATCAATCCTATGGATTTCTCTTACTGCCCACTCGCTGAAAGTGGTATATTCGATCTGATCTTCCATCTTCATCTTCCGCACAACAGCCATGGACTGCTCGACAGCCATTGTCTCCCGCTCTGGGGTCGACTGTTTCTTAATCTCGAGAATCAGCTTAGTCCTAGGATCTTTCTTCCCTTGCTTTAGATACTCCTCAAGGGTCGGCATGCGATGTCCTCCCGGGAGAATGACAGCACGAGCCTCGTCAAAGGTGATGCTATGGATGCTTTTTTCAATGCCGGGGACCATCGGTCCATGGAAAACGATTATTTTATTGTCTGCAGTAAGCTGCACATCAAACTCTGCCCCGTAAATCCCGAGTCCCTGATTATATTTCAAAGCGGCTATTGTATTCTCATAATATGGGCTCTCAGGCTTGGTGGGCGTATTGTGACGCACGCCCCTGTGCCCTACAAGATTAACTTGGGCACAGAGCGGCATAGAAAGCAAAAAGACTGTTGTTGCTATAAGAAATAACTTTTTCATGGTGCTATTGGACTAGTTTGTATGATCAAAAGTAAACTCTTCCCAAGGGAGGTGGGCATCTTTTCCGTTGTCAAGAACGTCCGCGGCATGCTTAAGCATCGGGAAGAGGGACATATCCACCTTGCCGAGTTCTGCCTTGCGACAGATGGCTTTGTAAACACGGCGGGATACCACAAGACTCTCGAGAGTCTCCCCGGCGAGAATCTTCATTGCTTCGTCATAAGTCTTTCCTTCACCGAGGAGTATACCGACCTTTCTGGTGCGCCCACCGTAAACTGTCACATAAAGGTCGCCGATTCCTATGTTTTCACAATCCCGGCTCGCTCCCTGCATCTCAAGAAGATATCGCATCTCCTTGACTGCTTGATAGAAGGCTGCCGCCTGGCTATTGTAATGTAGTCCCGCTTCCGGTCCAAGGTCCCGGTTCACGAGACCGATCGTCATCGCTACAGCAAGAGCATAACCGTTTTTCAGAGCAACGGCACTTTCCAGACCCTCAACGTCGTTGGTTGTGCTAATATGGTAATAGTCTGTCTGCATTGCCTCTTTCATCATCTTAATGACCGGCGTCTCATAGCCACAAAAGGCCACTTCCGTCTGATCGTGGGCAACCAGCTCATAACTAGTACATGGACCTCCGATAGCACATATCTCCCGATTAATCCCTTCTTTAGCAAGAGCTCGTTTCCAATACTCCGGATAGCTTATCAAATCACCGTTTTCAAGGTTAATAAGACCTTTCGTTACACTAAGAACCGGTATAGATGGTGAGATTTCGCGGAGAACGTTCTCCAGAAACCAGTCCACTCCGAAGGAGGAGACGCCGCCGATGACGAAGTCTACTCCTTCGATGGCTTCTTTCCAATCTTCGAACTGGAAATACTTCACCCCTTCAGGAAAAGGACGATCAAACTTCAAATGTTGATTGGTTTGCTTACAAGCTGTGATGATATCGCGATCTAGCGGAGTCCCTACAAGTCGAACGTCATGACCGTTCTCCCGTACGGGAAAAGCTAATGCAGACCCCATCATTCCGGATCCTATAATAGCAATCTTTCTCTTCATTTTTCTGTCTTTAATCTATACTATTCGTTGTTAAACACATTGCCGCCACCGTCAACCGAGAGGGATTTCTCCGTATTCTTTCCAAGATACATCCAAGAAGCGAAGTTTTCAGCTGTAATAACCGTTTCCTCTCCATTTGCGTTCAAAGTGCCGGCAATTTTGCAATTCTTTACAGTCAGAGCATTACTGCCTTGAGCTGTAACCATTCCTATATTGCCGAGCAGGGAACAGCCTACATAACTCTTTTTCGTCGTCTTACATCCATCAAAAACGGTTGCAGCATGGGCACCTGATGAAGTTATGCCACCAATATAGGAAGCCTTTTTCTGGTCATTGTCCATTTTTATTGAACCATCAAAAACGCATTCTTTTACTAGTAAGATACTGGTCTTCTCGATGAAACTAGTGATTCCGCCGACATTCCTCTCAAGCGAGCAAGCATTCAACTGTATTTTGCCGCTAAAGGTGCAGCGCTGGATAAGTGCGTCAGTATTAAAACGGCCGAACACGCCGCCTATGCGGCTTTTAGCGGCCCCCTTCAATGTAATGTCTCCCTTGTTAACACAATCTTCGAGGACAATCGGGCAGGTCGCCCCGGTAGTGAATTTGCCGCGAGAAGCCCCTTGAATGTTTCCAATTAGTCCTGCCGCATAGTTCCAACTAGCTACGTCTCCGCTATCCAGAGTAATCGAACCACTATTGGAACAGTTCTTTACTGACACGGAGCCCTCGTCCTCTGCGCTTCCGTATGCACCAACAAGCCCACCGGCAAAATGGTATGACGGGCCTGTGGAAGTGAAGCTAATCTCTCCTTCGTTGCTGCAATTATTCATGTTCAGCCCGAGGGAGGCCTTTCCAATCAGACCACCGATATGGATAGCAGATGTCTCCGGGTTTGATGATTTAACCTGAATTGCAACGAGGCTTTTAACATTATCAAACGTGGCGCCAATGGCCGTACCGGCGAGTGCTGCATAATGAGAATTGTGCGGGCAAACCCCATCAACTTTTACCGTTCCTGACAAGGTGAGGTTTTTAACGCTTCCCTTTATGCTCTTGAACAAAGACAAGTACTGCTCAGTCGCTCCTGAAAGGGCAATAGTGATGATTTTTCCGTTTCCATTAAACACAGCAGTTTCAGGAAGGGTCTCCATCGGGAAGCACTCCAAAGAAGATACGTCAATATCCTCATAAAGCATGATCTCGCCACTTGTTGGATCCGTCCATTTTGAAAGATCCGGTGTCTCTTCCGTAAGAGCAGCAGCGAAATCATTAAGATCAGCAGCGCTGTAGAGTCCTGGAGGCGCGATGAAAACGTCCTGTTCTATCTTAATAGTGGGATTGTTACCGGACGGGACGGTGATCGTAATGGTCCCTTCTCTTTGAGCCCCGGTGTCATTCTTACCAATGGTTACAGCGACAGTAACAGCAACATCGCTGGCAGCTTCCCCTTTGGTGGAGAATGTCATGTATGAATCTCCAGACACTTTCCAAGCCACATTGGATTTAACGGTGAAAGTTTTTGTTTCACCCTCGCCGGAAAATTTAAGAGTAGTAGGGGAAACCGTCACGTCTTCTACAAAGACAGGTTTCTCCTCTTTTCCGCAGGAGGCTAAAACAACCATTGCTCCAGCAAAGGCGAGCGCTAAAATGATTTTCTTCATATTCTTAATTATTAGTTGTTAGTTGATTCGTTTTTGATTTTCTCCAATAACCATTTTGGATAGTTTGTGCAGAGCATCCTAAAAGACTCCCGATGCTCTATATACCACTGTACCCCCGAAGCCGAGTAGACAGCATTGCCGTCACCAGATCGTTTATCGATGTTGTAGACGCTGACGCTTATGCCGGCATCGATATAGCTCTTCAAAAGAGCATCGCTTTCTGCCGTTCCGGCACCCATTTGCCCGGCAGCAGAAAGATTTGCCCATTTGAATCCCAGAACCGTATATTCAAAAGCAGACCTTCCGGAATTCATAGCCATCTCTATCCCTGACTTTTGGGCGAAAGTCCAGGCTTGCGTCATGACATTCTGATTATATCCTGTACATAACAGAATGACGTAGTTAGCAGCCTTTTTCTCCTCCACGATGCGACAAACCGTTTCTGCACAGCTTATAACATGGCTGGTCCCTCCTTCATTGTCAATCCTTTTAATATCAATGACAAGTTTAATATTGTTATCCATCGCCACAGCCAAATAATCTTCCAAGGTGGGAATCTCCTCTCCGTTGGTGAGGTGGCCAGCCGCTCGGATTTCAGAGAGCGTATGCTCATAAGTCACCAGACCATTGACTTGGGCTTGCCCGTTTGCATGTGCTACGATGATACGATCATCCGATGTCCGATAGACATCGCATTCGGACCCATAACAACCAAGTCCAATCGCATAATTGAGGGCCGCAATACTATTGTCCGGCAAGCCAGCCTCTGCTGAACCGCCGCGGTGGGCGACCACCCGGTTACCTGTTTCCAATGGGATAGGATCAGGATTTATCCTATCCCAATCGGGTTCAGCAGGCCACTGGTCCTTATTACACCCTGCAAGGGCGAAAGAACAGATCACAAGTGCAATAATACTTCTTTTCATATCAATACCAACCTTCTGTTTGGGTGAGTTTTGAATTCTTATTCCTGGCATCTTTATGTATTGGCCAAAGGAGAATGTTTATGTCGTTCTTGCGACTAGAGAGAGTTTCATTATAATCCCAGATCTTGTCAAGGCGTATGAGAGCCCACCATATAACTCCTTCTGCAGGAAATTCAAGGAAGTACTCATCAATTAACGCCTTTAAAACGGCGGAAGGGCTGGCGTCGGTGTAGTAATTGTCTTTCTTATAAGCCCTTTTTGCAATAATGTTTAAGTATCGAAGGGCCTCGTCATACTTCCCTTCATAATATCTGGCCTCTGCGCGCAGCATTACGGCCAGCGCATAACGATAATAGATGAGGTCAGCATCCGGAATCATGGTTCCGGTATCCAGGCTTCCGATGAATTTGTTGGGCCACGTAATTGTCGCCCCTGATATTCCATAGGGACCTTCACCAAGGTTGGTCTGTACCCTGCTGTCGCCTCGCTCATCACGGCTTTTTCTCAAGACGGATAGGAATTGGTCCCCATAGTCGAGATACTGAGTACTCCGGATGGGAACGGGCGCATTTTGCCATTGTGAGTCAATGGCAGAAGATGCGAATGTGAAATATATCGGGAAACCGCCGGTCAATTGATAGGATAGATTGTTCTGAAGCGCAAAGATGACTTCTGCGCTGTTTTTATTCCTTGTCCCGCGACCATCGAAAATAGATGCGTAATTATCAAGAAGCCTTTTGTCGCCTGCTTCTGTACCGATCTCATCCAGAGCTTCTTCTGCCATAGAAAGGAAACTGTTATCGCCGCCCTGTGTGGTATACATCCATAGGGCAAATTCTGCCTTGAGCAGGTTCACAGCGTCTTTTGTTGCGAGGTATTTGTTTTCCCCGAGAGCATCAGCATGCTCTACTGCGGCTTGAATATCTTTTCCTATTTGTTTATATACGGCCTCTTTTGTCGCGCGGGTGGGATAAGCTTCCGGTTGAGAAGGAGATTCAACCGGTTTAAGGTTGAGTGGAACTCCGCCCCAAAGACGAACAGCCCAGAAATAACAGTAAGCTCGGGCGAAGCTAGCTTGTCCAATGGCCCATTCGAGCCGGTCTGAAGGCATGTCCACGAGCGGGGCATGCAGTAAAACTGCATTCGCGGCATCAATCGCCGCATAGAGTTGCGTCCACTTGCAAGATGCCGAAGAAGAAGTCATAGTGTTTTCCAGAACTTCTTTAGATGTGTATATCTTGTTTACGCGGCTATATCCCCACATGTAGGGGCCGACGCGAAGTTCTCCCCAATGGAGGAGCGAAATATTGTCTTGGACGAAATTGGAACGCAACGTAGCATATATAGCATTGGTCGCCGCTTCGACTTGGGCGGTGTTCTGCCACATGTTGCTTGCTGTCAACTTGTCTCTTTGGACAATGTCCAAATCATTATGGCAGGCCTGGAGAAAAAGGAAAACCGCCGGAAGGATCAGGTAAACTCTTTTCATAAGGAGGAGGATTAAAAGACAAGTTTCAAATTAAATAGAATTTTGGCAGGATTGGGCATCATGTTGGCTCGAACATCCCCATCACTGTTGGAAGTTGAAACAGCATCATACATACTGGCGCCCGAAGAGGATGAGATTCCCGTCTCTGTACTTATTGCTCCAGTGACAGATGTGAAATAGTGAAGTGTATTCCCGCTGAATCCGACAGTCGCTTTTTTCATTTTAGCCTTGGAAACCCACTTTTCGGGCAAGTCGTAACTTAAGGAAACGTCCCGGATACATAGGAAGTCCCCTCTTTCCACCATGAAGCTGGAAACGCCCCTCCAGTTGCGGTTTCCCCAGTCGGAGTCGTTAGGGGTATAACGGGCATATTTTGCATCGGTATCACCCTCATGCGTCCAGCAGTCATAGACAAGAGAACCAAGCATTGAATTGCAGTCGCCCATCGTGTTTTTCAGCAAGTGCGACTTCATCCCGTTTATGATAGAATGTCCGAAAGCATAGTCAAGGTAGATGTAAAGGGAAAAGTTGCCAAACTTAAATGTGTTTCCAAGACCTCCTGTTGCCGTCGGTGTAACATTTCCTAGCAAGAACATATCTTCCGAATTGATGATTTCTGCACCGGCATCCCGAGCAGAGCCGGGCATATTGCACCACTCATAGTCACCTGCATCTTTTCGCCCTTTAATGCGCAAGCCGTCACTAACACGGAAGCCAAATGATTCAGTATCATAGAGAGCATTATTTGCTTCCTCAAGGGTTTGAATGATATGGTCAACCTTGTACCCGTATATGCGGCCAAGAGGTTCGCCAACAGCGATTCCACCATAGCGGTACCCTGACTCAGACATGGTATAGCCTCCGATTCGCCATGCTTTATTTCCCGTAAAGTTTCCGTCTATGTCCACCTCATCATACATATATTCATCGGGCAACGATAGAACTTTGTTGCGGTTAAATGCTATTGTAAAGTCCGTACTCCAGTTGAATTTACGCCGTTCTATGTTGGAACTATGAATCTCGGCCTCCAACCCATAGAAACGGGCACTGCCAACGTTGGCTTTTACCGAGGAGAATGGAGAGGTATCCGGGAGCTGGATAGAAAAAAGCATGTTGTCTGTCTTCTTGTTATATGCATCCAGGATAATTCGTATCCTGTCCTTCAAGAATCCGATATCCAGTCCAACATCAGTTTGAGCGGTGGTCTCCCACTTCATGTCTAAATTTTGCATCTCTCCTGGAACTATGGTAGGAAGGATGCCATATGATTCCGTCGAATAGGATCCATATGTGTCAAAGAGCCCGATTCCATTGTTGCCAGTCAGGCCATGTGAAACACGTAATTTCAGAAGACTTATCGTCCGTCTAGCCTGGCTGAAAAATGGTTCTTCTGAAATAAGCCAAGCGAAGGATCCTGCGGGGAAAAAGCCCCAACGGTTTCCGCTTGCAAATTTGGAGGAGCCGTCTGCACGGAAGGTGAAAGAAGCAATATAACGGTCCAGAAATTCATATCCAAGACGACCATAATAAGAGATCAGAGCCTGCGACTGATTTTTGGATGACGCCTCGAAATTGACTCCTGCGTCCAGCACGTCAACATCGTCCGTAACCGCACCGTTGCTTTTCCCTTGCAGGTAAAGATAGTTTTGCTGCATCCACTCATAACCAACCATGGCGCTGACATCATGCTTCTCTTTTATGGTTTTCTTCCACGTCAGATGAGTCGAGAAAGTTTGTCTGAGCGTCTCCGTCCTAGTTTCTGTTCGGGGACGGTTGGATTGGTATGAATTGACGGTTCCATCAACACTGCCGATGGCTTTGTAACTACCAGAATAATTCTCTCCGAAATGGGTATATTGGGCAAACGCTTCGAGACCAGGAGCCAGAGTCCAGCGGAGGAAAAAAGACCCGGAAGAACGGCTACGTGTGTTTGATCTATCATAAAAAGCCTGCCACCAAGCTGGGCTGTGAGCTTTGTTATTGGTGGCCACCAGCTGGTTCCATTCGCCGTCAGGATTCTTTTCCATGGCCGTAGGAGCAGCTATCAATCCTCTACCGATGGCTTGATAATAATTGTCGACAGGGACGCGCTTTCTTTGACGGGAGAGGTCGAAGTTAGCTCCAGCTTCCAAGAATGACGTAATCTTGAAACTTGTGTTTCCATGCATGGTGAACACGTCGTATCCGCTGACAGCAACAACCCCATCATCCGATGTCCAACCGGCAGAAGCAGCATATTTCATTTGGTCATTACCTCCGTTGACACCAACATATTCCTTCTGCCAAAAGGCTGTAGAGAACCACTGGTCCTGCCAATCGTTATCTTGGAATATAATTACCTTATTATTATCGAGGGGATCATACATCCAATTGTATCCTTCGGGAACAGGCGCTCTATAATCCAGGTAGCGGGTTGAAAACAGAGCCTTTCCGCTTGTATTCCCCGTTCCGTACGCATTGGGGCCGGATAGAAGGCTGGTAGCAGGATGAACGGAGTCATTTGCCAGCGCTTCCGCAATGGCAGGACGGAGATAATTGAGATAGTCCCGCGCATTGAGGATTGGCCAGCGTGTCGAAGGAGTCTGTACTCCGACCTGAAAGTCGAACACGACTTGCGGACCTTTCGAGACAGAGCCTTTCCGAGTCGTCACGAGAATTACACCGTTGGAGGCGCGTGCCCCGTAAATGCCGGCCGAAGCAGCATCCTTTAGGACTTCTATAGATTCTATATCATTGGGATTCAATCCCCCGAGGTCATCCATAAGAGCACCATCTACAATATAAATAGGGTCATTCCCCATGGTGATAGAAGACCCTCCTCTGACCATGAAGCGAGGTGCCTCTCCAGATAAGGCGTTAGCTGTGGCAATGTGTAACCCCGGCACCCGTCCTTTAAGTGCATCTCCAACCGAATTGACCGGAGCATAGGCCAAAGTCTCTCCATCTACCTTGGAAATGGAAGAACTGAGAGTTTTTCGTGCTTGAGTCCCATATCCTACAACTATGACGTCTTCAAGCATCATCCGGTCTTCTGTCAGAACAATGGAAATCGTTGATTTTTTTCTTGTCGGGACCTCCGCATCGTTGAACCCCAGATAAGAGGCTACTAGCCATGCTTCTTCAGGAGCTTGGATAGAAAAAATGCCTTGGGAGTCGGTTACAACACCGCTACGTGTTCCTTTAATAAACACGCCTGCCCCGATTAGTGGAATTCCGTTTTCATCACGTACTGTGCCTGTAATAGTACGGGATCTTTTCCCATCCGGTTCATCTGCATTAGCAACAGGTGAGAGTTTCTCAAGAAAGATACGGTCACCTTCAATTTTGGCAGTCAACCCATTTTCTCGGAGCACCCTAGAAAGCACAGAGGTGACGTTTTCGTTGCGCACGCTGACTGTAATCGGAATAGTGAGGTCGACATCTGCATTGTTGAATGCAAAGGAATAGCCGGTCTGTGATTCTACCTGTTCTAGAAATACGGACAGAGGAGCCTGTCTCAGCTGGATTGAAACGGACTTTTCCCTTTGTGCCCACACCTGAGCAGAGAACAACAAGAGACAAGCCAGAAATAGAGAAATGCTTTTATTCATGGGATGAACAGAAAATTATTTCTTTTCAATGATAATCTCATCGTTGTCAATCCGGTAACGAACATGAGCGAGTCGTGAAACAACTTTCATGACTTCTTCTACGTTTTCATTCATGATCCGGAAAGAGATTCGTTCCTGCAAAGGGACTCCGGGACGGAGTGTTACCCTCACATTATAGCGGTGTTCCAGATTGATGGCAACATCTTCCAGAGTACGATTATCAAAGCGGATAACATCTGATGTCCAGCTGGTATAGTTTGATGCTTCGACTTGACTGACAGAGACCTCCCCGCTCGTTTTCGAACATTCCAATAGTTCTCCTGGTGAGAGTTTTATTGTTTGTTGCCCTGGTATGGATACATCGACGCGGCCCGACGAAAGGACAACTTGGTAAGCCCCTGAGACAGAGGAATTGCGAACATTGAACCGAGTCCCCAGAACCTTGACTCGTATATCGCCGGACTGGACGGTAAATGGATGTTTTTCGTCACGCGTTACATCGAAAAAGGCTTCTCCTTCCAGCCGGACTTCCCGCTGCGGCCAAGATGACTCGTCTCCGAAATAGGAAAGGCGAGACCCAGCATTAAGCCAAACGGAAGTTCCATCTGGGAGAACAACGTTGCTTTTAGAGGATTCGGGGGCTAAAAGGCATATTTGTCCCGCTTTTGCCGCGGATTCTCTGCGATTTAGCAGCAGAGCTGAAAAGCCTCCTGCCACCAGCAATATTGATGCTGCAACTGCCCATGTAGGGAGAAAGAGACCGCTTTTTTTCCACCCCAAACTTTCGTGGAGACGCTCCAGACGACGCTTTCGTTCTTTGTGTGTCTCGTAATTGATGTCCTTGCTCTGAAGAATCTGACCCCAGAGATTTTCAAGATCTTTGTCGTTTTGATTGTTCATACGGAGAAATGACAAGCGAAAGGCTGTCATCCCCCAAGACTCAGAAGAAAAAAATTATTAGGACTTCGGACTATCCATCCGAGATTTGATTTCAAACAAGACTCGTCCGATATGGTTCTCGACTGTCTTGGTCGCAATCCCAAGTTCTTCGGCGATTTCTTTGTAGCTCATTCCAAGTACCCGGCTCATTAGGAACACTTTCATACGTTGCTCTGGCTGAGTGGCAACTATAGCCTTCGCCTGTTGAATCTCATCCCGAATAACCGTTTCTTTCTCAGGAGTGCGCTCATCGATTCCTTCACATAGTAGTTCGGTTTCGTTCGAAACGACGTTTCTTTTTTTCTTTAAGAAATTGAAAACGGCATTTCGCGTGAGTGTAAAGAGCCAGGCCTCGAAAGAGCGGATGTCGGGCAAGAGGGTTCGAACTTGCCATATTTTAAGGAATACACTCTGAGCGATGTCGGCAGCATCATCGCTGTTGCCCAGAATAGCATTGGCAAACCGCTCAACGGATGGTGCATATTGGAGATAGAGCCGGTCAAAGGCTTTGTGGGAGCCTTTAGCAATTTCCTTCAATATTTTTTCCGTTTTCATGTCCAGCCTGTAATTTATGGCGCAGGAGTGAAAACGCACCTGCGCCATAACTGTCAAAAGCTTTTTACTGAATCACTGCGTTGACGACGGTGTCGACTGCGGCTACAGCCTCGGCTTCTGCAGCGGCCTGAACGGCAGCTTCCGCCTTTCGGACATCCTTTTCAATCTTCTGGCTGTGCTTGAGGTCCTTCTTTGCGCTCCTCAGCTCTTTACTAGCGGCTGAAACTTCTTTCTTGCTCGCCCGAACGGCCTTCTTGCCTGCGGAGATCTCTTTGTTGACCTTCTTTATACTGCGGTCGATATCCTTGATGCTGGCTTCTTTCAGCTTGATGCTGCGCTTTATGGACTCGTTCTCCGCCTTCATTTCCTTCAGTACGGCTTTATCCGCATCGCTGAGTCCGTCAGCTCTGGCTGCCTTCTTGGTGGCCTTCAAGGCGGATTCTTTGAGCTTGAGAAGATCTTTCTCCGGCTTGATCTCTTCCTTTATTTTCTTCTTACGGGCTTTGAGATCCTTGAGCTGGTCTTCGGACCTTGAGATTCCGTCCTTGTAACGGGCAATCTCTTTTCTTGACTGCCTCTCTATATCCTTCTTTGCAGCTTCGGCATTACGGACAGCCTCTTTCTGCTGCTCGACAGTCTTCGAAATATCAGTCGTGATCTCCTGAGAGAAGGCATTGTACGAAATCAGGAGAGCGAGCGCAGAAACTATTAAAGTAATCTTTTTCATATCTTAAAACACGAGATGGGCTTTTACAGGATAATGGTCGGAGATATAAGGGATATTCTCGTAGGTATCGGTAACGACTTTGAAATCGGTGCATTTTGCAAATCCGGCATAGTAGATATAGTCGATAACCTTACCCTCGGACTGTCCCCAGCCGTTGAATGAGCCGCGGTCGTCGGAGTTCTCAGCCGTTACGCGGGCGTCTTTCATCTGGGCATTGATACCTTCGAGGCCGGGATTGTCAGGATAGACGTTGAAGTCTCCGGTAAGGACCATAGGATAACCCTTGGGATTCATAGCGGCAATCTTGTCGGCAATCAGCGCAAGACCCTTTGCGCGCGCCTCGACACCCTTGTGGTCAAGGTGGGTATTGACATAATAGAACTGCTTGCCGCTGTCTTTAAGCTTGAGAAGGGCCCATGTCGCCGTACGGTAGCAGGCGGCATCCCAACCCTTTGAAGGAACATCCGGGGTCTCGGAGAGCCAGTATGTACCCCATTCGACGACATCAATCTTCTCCTTGTTGTAGAATATGGACATATGCTCACCTTTTGCCACTCCATCCTCTCTTCCGACTCCGAGGGGAACGTATTGAGGGCACTGCTCGGCAATATAGGCGACCTGGAAATCATACGCCTCCTGCACTCCGAAGATATCCGGAGCATTGGCCTGGAGCATCGCGGGAGTCGCTATCTTACGGATATCCCACGAATTGTCTCCGTCATTGGCGACACCAAGGCGGATGTTATAGGACATGACATCGAGAGAGGCCTCTGCCTGTTTCTTGCATGATGTCAGCGGAATGAGCAGCGAAAGAGCTGCGGCAAAAATCAATACTTTTTTCATATAGGATGATGTTCTTTTGGTTTGTCCGGTCCTCAGATGTTATCTGTGCAAATATACTTATTTTTGATATAAACGGAAATAATTAAATGCTGCTTCAGAGAGGTTCCGCGAAGCGACAAGAGGATCCATCGCGACGGAAAGCGGCATTCCGGGAGGAGTAATCGGGATTACCTCGGAAAAAGGATATTCTCCGAGAGCACAACTTCCGCAAAAGGCTATTATCGGGATAGGATTCTCCCCGCCGGATGCGGCTTCCACTCTTTTTATTATACCCGAGGGGGTCTTGCCGAGGGCTGTCTGGGTATCTATCCGCCCTTCTCCGGTAATGACGATGTCCGCTCCGTCCAAAAATGAATCGAAGCCGACAGAGTCGAGGACAAGCTCTGTCCCGGGGCGAAGTTTGCCTTTCAAGAACGCCGAAAAGGCAGCTCCCAGCCCGCCTGCGGCTCCTCCGCCAGGGTTTTTGGAGATATCTACCCCTATGTCCCTTTTAATTACAGAGGAAAGAGACAGCATCCCTTCGGTAAGGGTCTTTACCATCTCAGGAGTCGCTCCCTTTTGCGGCCCGAAGACAGAGGGAGCATCGGCGAAAACGGTACTCACATCGCAGGCTACCATGAATTCCACCTCCCTCAGCCTCGGGTCTGCCAGGGAAGGGTCGATGGAGGCGACACGGGGAACGGCCTCTCCGGAGCATGGACACAAGAGTGCCCCTTCCCCATCGAAGAAGCGGTAACCGAGGGCCGAGAGCATTCCGATGCCGCCATCGACGGTAGAACTTCCTCCAAGGCCGATTATCAGCCTCCGGCATCCTTTGGAGATGGCGGCAAGAAGGAGCTCTCCAAGACCGAAGGAACTGGTCTTCATCGGATTCCGAAGATTATCAGGGACAAGCGGAAGACCGATTGCCGCAGCGGATTCGATAATGGCGCACTTCATATTGTCCACTTCTGCAATCCCATATTTCGCCAGAACAGGTTCCCATAGAGGACCATGGACTTCAACCTCTTCAAAAACGCCCCCAAGAGCGTCTACAAGAGCCTCAACGGTACCTTCTCCGCCGTCCGCAACCGGTATTTTTACAGTTTCCGCCTCCGGGATCGCTCTTAAAATGCCTTTTTCCACGGCGTCGCCGGCCTCTCTGGATGAAAGGCAACCCTTGAATGAATCTATTACAATAACCGCTTTCATACCCTACAAATATAGTCAAAATCGCCTTGCAGAAGAAGATAAGCTGTTGAAAACTTTGTTAATTACGAATTATTTTCTTATCTTTGCCGTCCCAAATTTTTGGGGCAAATAACATAAATTAAAGATTTACAATTATTTATGCCAACAATTCAACAACTTGTTCGCAAAGGACGCGAGACCCTTGAAGTAAAAAGCAAGTCTCGTGCGTTGGATGCTTGCCCTCAGAAGCGTGGCGTATGCCTTAGGGTTTACACAACAACCCCTAAGAAACCTAACTCAGCAATGCGTAAGGTTGCCCGTGTACGTCTTTCTAACGCCAAAGAGGTCAATGCCTACATCCCGGGCGAGGGCCACAACCTCCAGGAGCACTCTATCGTGCTTGTTCGCGGAGGCCGTGTAAAGGACCTTCCGGGTGTACGTTACCACATCCTTAGAGGAGCTTTGGATACAGCTGGTGTAGACGGCAGGACCCAGTCCCGTTCGCTCTATGGAGCCAAGAGGCCAAAGAAATCTAAGAAGTAATTATTCACCTATTAATTCTTTTTCAAAATGAGAAAAGCGAAGCCTAAAAAGAGGATTCTACTTCCGGATCCCAAGTTCCACGACGTGGAAGTTACACGTTTCGTGAACAATCTTATGTTGCAGGGGAAGAAGAGTATCGCGTATTCTATTTTTTACGATGCCATCGACATGGTAGGCGAGAAGATGAAAGATTCTGACAAGGCTCCTATAGATATTTGGAAAAAGGCGCTCGAGAACGTGACTCCTCAGATCGAGGTTAAGTCCCGTCGTATCGGTGGTGCCAACTTCCAGGTGCCTACAGAGCTCCGTCCTGAAAGGAAAGTCTCAGTCTCCATGAAGAACATGATTTCTTTCGCCCGCAAGCGCTCAGGACACTCTATGGCAGAAAAACTCGCTGCTGAAATCGTTGCTGCTTACAACAACGAAGGTGGCGCGTTCAAGCGTAAAGAGGACATGCACAGGATGGCAGAGGCCAACAAGGCATTTGCCCACTTCCGTTTCTAAACCGCAAGTCAAGTGGCCAACAGGGATCTCAAATACACCAGGAATATCGGTATCATGGCACACATTGATGCCGGTAAGACCACTACGTCCGAACGTATCCTTTTCTACACCGGTAAGACCCACAAGATCGGCGAAGTCCATGAAGGAGCCGCCACAATGGACTGGATGGTGCAGGAGCAGGAGCGTGGTATCACTATTACCTCCGCTGCTACCACCGCATTCTGGCATTTCCATGGAGACACCTATCAGATCAACCTGATAGACACTCCGGGACATGTTGATTTCACCGTCGAGGTCGAACGCTCGCTGAGAGTACTGGACGGGACGATTGCGACATTCTGCGCAGTCGGCCGCGTACAGCCCCAGTCCGAGACCGTGTGGAGACAGGCGGACAAGTATGGTGTTCCAAAGATTGCCTATGTAAACAAAATGGACCGGGTCGGAGCTGATTTCCTTTCCTGCGTGGATGAAATCAAGGCTAAACTCGGTGCCAATGCAGTTCCTGTTTGCCTCCCTATCGGAGCAGAGGACCAATTCGAAGGTATCGTTGACCTTATCACGATGAAGGCTATCTATTATGATTCCGGCGAAGAACTCGTCAATTACGAGATCAAGGACATTCCGGCCAACATGATAGAAGAAGCCCGTCAGTGGAGAGAAAAGCTCCTTGAGACAGCCGCCGAGTGCGACGACTCCCTCATGGACAAGTTCTTTGAGGATCCCGATTCCCTTACAGAGGATGAAATAGTAGCAGCTCTTCGCAAGGGCACAATCTCTATGAAGATTGTCCCTGCCTGCTGCGGCTCATCATTCAAGAACAAGGGAGTTCAGTACCTCCTCGACAGCGTAATGAGATATCTTCCGTCCCCTCTCGACAAGGGAGCAGTCAAAGGGACTCACCCCAAAACCGGACAAGAGATCGAGCGCAAGCCGGACAACAAAGAGCCGTTCTGCGCGCTTGTATTCAAGATTGCCACAGACCCGTACGTCGGGCGTCTGGCGTTCATGAGGGCCTATTCAGGCCATCTCGACGCCGGTTCCTATGTCTATAATACCCGTACCGGCAAGAAGGAAAGGGTTGCACGCCTGTACCAGATGCATTCCAACCACCAGAACCCTATCGAGTTCGTGGAGGCTGGTGACATCTGCGCAGCAGTCGGCTTCAAGGACCTCCGCACTGGCGACACCGTCTGTGTTGAGGAGCACCCTATCACTCTCGAGTCGATGGAATTCCCTGATCCCGTCATCGGTATCGCCGTCGAGCCAAAGACCCAGCAGGATCTTGACAAACTCGGCATCGCCCTCGGCAAACTTGCCGAAGAGGACCCGACCTTCACGGTCAAGGCCGACAACGAGACAGGACAGACCATCATCAGTGGTATGGGCGAGCTCCATCTGGACATCATCGTCGACCGTCTCCGCAGGGAGTTCGGCGTCGATATCAACCAGGGAGCCCCGCAGGTCAACTACAAGGAGACCATTACGGGTACGACACAGCTCCGCGAAGTCTTCAAGAAACAGACCGGCGGTAGGGGTAAGTTTGCAGACATCATAGTAGAGATCGCTCCGGCCGACGAAGGCGTTACCGGTCTCCAATTCGTCAACGAAGTCAAGGGAGGAAATGTACCGAAAGAGTACATACCTAGCGTCCAGAAGGGTTTCGAGTCGGCAATGTCCAACGGAGTCCTTGCAGGATTCGAGGTTCCGTCCATCAAAGTCACCCTCCTCGACGGAAGCTTCCACCCGGTGGATTCCGACCAGCTCTCCTTCGAAATCGCAGCCCGAATGGCTTTCCGCCATGGCTGTGTAAAGTGCCACCCTATCCTTCTCGAGCCTATCATGACCCTCGAAGTCGTGACTCCCGAAGACTATATGGGCGACATCGTTGGAGACCTCAACCGCAGGAGAGGCCAGATCGTTGCGATGGATTCGACAGCCAATGGCGCACGAATCGTCAAGGCATACGTTCCTCTTGCTGAGCAGTTCGGTTATGTTACCGTTTTGAGGACGCTCTCCTCAGGACGCGCGACCAGCACGATGAGCTTCGACCACTATGCCGAAGTTCCTGCGGCGATTGCCAAGGATATCATCGAAAAGAGCGGCTACAGCAGGATGCACTTCGACGACGAATAAAAAGAAGAAATTTTAAAAGTTATTGATATGAGCCAGAAAATTAGAATCAAACTCAAGTCATTCGATCATACCCTTGTTGACAAGTCAGCAGCTAAGATCGTTGATACAGTGAAGTCTACCGGTGCAAAGGTCAATGGTCCTATTCCTCTTCCCACGCACAAGAAAATCTTCACCGTAAACCGCTCCACCTTCGTTAACAAGAAGGCCCGCGAGCAGTTCGAGCTCGACTCCTATGTTCGTCTTCTCGACATCGACGACTCCAACGCAAAGACCGTCGACGCTCTGATGAAGCTCGAACTTCCTTCGGGAGTTGAAGTCGAAATCAAAGTCTGAGGATAATTAAGAAATTATTCTTATATTTGTAGGACCGCCTATCCGGGTTTTATGACTCAGAAGCGGCGGCTCCGCAATCCGGTCCCATAGCTCAGTTGGTTAGAGCATCTGACTCATAATCAGGGGGTCGTAGGATCATGCCCTACTGGGACCACACGCTAAATCAAGCACTTACGGCAACGTGGGTGCTTTTCTTTTTGTCTAGGGGCGTGAAAAGGGCGTGAAATCAGCGTTTTATAACGTTTCTTTTATACTGCTTTGAAGGGTAGAAAGACTGCGTTGAAGAGGATATAAAAGCAGTCAAATTCGATATAAACTCCAGCATCACACCCTCGTCCTGGAGGCAGATGGGTTGATCCGGCTTCTCAAAGGACGTTAATCTCCTCGGAGCATTGTGATTAAAAATCAGAAATCAGAAAGACAGTTGAACATCCTTAGGATAGTTGTAAGGGGAAGACCAATATTTTGATTTTTCTTGTATTATAAGAAATTGTTTGATACCTTTGTTATAATCACTATCTTAAAGATTTGACCAACATGATGAAATCAAGGTTTCTAACATTGCTTTTTTTGTTTTTATCGCTCTTTTTCATTGCGCAGGTCTCCTACGCTCAACAGACATATCGGTATCAAGCCGTAAAAAAAGTAAGTGATGATGGCGTCGCTGAAAAGTTGAACTATTCCTTGTTTTTTACTTTCTCTGGTAATGCTCTTTATCAGTCCGATGAAGACGGAAATTTAGCAACATCACCCTTAATAGGGAAAGCTCCAGTAGCTTATTTATTTGAGACGATTGACGGTAATATGTATTATTATTACGTGAGCCCATTTAGCGGAAAACCCGATAGGAGTTCTGGGATAATAGTATCTCCTGATTACTCTGTCATGAATGATTATACAAAAACTAATCATTATACTATTGTATACCATAGGCAGTCCGAAGCAGACAGAGACCAGATACCTGGCCTAATTAGATGATTTCAAGAATCCCATGAAGCGCATTCCGTTTATTCTGCTATTCATCATTCTTCATCTCTCGGCTATCCAAGCTCAAGAGACGTATTATTATCGTTTAACCGGTGTTGTTATTGATGGGACGAAAAGGAATCCGGGGACTTCATCCGGATTGTTTGTCACTTTTAACAAGAACGTCTGTTATGATTCGGATAAAGATGGATATTCTAACGGGATGGGAACGTTGCATCGAGTGGCGGAGAATAATCAATCGATTAAGTATAGCGGCTACTGTTTTTTTGGAAATGCTGATTATGTCGTTTCAAAGAATAAGGATCTAATAAACATCTGGAATTCTGAAAGAAAGGTTTATATTTATAATAGAGAAACTCCATCTTCCGGTACATCAAATTCATTTTATGGGAACATCGTCTGCTTATATGCACCAAAGGAAGTGGCTGCTCCTACAACAGATCCTTCAAATAATCAGATTATTAACAATCCATCAAGCACAAAGAGTTCTCATTCTTCACACGATCTAGAATGCAAGGCTTGTTATGGCAGTGGCAAATGCTCTTATTGTGGGGGGCGAGGGTGGAAAATAATAGAAGATACTGTCCAAGATTGTATCATTTGTCATGGTTCTGGAAGGTGCCAGTCCTGCCATGGGAAGGGGAAGATTCATAGCTATTGATTTCCTTATCTTGGGACATGAAAGGTAGAAGTCAGCTTCCTCGGAGCATCTTGAATCCGAGATTGTTCTCCATTTGCTCTGTTTAACATAGAAGTTATTAGACTCAAGCATAAATACACACTTTTTGGGATACTATGGAAATTCCGACGCAAAGTAGTCCCCTCGTTCTCTTGTAAGTGCCCCCCCTGTTCCGATGCAAAGTATCCCCCTGGTCATAAGAACGAAATCATAAAGAGAATGCAGGCGAGTGCGGTTTTTCTTCCCTACAGCCTGCATTCTTAATTTCGATGAAAAGAAAAGATAAAAGGGGTTACTTAGGTGCGGAATGAGGGGGGGTTCTTTACAGCGGATTCTCCAGTCTCATTGAGGATGATATCTGCACGCGTCTTACAAAGGTGCTAGAGGAGCTATTTGAGAGAGTCAACCTGAAGGTTGAGAGTGTTCAAGAATTGCCTTCTGAATATGTAGAAGGATATACCGATCTCCTTGCGACCTTCACATATGATAGCAATAAGCCGTTTATCAACACTCCTCTACTGTTCATCAAGTCAATCGAGGGCAACCGCATAACGGCAGTGTTCGAAAGAAGTGATGTATTCGATCTGGAAGAATGCCTTAATTCATAATCTCTAATTTCAAATAGCCATATTCTTAGTTTCTTAACTTGTTTGCTAATCGTGGCTCTGCAGCTTTGAGATTGTAAATGTCTATTCCATTAATCCTTCTGATTAATATATACACCAAAACGATCACCCCGAAGGATGATCGAATTCACTTTTATGTTGGATTTACTGGATTGTTAGTCGTCCCGTCCAATTTGATATCAAAATTGAAATTACTGTTTTCAGTTGTCATTTCTGAAGAATCCATTGACATACTAAAACGACTGTCAAATTGACTATTTGTATCAATGTTTAACTTGATATCAACGGTTGTCATCACATTTCGTTTCAGGGTAACAGCCTTGTATTTTGTAAATGTTTCCTTTACACTAGTTCCTTCGTATGTGTATTCCCAATAGATCTTTATGGGGATGATTACTGAATAGACTTCTTGAGAAATAGCTTTTGACCAGCAATCATATATCTCTCCGAAAGAAACTATGTCATATGAATACACGTTGTCTTCAGTAAAACTAATGCCATAAATACTGAGACCACTTGATGTATTGACATTGATACCTAAATCGTCATCTTTCCCAGAATAGTAATTTACAGAGATTTTAGCGGTTCCCTTCGCAAGTCCCGAAACATTGATTGATAATCCGTAAACACAGCGTTTCATATTGATGTTTACAACGCCGTTTTCTTTTGGAGAATATCCTGATGCCTCTCCATAATAAGTGTCAGCAAGAAATCCCTCTTTTTCCGTATTCCCTTTCTTGAAACAGTTATCCAGAAAGTGGTTTGTTCCGGAAATAAAGTGATTGGAGCATCTTTGATAATCGGAACTACCATACCCATATGTTTCTCCGGATAATGATGTGGCGGTCTTGAAGGGATTGCCATAATAATCACCGGTATTATATCCTTTCTTGCATTTTTCCTTTCCGTCCACCACCATTCTGCACTCGAACTTATACTTGTGCCCCGTTACTAGCGTAATGACCATATCGGCCACATTGTCAAAAAGGCCATATGCATAATGATCATCTATCTTTCCGTCTTTATCCTTGTCGTAGTAGACATTGATGCCATAAAGGTCTTTTGAAGATGTTTCGGATCCTGGAGCCCTTGAGAGAGGAGTTTCGCTAATGGTAATTTCACCACCTAGACCAAGAGACACGAGAACCTCTTCACCTTCAGAAGGATTATCATGATTGTCATCAATGATGGGTGTTTTATTGCACCCCCAGAGGCATAAAAAACAGCCTAAAAAGAAGTAAAATCGTTTCATGGTCAACTTGATTAATGTCACCCAGCCGTACAAAGACTGGGTGACGTAATAGGTAAATAAAGGTATCGGATTTGATTGAAAACCCTTAATTAGGATTAACCCCCGTGTTCGTGCCATCACCACCTATAGTCACGGTTTCTCCTGTTTCAAGAGCCTCGTCCGCCTTGATATTAAATGTACTAGAATTTGTTACTTCTTTCACTTCAAAAGAAACAGTCGTCAATATATTCCGCTTAAAGTTAACTGTCTGGTTGGCAATGGGTGTGCGTACGCCATCATCCTTAATCCAGACAATATTTACAGGTATATTCTCCGAGTAGTCAAGGTTAGTCAGAACTCCTCCGGGATTTTTGAATGAGAAAACCTCATAACGCTCAGCATCCGTTCCTGCCACCATAGTAATAAGACCGGATCCCTCCACGCTGATTTCAAGCTTTCCGGAAGTAAAATCCTTAGGAACGAAGTTGGCAGCAAAAGCCGCGCGTTTCATCTCAATGTTGACCACGCCTCCTTCGGCAGGAACATAGCCTTCGGTTCTGCCTATGAATCTATCCACCATGGGCCTGTTATATGTAGCCCAAGTGGGGTAGTTCATATACAGATAGCCATCGTACATGTATCGAACACTTTCTGTAGAAGATATTTTGAATGTATTATCAACAACAGCCCACCCAGCATTCTCCAAGGCAAATTTATAGACACGCTTGGATCCTTCTACGAACATGCAGACGTCAAACCTATACTCATACCCATTTTTAAGGTTAATAACCATGTCATCCTTGTTGTCAAAGAATCCGTATGCGTATTTGGAATAGCTGTTGTTTGATCCCTCAACACGGCTATAGACCTGAAATGCGTACCAATCCTTTACTTCCCCGGCTTTAGTAAGTGACGTTTCGGAGAGTTCAAACTCTTGTCCGGCAAAATTGATAGAGACCTTCGTAAAGGATTCGTAATTTTCGTCTTCAGTAGTAGTTGTTTCATGGTTCTTTTCACAGGAAACCGAGACAAAAGCAACCAATGCGATAAAACACGACAAAAGCGTGAAGTTGAAATGTTTCATAAAGCGTTTATTTAATTGTTAATAATGGAATCACCATTGTGTTTCTCCAGTTGTTTAATTCTCCACTGGCCCCAGTTGTGGATTATATACAAAAAAAGTGTGGAGCAAATCGTTTATCAGCTTCGAGGCTCTGGAAAACCTTAACACAAATAAACAATACCCCACACCTGTATGGTAAAGTGCTAAAGAAGAGCACAATAGTCCATACAAGGTGATGAATGTAATGCCTATCCCTGTGTTAGTGAAATTTTCCAGATTTCGAAGCCGGGATAAAAGCGAAACACTTTCATCAAATATGTCTGCCAGAGACGTTCTAGAGGAACGTTTCTCTGACAGAGGCAAAGATAAAAAGATATTTTTAATTCACAAAGGGGTATTGCGGTTAAAGGGTGTGGTTTTGCTTAGCTCATACCGACAGTTCATCAAAAAAGAAAAAAGCCCCCGGAATACCTTCCGAGGGCGAATGTATTTGAGAAGGATCAGCTTTCCAGTAGTTCGACTTCACTGGCAATGACTTCGAAGAAGCTTCTCTCCGAGCCATCTGCGGCAGTGTAACGCTGCATGCGGATACGTCCGATGACATGGACACCCATGCCTTTCTGCAGCCGGTGAAGATCGCAGATGCCGTTCCCTTCCCAAGCTACCACACGATGCCAGGTGGTTTCGATGACAGGAGTACCGTCGGACGACTTGTACCCGTAGGATGTGGCGACACTGAAATTGGCAACTTTGGCGTTTCCGAATTCTTTGATGTAAACGCTCCCGACGATGCCCCGGAGTTCGATTCTGTTCAATTGTTCCATGATTATTTATAATTGGTGGTTGTATCATCCGCGAAACTGTAGAAACTCTCCTCCCCGAGCACAATATGGTCTACTAGGAGAACATCCAGTAATGAACAGGCTCTCTTGAGTTTCGCAGTAAAGTTGACGTCCTGTACGCTAGGGCGTGGATCCCCTGAAGGGTGATTGTGCAGGAGAATGACAGACGCGGCATTCACAAGGAGTGCATTACGTAGAACCGTCCTGCAGTCTATACATGTCTGCGAGAGTGTTCCTTTCGACAGCATCTGCATCTCAATGACTCGGGCTCTCCTATCCAGGAATATAGCCCAGACTTCTTCATGGTCGAGCGTTTGCATCTTGTTATGTATGATGGCTTCCGCACCCTTTTCCGGGTGGCGTTCCGCGTATGGCCCCAGGGCTGCTAATTTATTGGGTAGAGTTCTCCCCCAAAAACCTCCTTTCGGCCTCCGGCTTCAGGAGACTTGAATGAAGTCCATGTATGACAGATTTTGCAGATAGAGGTCGTGAGTCATAACCATCTAATTATATGGACTTTACGGTTTTTAACATGCCAGTATTCGGGAGTTTAAATCTCATAATATATTGACACACTGCTGGTTACAACTCACGGCTATTTTTGACCTGCCTTTTTCACTTTTCATCGAAATTAAGAAAGCTGGCTGTAGGGAAGAAAAAACGCACTAGCCCGCATTCTCTTTATGATTTCGTTCTTATGATCAGGGGGATACGTTGCATCGGAATTTCCATGAGCGGCGCAGGTCCCCGGCATTTTTCTTAAGATCTTTCAAACCAAGTCAGAGATATATGCTATCTTTGATTGTTTGAAAAAAGGCATCATGAAAAAGCAACTAGTCATTCTCGCAGCAATTATCGTAGCGGCGGTCTCATGCGGAAGCAATGAGGGCTTCACCGAGAGGGAAAAAGAAATCATAAACGGGCAGGAAGGGCCGATGTATGTTACCGTGATTAATGACCCCGAGGACAGTGTAATTCTTCGGACGCCATCTCTTCCTCTCACTAAAAAGATGCTCCAAAGTCCTGAGTTTAAGGCCCTTGCCGAAAAAATGCTCATAACAGTGAATGACCCCTCCCAGGACGGAGTCGGTATCGCGGCGCCCCAGGTCGGAATCAACCGCAGACTTGCATGGGTCATGAGGTATGACAAGGAGGGAAAACCGTTTGAACTCTTCCCCAACCTAGTCATTGAGAGCCGATTTGGAGAGATTACGCATGGACCGGAAGGCTGCTTGTCGGTACCTCCCAAAAGAGGTCTTGTCCCTAGATATTCATCAGTAATTATCTCATATACAGATCCTTCCACTCTTGAGCCGGCAAGAGACACCATCTCCGGATACACCGCTATCATCTTCCAGCATGAGTGCGACCATCTAGATGCGACCCTCTATATCGACAGGGCAGATACTGTATTTATCAGTGAATCATGGGTCGCAGAAAGAGATTCCTTTGAAAGAGCGGGGGCTTATTTGAAACCCGAAGTCATGAAATCCGCAAAAAATCGCTAACTTAGCATCAAACACTGATTCTGACAATGAGAAAAAAACTCTTCCTTCTCTCGCTGGGACTTATAATGGCTTTAGCCGTTTCGGCGCAATCCAAGTACGATGATATATACTATTTCCCTGAATCAGAGTCTCCGGACGGGACTCATTTCCTGCCCCCGCCGCCTCAGGAAGGCTCCCCTCTTTATGAGTATGATCTAAAACGGCATGAATGGGCCAAAACATTCAGGGGTACCGAAAGAGAGGCAAGGGCGCTCAAGGAAACCACCACCAGCATAAAGAAGATGGCTGAGCTTTTCAGCGGAGCGTTCGGAATGGAAATAACTCCGGAAAAGACCCCGGCAATCTACCATGTGCTGGAAAGAGGAGTTATCACCATGAGACTATCAGCTACACAGCCGAAGGCCCATTACATGAGAAAGCGTCCGTTCGTTGTCTTCAATGAATCAACAATCACCCCCGAAGAAGATGAGGACCTCGGCAAGTCCGGATCCTACCCTTCCGGCCATTCGCTAAGGGGATGGGGCATGGCGCTGATTCTTTCTGAAATCAACCCGTCTGCTCAGGACACCCTCCTTAGATTCGGCTATGAATGGGGCGAAAGCAGGGTTATCGGGAACTATCACTGGCAGAGCGACGTTGACGCGTCAAGGCTGCTTGCAAGCGCAGCCCTTGCCCATCTTCACACAAACGAGATCTTCCTAGAAGATCTGGACAAAGCGAAGCGGGAATTTGCCCTCCTGAGCGGAAAGAATGATTCCGACCTTGAAGAGATTGCACGCCGCCACTATGAAGCGCTGACAGGAAAACCTTTCCCAGAGGAAAAATGCACTTGCTGCTGCGGGCAATCTTATTATCAAAAAATAACTAATTAAAAGAATATGAAAAAGATTATACTGGTCCTGACCGCTGCCACACTCCTTGCAGCCTGCGCCGAAAAGAAGCAGGTCGTAACAGAGGAAAAAGTTGACTTTGAGACGGTTGTATCTCAGAGAAGGAGCACCCGCGACTTTGATCCTTCGGCAAAGATATCAGCCGAACAGATCAGCGAAATCATCGCCGTCGCCCAGAACGCACCCTCTTGGAGAAACCTCGAGCCTGCCCGTTACCACGTGGTCCTTTCTGAGGAAAGACTTCCCGCGGCAAAAGCTCTTCTTATGGGCAATGCCGAAAGAGTCGGAGGAGCAGCAGCTATCGTTGTAACCACCTTTGTAAAAGGTCTTTCCGGGTTCAGAGACAACGGCGAACCGGTCGATGCCCTTGGCAATGGATGGGGAGCTTATGACTGCGGCCTTGCAAATTCATATTTTGTCCTTGCCGCCCGAGCTGCCGGATTTGACACCCTTATCATGGGCGGTCGCGACGCCGAGGGTCTTCGCTCCCTCCTCGGTATCCCGGAGACAGAAGAAATCATGACTGCCATAGCTGTAGGAGTAAGGGCATCCGAGCCCCGCTTCGCAGAGAGACCAGCTATCGAAAAAGTAGTTAAATTCTACTAGATCAGAAGATTGGTCACAAAGATGACCACAATCGCTATCGGCGCCACATACCGAATAAGGAAATAGACCGGTCCGATATAGGGGCGGTTGGACGGTGCGGCTCCGCAAGAAAGAAGTTCGTCTCGAACGGCGCCTTTATCCATCGCCCAGCCGACAAAGATTGTAAAGATAAGGCCTCCGATTGTCATTAAATAATTGGATACCAGCTTGTCCAGGAAATTGAATATGGTCTCCCCAAGGAGTTTTACTCCCGAAAGCGGGCCGAAAGATAGAGAGCACAGAACTCCTATCGCCCATGTCGCTATGAAAATAATAGCCGTCGCCTTCTTGCGATTGAATTTCTTCTCATCCACAAGATAGGCCACTGACGCCTCCATCATGGAAATAGACGAAGTCAGCGCAGCGACGAGGATGGTAATAAAAAAGACTATCGCAATCACTGCGCTCACCCACGGAACCCCTGCTCCCATCTTGTTGAAAATAAACGGAAGCGTCTGAAACACAAGGCCGGGGCCGGCATCCGGCTCCACCCCAGAGGCAAAGACCGCAGGCATTATTGCAAAGCCGGCAAGGAGAGCGAAGATAAGATCGGAAACGGCGGTTCCCACCCCTGAAGCAAGTAAATTCTCCTTCTTGCTTATATATGAAGAATATATCAGAATGGTCCCGACCCCGAGAGACATGGAGAAGAAGGACTGCCCCATCGCTGCAGCAACCGCTTCCGCTGTCAGCTTTGAAAAATCAGGCTTGATGAGATAATCAATTCCCTTCGATGCTCCCGGAAGGCTCACGGAATATACAAGTATAATGAGGATCAGGAAGAAAAGGAGCGGAATTGTAATCTTAGTAAATCGCTCGATCCCTTTTTTGACCCCTCCTATAATGACCCCGGCCGTGGCCCCGAGGAAAAGCGTATGCATGATTATCGGTTCCCAAGTCGAAGAGATGAACATGGAGAAAAGGGAGGGAATCCTATCCGAAGGGGTGTTATTGAATTCAAAGGCGAGGGACTTGAAGAGATACTCTACCGACCAACCTCCGACGACGCTGTAGTAGGAAAGAATCAGAACCGGAGAGATTATCGTTATAAGGCCTGCCCATTTCCATTTGGAGCCCGGGGCCAACCTTTTCATGGCCCCATATATATCAGATCCTCCGCGGCGCCCGATTATCGATTCTGAGAGAAATATCGGCAGGGAAAGCAGGAAGCAGCATAGAATATAGACAATGATGAATGCCGCCCCTCCATACTGCCCGACCATATAGGGGAATCTCCATATATTGCCGAGCCCGATTGCCGAGCCCGCCATTGCCATTATCACAGCAAAGCGTGAGGAGAAATGCTCTCTAGAGGGGTCCATACTAGAGGAAATTTGCTATGAAAACAATCCCGAGAAGCACCGGAGCCACATATTTTATAAGAAAGTACGTCGACTCGAAGAGCCTTCGGGAACCTCTCGCTTTCCCCGAAGAGGTAAACTCGTCGCGAACAGACGCTTTATCCATCTTCCATCCAACGAAGAGAAGAGTCAGCATACCGCCAATAAGAAGGAGGAAATTGGATGCAAACTTATCGAATATATCGAAGATATTATTGCCAAAGAGCGTTACCCCCTTTAACGGCCCGAATGATAGCGAACAGACAGCTCCTGCCGCCCAAACTACGGCAAATACAAGAAGACTGGCAGAGGACCGCTTCATCTTCTTTTCATCGACAAAATAGGCAACGCCGACTTCCATAAGAGACACCGATGATGTCAGGGCGGCGATGAGTATTGTGAGGAAAAAGAGGATGGCGATTATGGAACTCAAAACAGGCATTGTCTCGCTTAACGAAGTGAAAATGAACGGGAGCGTTTCGAAGATGAGTCCCGGACCCGCACCTGGTTCTATTCCGGCCGAGAAGACGGCGGGGATTATGGCAAAGCTTGCAATAATGGCGAAAAGAAAATCGGAAACACCTGTAGCAAAGCCTGTTACCACCGGATTCTCCTGCTTCTTGATATATGAGGAATAGGTGATAATGATGCCCATCCCGAGGGACATTGAATAGAAAGACTGACCTAGGGCGTTGACCACTGTCGCCGGAGTTACTTTGCCCCAATCGGGACGGACAAGATACTCTATTCCCGCAGATGATCCCGGAAGGGAAACCGAATAGATAGCGATGATAACTACAAGGACAAAAAGGAGAGGAATGGTAAGTTTGCTGAACTTCTCGATTCCCTTTCGGACTCCGCCTAGAATGACACCGAGAACGAGGAGTAGATATATTGTAAAGAACACAAGCGGTCCCCATGTCCCCGTTATGAATTCTCCGAAGAGGCTCCTCACCTCAACAGCGTCAGCATTGGTAAAGGTCAGCGAGCAGGCCTGGACGAGGTACTCGAGTGACCATCCTCCGACAACGCTGTAATATGAAAGAATGAAAAGAGGGGTGAAGATACTGAGAGCCCCAAACCACTTCCAGGCAGTCCCTGGAGCAAGTTTTTTCATCGCTCCGATGCAGTTGGACTGGGTGCGGCGGCCAATTATGAACTCTGCAAAAAAGATAGGCAGCGACAAAAGAAGTGTCGCTGCGATGTAGATGATAATGAAAACCGCGCCTCCGTTTTCTCCTACCATGTAGGGGAACCGCCATATATTGCCAAGCCCTATCGCCGAGCCGGCAAGGGCGAGGATGGCGCCTAATCTTCCTCCGAATTTTTCTCTTTCCATCTGCCGTTTGTCCTAGTTCGTTTGTATATTGAAAATGCGTACTCTATGCCACTCGCTTCATCCTTTCTCGGCTCGGTGCGTGAGACCTCCAACCAAAGTGCCGGATCAATCTCGGGGAAGAACGCATCTGCGTCGAGGACGGTATCGTGGACATGAGTAATAAAAAGAGTATCAGCCGTTTCCATCGCCTGCCTATAGGTATAGGCCCCGCCGATGACAAAGCAGCGGCCCTTATCTTTTGCGGCCAGAGTGAACGCCTCGGGGAGAGAGACTACCACATCGACCGTCGAAGGGGCATCGGGCCAAGGGAACTCGGAGATGACGATATTATGGCGCTTGGGGAGAGCGCGCCCGATAGACTGGAAAGTCATCCAGCCCATAATAACCGTGCTGCCGGTTGTTGTCTCACGGAAGTAGCGCATGTCTCCCGGGAGATTCCAAAGCAGCTGGTTCTTCTTTCCGATCGCGTAATTGTCCGCTACGGCTACGATAATACACTTTTCCATCATTGACTACAAATATAATATTTTACGGCTATTTTTTGTCATTCCAGACTAATTTTGTAGCTTAGTAGGCGTAATATTATTATTACACAATCAGTTAACTAAAACCAAAAGATTATGAACATTCTTATTACCCTTCTCATCGGCGCAGTTGCCGGTTGGCTGGCAGGGTTCTTTGTCTTCAAGGACAAGGGCGGCCTCCTCTGGAACATCATCATCGGCCTCCTCGGCGGAGTTGTAGGCGGATGGCTTCTTGGTCTTATCGGAGCTGACGGCTCTTTCTGGTCACAGTGGTATGGACAGATTGTCAGTGCCCTCATCGGCTCTGTTGTTCTGCTTTGGATCTGGAATCTTATCAGGAAGAAATAGGCATTTCCCCTAATGTTCCAGGGCCGACTCCCAATAACGGTGTCGGCCTTTTTTTGTCAAGGCCGGGCAAGCCATCCCTTTCGGCATCAGCCATGCGCTGTAGTTAGTCTTTTATTGGAGAAACACCGCAATAAGTATCATTGCATCGGGAATTCCGGTCGGAATTCTTGATATTCTGTAGAATAATCAGCATCTTTGCATATATAGGATACCTGTGTTTCTCAACAAAGGGTTTTAAGCGAATTTTTGGCGTGGAGGAGAATAGGCAGCCATTATTGCAGCTCGTCTAAAGCGATATCTCTATATAGAAAAGCAGTATTGATATGAAACAGTACCTAGACCTTTTACGGCATATAAGAGAGAACGGAGTGATGAAGGAAGACCGCACCGGCGTTGGAACGCAGAGCGTCTTCGGCTATCAGATGAGGTTTGACCTTTCGGAAGGATTTCCACTCTTGACGACTAAGAAAGTCCATCTCAAATCGATTATTTACGAACTTCTCTGGTTCATCGCTGGAGACACCAATATCAAGTATCTCAAGGAGCATGGAGTCTCGATATGGGATGAGTGGGCCGATGAAAACGGCGATTTAGGGCCCGTATATGGCCATCAGTGGCGTTCATGGCCGGCTCCGGACGGAAGGTCAATCGATCAGCTTTCGGAAGTCATCAATACAATAAAGCGAAACCCTGACAGCCGGAGAATGCTCGTATGTGCATGGAATCCGGGAGAGGTCGATAAGATGGCCCTCCCTCCTTGCCACTGCCTTTTCCAGTTCTATGTGGCTAACGGGAAACTCTCTTGTCAGCTATATCAAAGAAGCGCCGATGTCTTCCTCGGAGTGCCGTTCAATATAGCCTCCTACGCCCTTCTGACGATGATGATCGCCCAGGTCTGCGGTCTCGAATGTGGCGAATTTATCCATACTACCGGCGATACCCATATCTACCGCAACCACTTCGACCAGGTCGCCCTCCAGCTAAGCCGTGAGCCTAGACCTCTTCCAAAAATGCTCCTGAACCCGGAGGTCAAAAGCATCTTTGATTTCAAATATGAGGATTTCACCCTCGAAGGGTACGACCCCTGGCCAACTATAAAGGCCCCGGTCGCGGTATAGACTGGCTTATTTCTTATTATAAATAGCGAATTCTTTTCCGGCTTCCGCAAGAGGGATTGGGTGCGTCCATTCATCCGAGAAGTTATACGGCATTATGAAGACATTACCTTCCTTGTCGCAGAAGTAGAGATGGGACTGGGTGAGGCGCTCGGGATTGCCGTCAGACCAGAAGCAGTAGAAGCCATCCGCCGCGTGCAGGGGACGGCGGCAATAGCCCATATTGTACCGGCTATCCTCAGTCAACTCTTTGATCTTTGTCCAAGTCGCCCCCTTGTCATAACTCTTCCACATCTCGACCTCTCCCCCGGTCTGCCAGAGCTGAGGCCCTTTCCCTGTCGGAGCGATTACAGTCCATTCGCCATCCTCCACCCAGATGCTTCCGCTGTCATAGTTGTGGGTAGAAGTCGTTATGTCATGGAATTCCCATTCCTTCCCGGTCCAGCGAGCCACAGACCACTGTCTCGGGCCATATTTGGGCCCCGGCTTATGGCCATAAGAAGTAACGAAAAGAACAACTGCACGTCCCTTGCTGTCAAAATTTACATCTTTGATATATACATTCTGTCCTTTCGACTGGGCATCGAGAATAAGAGCTGGCGAATCCAGTGTCGTGACGGGTGTCTCAACCTTCTTCCCGGAGGCAGTCTTCCATGTTTTCCCCCAGTCTGAAGACTCAAGATAATATATATTAGTTCTGGTATCGCAGTCTCCGTTTTTATGGCGATTGAAGGTCACGACTATTTTCCCCGTCACCGGGTCATAACCGGTTATCTCATAATGACCGCTTTTAGTATCCCCCGGGGTAATTATATTGGCAAGATTCTTTATTTCCGACCATTCTGTCCCATCCTTTGATGTCGACCAATAAAGCCTTCTGACGCCGGTATACTGGGTGAAGTTGAGGAAAAAGCCCCTCTTCGGATCATAAATAGGCTGGGGATATGTCATCTCCCAGGACTTGATATGGTGGAAAGAAGTGATATCAAAGGGCTTGTCGCTCTTGTAGATATGGCCGGGGCGCTTTTTGGAACGGCCGCTGACGAAAACCCAAAGATAACCGTCTTTATCTATCTGGAGGGACGGATTGTCATGGGGATCATTGACAGATTCCTTATCGAAAACTACCGTAGGCTTCTGCAGAAGGCCGGTTTTATGATCGAAGCAGCCAGCCATGCAAAGCAGGTGCCTGTCCCCTTTATCGGTCGTTCCGCCATAGACAAAAAATGTCTTGTCCGTCTCCGGAGAATATATGGCGAGGGGAATATGCTTCATGGTATATGTGCCGAACCCTCCCGAATATTTATATCCATAGGAACTTTCCTGCCCGATGGTGAACCAGATTCCCCTGTACCCGTCGACTCTGGTATTATTCAGAGGCTGCGCTCCGGCAAAATGGGCCGCGAGGATTGATGCGGTAAGGATTGTCAATACTTTTTTCATTTCGATACCATTCTATAGATTTCACTTGCGGCAAGGAGGAAGGCCCCCGTGCCATACACTTCCGTTTGCTCTGCCGCCACTTTCCCAGGCGCTCCGGCTATCTTCTGGACATATCCGAGCTTACCTTCAGGAGTGATGCTCCCGACAAGCGATTCCCATCCCTTCTTGACCGCTTTCTCATAAGAGCGGCCTTCTATGAAACCTCTATTGAGCCCCCAGGCAAGACCGTATGTAAAGAACGACGACGCGCTGTTCTCCGGATACGGATAGCCTTCAGGATAGAGAAGGCTTGCTCTCCAGCTTCCATCCTTCTGCTGGGTTCTGAGGACGGATTCGGCCATTTCCTTGAAAAGGCTGACGTAGAACTCTCTCGAGGGGCAATCTTCAGGGAGAATATCAATAATCAAGGCGAGACCGCCGAATACCCATCCGTTGCCTCTGCCCCAAAACTGCCGCGCCCCATTTTCTTCAACGAGAGGAATCTTGAAACAATCCCGATAGAAAAGACTGGCATCCTTGTCGTAAAGAGAATCGCAGCAAGCCTTGTACTCCGAATCCAGATACTCAAGATAGACGGGGTCTCCCGTTTTTACGTAGAGCTTGGCATACACCGGCGGAGCCATGAAAAGAGCGTCACACCAAGACCACCTGGTCCCGGCTCCGCCCTTTTTGTCTCTTTTTGAAAGGACATCCTTCGACGGATGATTAGCGACATAATAAGCCCTCTCAAGGGTCGGCTGCATGATCTTCGGATTGTTCTTCCTTTCTGAAAGAAGGATGAACGTCTGGCCCGCGGTCATGTCATCCGCATGAAAAGGCCTCGAGCCAAGAGACCAATTTATCTTTTTCCCGATTTCCATCATGAAATCGATTATCTCCTCTTCTCCCTGAAGATCCGCCCATTCATATAGACCGCGGTAAAGGGCCCCGTTAGTCCAATCATTTGCCTTGTGCTTGAACTCGGCGAAATGAGCAATCTGCCATGAGGCTACGGCATCTCCTGCCGCACGGACGTCCAGAGGATTCATCTTTGAAGAGTAAGTCCCTGCAAATAAGGTGCTTCCAATTACTAGAAGCGAAAGCATCGCAGCTATCTTCTTTCCGGTTTTTCCCATTCTTCTGTCATATTATACGGCATGCGGAATACTTCCCCCGCCGCCGTTGCGAAGTAAAGATACGAAATTGAAAACTTATCCGGATTGCCGTCAGCCCAGAAAGTGTAAAATCCGTCGGAAGCTCCAAGAGGACGACGCATATAGGTCTGGTTGTTTTCGCTTCCGGAAGTAAGCGATTGTACTTTGTTCCACGATTGTCCTTCGTTGGTGCTCTTGAACATCTCCACCTCGCCGCCTGCTCCCCAATACTGGGGACCGGCGGTAGTCGGAGCGATTATGGTCCATCCGTTGCGGTCTATCCAGAGGCTTCCGCTGTCATAGCAGTGGGTAGATGTTGTAAACTGACATTCAACCCACTGGGTCCCGGTCCAATGGAGAGTATGCCACTGGCGGACGCCTCCTTCGGGGCCGGTCTTATGGTTGTCGCTGGTCAGATATAGAATCACAGGATTGCCTTTCTCGTCGAAGTTGACATCTTTTATGTAACAGTTTCTCCCTTCGCTTTCATAATCCCTTACTAGAGAGGGATTTTCCCTCGTAGTAATAGGGATAGGGACGGGGGTCCCGTCCACCGTTGTCCATGTCTCTCCCCAGTCCTTGCTTTGGACGAAATAAATGTTGGTCCTGGTATCCACGTCCCCGTTTTTATGACGGTTGAAGGCCGTGCATATCTTATCACCATAGATGTTGCTGATTTGGTAATGACCTGATTTTGTTTCGTTTCCGCTTTTGATACTGGCAAGCTGTCGGTACGGGGTCCATGTGACTCCGTCCTTACTGGTCTGATAGAAAAGCTGACGCACGCCGTCGTAGCGTGTAAACAAGAGGAAGAACCCTTTGTCTTTGTTGTAGTGGACCTGGGGGTAGGCCATCAATTCTTCATTGATATACTCGAAAGCAGAGATATCGAAAGGATTGACACTGCGGAAACGTATTCCGTTGCGCTTGTTGCTTCGGCCGGCTACAAATACCCAAATATAACCGTACTTATCGATGTTTATGGTAGGATCATCATGGGGGTCGGCAACTCCGAGAGCACCCTTGTCATAGACGATTCTAGGCTTCTGAAGCATTCCAGTCCGGTGATCAAAGCACCCGACCATGCAGACAAGATACTTCTTCCCCGAGTCGGGAGTCCCTCCGTAGACAAAAAATGTCTTGTCTACGATAGGTGAATAAACGGCCATAGGGATATGCTTCATGGTATACGTTCCAAGCCCTCCGGAATATTTGGACCCATAGCTGGTAGCCTGCCCAAGATCAAACCAAATGCCCCGATAGCCATCTACAACCGCATTTTTCTCCGCAGGGGCGACAGGCTCTCCCGACGTTGCCGCGATTATCCATGGAGAATAAAAACGATCCCCCGTCTTCTCTGAAGGGCAATAGATAGTCCTCATCGAGACGGCTCCGTCAACGTCTTCGAAAGTGACGGTCTCTTTCGACCCTTCGGCCTTTGTAATCTTCTCTCCGAGCCTTGTAGTATATGAGTACTCGACTCCGACAATGGAAGGATCAGAGGAATAGGCTGCAACACCGGAGAACCAGGCGCCCCTCGCCTCCCAGACCGTCGCTTTCAGTCCCTTCAGTTCGCTTTCATACTTGTCCCCATATACACGAAGGTGCCTTTTCTCTCCTTCTGCGAATCTTTGGCTCCCTTTGAAATATGTGACATCTACAAGGTGTTCCCCTTCCTTGCAAGGGAAGAATTTGCTGCCGGAAGAGCCCTGCAGGCCAAAGGCATCTCCTGTCTCTTCGAACCTTAATTCCACCTTGGTCACATCTGATGGGATTGACTCCCACTCACATAAAAACCTGTCTCTACCGCCATAAACGGCGATTTTCCCGTAGTCCCTGGCCTCAGGGCCTTCGGGCTGGACAGTAACGGGCTCACCGCCCCCGCAGCCCGAGGCCGCGAGAGCGATGACTCCGCATAAGAGAATTGTTGTTATTCGGCGAGCTGCCATATGGATATGGCCCTGTCAGGATTTGTATTATCAGTATCCTCGATTGTAGAAGGATAACGCATTCTGATAGTAGAGCTGCTGCTCATCCCACTGCTTTGGCCGATAGTATAGGACTTGGAAGTGCCGCCCTTTGCAGTGAAGCGAATCTTCAGCTCACCATTCTTAATAGGATTAGATATCGAGAATACCTCATTGAAATCTATTGCCTTATTGTACTCTTTCAGGATAACATTAGCCTCGCCAACTGCTTCCTTGACAGCATCAGAAACTTCCTCTGCCGGCATCAAATCAGCCGATGTGAGTTTCCAATCTGTCCCGTCAAGATAGGTGAAAGTATGGTATCTGGCCGCTCTGGCCGTGCCCTGGAGGGTAATCTTTAAAGCAAACTTTGTCCCTGCGGGAGCATCTTTTACGGGAACCGTGAATTCGATATAATCCCCAGGGGTAGTAGGTTTGAAGGCATACTGTCCGAATGTGTCGGAGCTGATAAGGAAGGTAATCACGTTATCCGTTGTAGTATGATACTGGAACTGGGCACCAGGATACTCAGGATCGGCCTTTGCAAGACCAAGACCAGCTGTCTCGCTCGTTCCCGGCCATGTCGCACCGTTGACAGTATTGAGCTGATTGTCGGTAAGGGTCCACTTGGCGAGGATTACATCCCCTCCTACTTCCGGCTTGCCTTCCTGGGTGACGGTAACGGTTACTGCAGGAACGGTAGCGTCAGATGAAGAAATCGTTATTGTTGTACTTCTCGGCTCCGCATTCTCATTGTCTGCTGCGGTGAAGGTCACTGAAGTCCCCTCCGGAACAGGCTGCCCTGACGCTGCTGAAGCAGTAACCCAAGAGTCCTTGACAGCAATGCTCCACTCGGTATTGGTACGGAACTTAATAATGAAAGGCTCCGCTGAGGCGGCAGGAAGGGTCCCGGGCCCCGGTGTAGATTCGTCGAGGGTAAGATATCCCTTCTCTTTGTATTCATCCTGAGAAGCGGCGATAACAACATTGTCTACCCCCGTACCAGAGAATGTAATCTTACCGCTTCTGGCGGCACCTGTATTCGCAGCAGCCTTGACAGTAACAGTTGTCTCGCCGGTATTTCCGCTCGCGGGAGAAACGGTGAGCCAGCTGTCTGCCGTCGCAGTCCAAGCGACATTAGCAACGACCTTAAGAGTATATGTCTCCTCGGCTTCGAATCCGAATGAAACCTTATTGTCGGCGGCTCCGGATACTGCAAGGCTGGCCTTGGCCGCCTGGCTGACTTTAGCCGTCTTAGTCTCGCTACCGACATAGAGGGTAAGTGTTCCTTCCCTGTTCTCTCCGGTATTCTTGTCTGCCGAAATGGTGACGGTCACCTTCTCTTCAGCCTTTCCGGAAACAGGAGAGACCGAGAGCCAGTCAAGGCCCGATTTACTGATGGTCCATGCCTCTGCGCCAAGAACAGTGAAAGTCTGGCTGCCTCCATCGGCAGGGATTACGAAATCGTTGAACCCGGTAATTTCAGTCTTGACCTTAACGGGTTCCTCCTTGGGATTGCAGGCTGTAAAAGCCATTGCCGCAGCAGCGATGGCTGCAATGATTGTCACAAGTCTTTTCATAATATCGTAAATGTTTATTTATAGTTTTCCGGGTTGAGATCCTGCCATTCGTTGATTCCGTCCCTGATGCGATTGCGGAAGAGAAGTGTATCTTTCACAACCGTGACGGTCCCGTCGGCGTTATCGAATTGATAGTTGAGATAAAGCTCCCTGTCCTGAAGGAGCTTAGCCCCGTTGAAGCGGCTCTCGAGGCCGTCCACAGGGCGTATTGCCCTTGTCCCTGAAGGATCGCTGACGGTAATCCTGTCCCCGTCGAAGGAGAGCAGAAGTTTTCCGGAAGCGTTCCCGATCTTGTCGGTAAAGACACTGCTCGGAGAAGCCGTAGAAAGGCTATAAAGAGCGGCTGTAGACTGTGGTATTTTCATTTCCACAACGTCTGTAGATAAAACGGTTCCGTCCCTGGATACAATCTTTGTCTCTCCGCCATGATACCAATTTCCGAAGAACTTGTTTTCATATTTCAGGGCGACTACAGTAAAACTCTTGGAAGAAAGGACGGTATCGACGTCTGCGCTGACTATCTTGAAACCGATTGCCAGCCCGGGGCGCAGGGCGCGGGTGTCAGAGAGGAAAGCCTCTTCCGCCTTGATACGGAATTTCGCGATATGATTGCCCTTGTCAAAGTGCAGATCTCCGGGATTATCAAGGATTGTCACATAATTCTCCGGCACAGGGACAAGGCTCTTTATACCCGAAGCAAGCACTTCTGTCTTGACATAGTCATTACTCATGTCTCCTACCCCTCCCGAATTTCCAAGAAGGCCGTCATAAGCTGTAAAACGGGCCGTTCCCTCTCTTCCGGAGAGATATGACAAATCTTCTGTCAGAAGGGCATCGTCCCGGACGATACGGACATTTCGGTCTCTGGTGTTGTCGATAACCCCGCCCAGGGCTGCGCCAAGGGTTATTTCCTCCCCTTCTCCGACCACAAATGTGCGAAGGTCGTACTGGTAAGCGAAGAACGCCCCGGAGTATTCATAATCGCGGACATAGTCGTCATAACAAGCCGCAGCCAAAAAAGCGGCCGTCGCTATAGATAATATCCTGTATACTCTTTTCATATCAGATTCATTTATTTCCATGAACTCCAGCCTTCGTTCTGGACGAGATTATTGCATTTCCTGACCTCCAGATACGGGAGAGGGAGATATAGGGACGGGAATGAGCGCTGAGCCACCTCCGGATATTCATATATCAGCTGATCTCCATCTTTGGTTATCCTCACCATATGGACAGGTACATTGACTTCATCTACGCTCTTTGCCCAGCGTCGTAAATTATAAAAGCGGATCCCCTGGAAGCATGTTGCAATCCTCCACTCGTTCCTGACCAAACGATCGAATTCTTCTTCTCCTGAGACGGCGCATTCATCAAGGAACGGATCCTGCCCGGAGGCTCCGATTCCAGGTTTATTGTCATTGGCCGGACGGTTCCTCAAATATGCAATAGCGTCCTTGGCAGAGAGGCCTAAAGAGGCGTCCAGCGGTCCGGCAAAATGATTGGCAGCCTCAGCAAAAACAAGGCACATAAGCGTCCAGCTGACATTGTGACGGGCCCAGGAAGCCTTGTCAAGCGACTCGTCAAAGCCGTTCCAACCCGAATAGATGAATTTCCTGAGGTAATAATTGGTATTCGAGGTCAGAGTCCCTCCGGCAGCATCTTTCCCGCCTACTGTAGTATCGAAAGTATACATCTTATCTACCGCAGAACCGTATCTTCCAATACTGGAGCCATTGTAGAAAATATTGCAATAGAACCGGGGGTCCCTTCCTTCATACGGGCGGGCAGGGTCGTATCCGCTCTTAGGATGGTCGATTGGATAGCCGTTTGCCATAGGGAAGGCGTCCACAAGGTCTTGTGTCGGATTGACCCCCGCGCTGCCATTGAACCCTCCCGGGTAGAAATTCCTTTCGTACGAATCCGTATTCGATGCCTGGGAGATCCAGACGGCCTCCGGAGTATTCGGCTCTGTCCATAAGAACCGGGCTGCCGGATTAAAACCGCCGCTAACCTTGGTCTCATAAGTAAGTTTATATTCAATGACCTTATAGGCCTCTTCCGCCGCTTTGCGGTAGCGGGATTTATCCCCATCGGGATTGAATGCCGGACTGGCCCAGATAAGATATGTGTAAGCTTTGATTCCGTGTATCGCCATCTGGTCGAGAAGTCGGTAGCGGACTCCTCCCAAGATATTGGTCGGCGCCCCTTCCGGGTTCATGAAGTTACGATTGGCTACGGGGAGGTGTACAAGTGCTGAATCACAGTCCTCGATAATCCTCTCCACGGTCTCGTCGTAAGAAGCCCTGACCACATCGTCATTCGTCTCGTTGACAAGGTCTGAAGGCTCAAGGAATATAGGTACCCCGAGCATCTTACCGTCCGTTCCCCTTCCTCCAAACTTTTTCAGAAGGTCGTAATAATAATATGCGCGAAGACCGTAAGCGTCTCCCTGAAGAGCTTCTACCAGAAAAGCATCAGCATTGTTGTCTACAAGATAACGGGATTTGTAGCCCATGTCGTCCTTAAGGAATTTATTGAGGTAATTGATAGCCTCATAATCCCTTGACCACCAAGAGCTTCCCGCGTAACTTGTCATCTGGGCCCTCCCCGTGGAGAGAAGGTGCATCCTATGGCTGAGGTCACGATAGATGGCATCATCAGCCATGGCGTCCATCCCGATAAACTCCTCCTGATAGTACAATGCGTCAGGAAGAAGATTGTATGCTTTGTCGATATACCCTCTTTTCAATGAAGCGAAGGAATCGAAGTTCTCATCATTGTAGCTGCCGTCCGGAAGAGGCTCGAGGAACGAGTTGCAGGCGGAAACAGCAAAGAGAGAGATTAAAATCGTTGTGATATATCTTTTCATGATTCCCATGCTTTTAGAAGGTAAATTTGACTCCTGCGGTATAATAACTGCAGATTGGTTCCACCGTTACTCCCGAATTCATATTCTCGGGGTCTACATCCTTGATTCCGGAAAGCGTCAGGAGATTTGTTCCCCTGAGACAGAAACGGACGTTGCGGAAAGTATATCCAAGCTCCATGTTCTTGATCCTGAAGTAGTCACACTTACGGACCCAGAAAGTAGAAGTCACAAAATTATTGTCAGACTTGATGTAGGTGAGATTGGGATAGTCGCCTCCAAGATTGTCTCGGACAAAGGCGCTGTAGTTTCCGTCTCCCCATCCGTTCCAGAACCAGGCGTTGCTCAGAGTCACATCTCCCATCCCCTGGCCGACACCGACTACGCTGAAATCAAATTTCTTCCAGCCAAGGTTGAGAGATAGGGCATAATGGAGCCTCGGCGTTGACTCTCCTATGATCTGGATATCTTTATCGTCGATTTTCCCATCGGAATTGATATCCTTATACTTGAGGTCGCCGACCCGGCTGGTCCCGTAAAGAGCAGAAGACGCTATTTCCTCCTCGGAAGCGAACTTTCCTTCGCAAATATAACCTCTTATCGATCCTACTTTCGTCCCTACGTAAGGAACTGAGCTATAGTCGTTTGCAACCTTCATATAGGTTATGTCGCAATATGCGGCGGATGCCCCGAGAGTCCATCTGAAATCACCTATATGATCTGTATACGTAGCTCCAATCTCCGCTCCGCGATAGAGGTTTTCATTGTAATTGTCATAGAACGAAGTCTCGGTAAGCCCCCTTGCAGAAGGGAGTTCTGCGGAAATCTCTGTGATTATTCCGCATCTTCTGTGGAGATAGAAGTCGGCCATAAACTTCAATTTATTGAAAAGTCCGACCTCAACTCCGAGATCAAGCTGGCGACGCGTCTCCCAGTCGAGGTCTGGATTTCCGAGACGGCTGACTGTAGTATATTTTGTCGTTCTCGTCTCTGTTCCGAACCATTGACCGCTTGAAGTCGGACCGGCGACGCGGCCGGAAGACAGCGCAAAACGGGACTCATAAAGGTACATCGTGCCATAGATATCGTCGAATCCTATTTCTCCGACCTGAGCCCTGACCTTTAGCAGATCAAGCCATGGAACATCCTTAAGGAAAGGCTCGTTGGAGGCTATCCATGCAACTCCGGCAGAAGGGAACAAGCGATAACGGTTCTTCTTTGGAAGCCTCATCGCTCCAGCATAATTCAAGGACAGATCCACAGCATAGCGCTTCTTGAATGAATAATTGGAGCTCCATGAGACCTGGGCCTGCCTTCTTCTCAGAGACTGCCCGGAAAGGCGCGAATCAGTCAAATTGAAGGTAAGATCTGAATAAAACTTGTGCCCGTCTTTGTCAAGATCGAACGAGAGTGTCTCATAGGCAGCCATCGTCTGCATCATCGAGCTCCCGTCCTGGCCTCTGGCCGTCGCCTTTGCTCCCCTGTGGGATGTAGACATCTCCCCAAGGCCAGTCGACGGAGACCATAGATATCCAAGATAATCGTTGCTCTTTCCAAGAGCCAGGAGGTTATTATTACTGATATAAGCGTATGTCCTTGAATGAAAACCCTTGGCCAGCCACCCGAGGTCTACGTCAATAGATGCGTTAAAAACACCTGTTCTCTCGCTAGTCTGGGTGAAACCTCCCTCCATCAGTTTAGCATAGAAGTTATTGCCGAACTGGGTGGAAACTCCGTACATTGTGGTCCCTTCCGCAACGGTCTCTTCAATTGTATCATCTCCTTCAAAGGTACCGACAACAAGAGGGAATGCTATCGCCGGAACAGCCCGATAATCAGTGTAGGCCAGACGGTTGCTCCGCCAAAGACCAATAGTTCCGATAAAGCTTGCGCTTGCCTCGATCCATTTGCCGATTCTCGCATTAATCATCGAGCTCGTATTGATTCTGTTATAGTCATTGACGGGGCCTACTTTCCAGAAACCGTCTTCATGAACTCCGTTGACGGCAACTGCATAATTGATAATATCGGTTCCTCCATTGACGCTCACTCCTGCCTTAGAAAAATTCCGGAGCCTTCTTATCATCATAGACTTATAGTCAGCATTCGGGAACTCCATAGAAAATGGATCCACCTTGGAATAAGCTGCAGGGTCGTCATATTGCGGAGTGTATCCGCTCGCAATCCTAGCCTGATTGTTGAGGTTGGCATATTCGGCCCCGCTCACCCATTCCGGTTCCCTCCCGGAGACAGCTACTCCGCTTTCGGCGAAGACTTCTGTCCTTGGAGCGGTATTATACCGACCTCGTTTAGTCCTTATCATGAGAATCGCATTGTCTGCAAGAGGCCCTGTGGCATTCTTTTCTGCAATTTCAGTGATAAGGGTTATAGATTCTATCTGGTTGGGGTCCAGAAGAACCTGAAGCCAAGGGGTCGGGACATCGTCAATAATAGTAATGATCGTATTGAAGCCCCGGCTCCAGCACTTCAACTGAGGACTGTAGCTCCAATAGTTCTGTGACTGCAGAGTATAGTCTGTGTTGCTGCTGATGTCGGATATATAAAGCCCCGGGAAAACAGCGTTCAGGAGACCGCGAATATCCACAACCGGCATCTTGTCGATCTGCTCCGCTGTCACAGTATATGAGGATCCCGTGGAGATTATTCTCTCGATATCCCGGTTCCATTGACGCGCGACCATGCTGTCGCCGTCCGGAAGCATCTGGGCATGAGCGCTCGACACAATCAATATGGCGACGCTTGCCAATAATAATGTTCTGGGATTTACAGCCATGGTTCGTTATTCTTGAAATTTATCATCTTGTTGGCTTCAGAGACCGGCCAGGGCCAGAAGTACATACAATCTCTCCATTTACCCTGTCTTGCCGGAGGAATCGGCCTGCGCTCGAAGCGTATACCCAGAGGGTACTCTTCTGAGACGTTGGTCTTTTCCGTGTACATTCCATAAAGCGTCTGGGTCATCGTCATAGGGGCGATTTTCCAGCGTCTGATATCATAATAGTAATGATGTCCTTCGAAGGCCAGCTCAACATTGCGCTCGTTCCACACCCTGTCCCGGAATGTCTCTTTATCCCTCGTATACTCCGAAAGGACTCCGGGCATTCCGACGCGGGAACGGACTTTATTAATAGCGTCAATGGCCGTAAGGGTACAGTTTCCGCCTGTCCCCGATGGACCGAAGGCCTCATTGACCGCCTCGGCATAGTTGAGGTACAACTCTGCCATACGAATCATCGGGTCTGCATGCATATAGGAGGTGCTTCCGGTAATCCCAAGGTCGCCTCTCCAGAATTTATTCATCGTATACCCGGTATAGCAGTATCCCTTTGAGCTCTCCGTTGGAGAAGCATACCAGTCATGCCCGAAAGCCTTGTCGCCGGCTGCTGTCTGATTACCCTTCGGAGAAGTGAATTCTGACTTTGCAAAAGCCTTTGTCGAAGGGTCATAGTAGAAGTGGATCGCCCCTACGGTATAAGGCGTGACCGTCCCTTCGTGAACAACGTCAAGATCCAGGCGAGGATCCCTGTTGGCATATGGATTCTGCTCGTTGTAATGGCCTTTATTTACCGCTGCCGCCCGGTCAGCATCGGTATTGAGAGGATCTCCCCACTTGGTTTCGAACTTGTCTACAAAGTTCTGGGTCGGGCAAGCCCCGGACTGATAGGACTGGTTAGGACTCATGGCAAGAGTATAGATTCCGGACCACTGTGAACTCTTATTGTTCTCCTTCCCAAGATAGTAGATCCAAAGCCCCTCGTTGGTATAATTGGTATTGAAGAAGTTGTCGCGGTACTGCGAGAGAGGCAGCATTGCGAATCCTGCGCCCTCAGCGACCATTATCGCCTGTGCGCAAGCTTCGGCAGCGTCGGCCCAATCCTGTGCTCCACCGGTGTTGTTGAGAGGACTTGCGGCCCATAAAAGGCAGCGTCCCTTCATTCCAAGAGCGGCGGCACCATTCGGCTTTCCCATTTCCGGAGCCTGAAGGTGACCGGGCTCTCCCGGAGCAGGATCTCTTCTGACAAGGGACGCTTCCGCGAAATACTCATATGACTTCTGGAAATCCTCCGCGCAGCGCCGGAGCGTCTCCCCTGCCGGGAGCCTTGCAAGATCCCAGTTATCCTCGCCGCTGAGAGCCTTGTCCACATAGGGCATCCCGCCATAGTAGCGGACAAGGGTCATATGGGCGAAAGCTCGGACAAAATAAGCCTGGCCGAGAAGGTCATTGACTTGCTCCGGAGTTGCATTGCGGAGCTTGTCAATATTGGCTATAGTCTGGTTTGCCACCCTGATTACCCTGAACATTGAGGGGACTATCGGAACGGCCCCGAATGTGAAATAATTCACAAGATCTTCGTCTAGAGTACCAACCTTCACCTGCTTGTTCACTGTCACATAGCGACCGTTGTCGCAGGCATCTGTCGCAGATATCCACGCCCATCTCTTGGCGTTCATATCCAGCCTCATCGGAGAGCCTGTCCAAAGGCCTGACTTATAAGTAGTTCCAACCTCGTCGTCATAGACGGTGTCGAAAAACGCCTTGAAATTCTTATACGTGCCAAAAACGTCGGTTTCGGTCATTCCGAGTTCGGGGTCCACATCCAGCCAGTCGCAGGATGAGACCGAAGGAATCAAGACCGAAAGCGTCAATATATATGTAAATATCTTTCTTCTCATATTTCTCACTGTCTAAAAGGTTACCCTCGCGCCGAATTTTACCGTCGCCATGATTGGATAGAAATTGGAAGAGAACGACGTCACCTGGGGATTTCCCTCGATGAGATTCGTGAAAGAATAGAGATTGTTGCCTGTCAGGTTCAGGCTTAGTCCTTCTACTCCAAGAAGACGTTTGATCTTCTTTTTGTTGAAAGAATAACCCATGTAAATCTCCTTCAGGGTCAGATAGTCGGACTTTCTCCAAGTCTCGCCTTCCAGGCGCATGGTAAAGCCGTTGGAAATGTTGCCTCCGGCCCAGTTGTACATGGTCTCGTCGTCAAAGGTAAGTGCCGGATGGGTCGCATCATGATGATCGGGACGCCAATAGTCCATCTGGGATTTATGGACAAGATAGCGGCCCTTTCCGAACTCCGTTGCGAAGTTCTTGTCGAAAGCCACATACTTTCCGTGATTGCCGTAGAAAAGGCAGGAAAGCTCGAAGCCCTTATATCCGATACCGAAATTGAACGAATACACAGTCGAAGGATATTGGCTACCCCTGATAACATGGAGGTCACTTGAAGATATCTTTCCGTCGGCGGTATAGTCGAGCATCATTAAAGATCCAGGGAATATAGAATTCCAGTTTGTGGTATATGACGGATACATATGGATCTCATCGATGTCGTTGAAGTATCCGTTGCCAACCTTATTCATTCCCTCATGGGTGCTCTTGTAGGGAGTATTTGCATATTTCTGGTACTCCGGAGCATAGGCAGGGTCTTCATAATTGACAATGCGGTTTTCGTTCAGACCCAGCATTGCTCCGAGTTCATAGAAGAAGCCTGTTGCAGTAGTATTCTTATACCCCAGTTCGAATTCAATACCGTGTTTTTTCATGGATCCGCGGTTGACCTCCTTGGACGAGAGGCCCACCATCGGAGTAACGATTGGGGCTATGAGCATATCGGTTCGAATTTCATTAAACAGGTCCACGTTAAAGGTGATCCTGTCCTTGAGCCACCCCATTTCAATACCGAGATCCTGCTTTCTGGCAGTCTCCCAGCGAGCCTCTGTGTTCGCCGCCTTATCTTCATAGATTTTTCCGCCGGATTTGGTGAAAGAAGCATAATAAAGCCAACTGGACGAGGATTGATCGCTTCCTACAAGACCATCCGAGTAACGGAATTTCATCTTGCTCCACCAAGGCATCGCCTTTCTCCAGAACTTATGCTTGGACAGCACATACCCAACCGCAACTGAAGGGAAGAATCCATAGCGGTATTCCGGAGCGAACTGCTCGCTGCCGGTATAACCCATGTTCACCTCGAGGAGATACTGCTTGTTGTAGTCATATGTAAACCTGGAAACCAGACCCTGGCTGCGATGAGGGAAGCTGGTCCCGCTATTTGCTTCGCGCCTGTTGCCAAGGAGGAGGCCCGTCACCGAGTGCTTGCCAAACTTTCTGGCATAATTGAGGGACGCCTCCAGATATACATTAAACACCTGGGACCTTGCCGCATTGTCTTCATATACTTTATATGGAGTCGGCTCATAGATATATGCCGTAGACTGGTTGCTGTCCCAGACATTGGCATAGTCGCCGTTGTCGTAAGCCGCCCAGTCGAATCGGTAAATGGGGTAAGACGTCTCTGCTTTGAGCGAGTAGCGGTAGAAACTTGTTGAAAGCGAGGCCTTTCCGCTGAGAGAGAGTCCCTTGGTGATGAAATCGAGTTTCTGATTCAGGATAAGGTCTGTGAAAAGGCGGCTCGTTGTCGTCTGAGTGAATTCCCCCTGCATTATATAGCGCATAGGGTTGTCCGATGTGCCCGCTGCAGGAAACTCTCCGGAGGTAAAGGCGGCAAGACGCTTTCCGCTGGCGCCAGGATCAGACGGGTCAGGGAAAAGCTCCAACATGTACTCGGGGAAATATGCCGGCCACATAAGAGGAGAAGCGTCGTACATCTCCGTAAACAACTTACTCACAGTAACACTGGAAGGATGCTGCTCGACTCCCGTATTGCCTCCCGCCTTCAGACTTACCGTCGTGGTCGGGGTAAGGTTCATGTCCAGATTGAGTCGGTAGTTGACCCTGTCGTATGTAAACGAATTATTGTTCCACTCATGGAACTGCTTGATTGCAGAGCCTTCATGAGTATAACCGACAGAGACGAAATACTTGACGCTTTTTGTTCCTCCGGTAATGTTGAAATTCGCGGTTGTCGATGGAGCAAAAGTCCTCACCATCATGTCGAAATAATCATTGTCCGGATAACGGACCTGATTAACCAGACTCGACGGATTCTTATATTCCGCGAGGATGGCGTCAGACATCTGAGTATCGAAACTCCGGACATTCTTTTTAGCGATGTTCGCAAGGTAAGCTGTCGTATAAGAAGAGACATGGTCGGGAATATCGGTCGGAATAGCGACGCCGGATTCGACCGAGAAATTCATTTTAGGCCGTCCTTCCGTTCCCTGACGGGTCGTCACTAGTATAACTCCGTTCGCTCCCCTGGCTCCGAAAACGGCGGTTGCAGAAGCGTCCTTCAAGACAGAAATACTCTTGACCTCATTAGGATCCAAATCCGAGAACTGCCTTTCGACTCCGTCAACCATGACCAGAGGACTACTTCCGTTCCAGCTGGAAAGACCTCTGATATAGATAGTTGCATCATTATTTCCAGGCTGGCCGCTAGTCTGATAGGTCTGAACTCCCGTGAGCTTTCCGGCAATTGCATTGGTAAGATTTGTCGTACCGGAATTCACAAGTTTTTCGGTCCCGACCTGAGCAATTGCTCCGACGACACTTTCCTTTTGCTGAACGCCGTATCCAACGACGACAGCGTCTTCCAGCATCAGTGCGTCTTCTTCCAGAACAACAATAAGAGAAGCCGGTCCTGTAATCTTCTGCTCATAGTCAGTATAGCCGACGCAAGTTACAAGGATTGACTCCCCTTCAGGCATTGAAAATGAGAAATTTCCGTTCGCGTCTGTTATCGTCCCACCGAGAGCGGGTTTCCCTTTCACCATGACGGTCGCTCCTATGACCGGCTTTCCGGACGGATCGGTCACCGAGCCTCGAAGATGCCTTACGACAGGCTCCGAAGCCTGATTTTCGCCTCTTTCCTGTCGCGAAAGCGTCTTCGCTTCTTTATCCTTAGAAAGGACAAACACGCTGCCCTGCAGCTGCCAACTGATGCCCAGCGGTTTCAGAAGGCGCGAGACAGCCTTGTCAACGGGCTCCTCTTTGCATACAAGGCTCACCGTCTGGCTGTCGTCAAGGGCGTCACTGTAGAAGAATGAGTAGCCGGATGCTATTTTGATGGTCTCCAATGCCTCCTTCAAGGGCTTCCCTTCTATATTGACCGTGATCTTTTTCACTGGTGCCGCAGAAAGGACGAAGGAGCATAGGAGAGACAAAGCCAGCACGGCGGCAACCACTCTCATGAATGATAATCTTCCTCCCATAAAAAAGGTTTTGGTTGGTTATTAGTTCTTAGCTAGAATAATAGTCTCACCGTCCTCTGTCTTCACCCTCTCGCTGACAATTCCAGATGCCATGTTGAGGAAAAGGAGGACTGTATCCAGGTCGTCAGTACCGAATTCTCCGGTATATTTATATTCTTGAATTTCAGGATTTGAAACAACGAATTTAACCCCGCTGTTGTTGGATACCTGACGAAGAAGATCCCTCAGAGGGGTCTCTCTCAATACGATTTTTCCATCCATCCATTCGTTTCCGCGGACCTTGCTGGAGCGATGGACAAAGAAATCCCCGCTTCCCGTATCAAGAGTGAGGATATCATTAGGACTGAGTATATGGGCAACGGAGCCGGTCTTTTCCGAGTCCATCATAACTTTCACTTTTCCTTCAATCAGCGAAACCCGGACGATTCCGTCTTTATCATAAGCCTCCACATTGAAACTCGTTCCGAGGTCTTCAACCATGAGACCCTTCCCTGTATCGATAATGAAAGGGTGACGATCGCTATGCTTCACCTCGAAATAACCCTCTCCGACAAGGGAAACCATTCGTTTCCTTCCATTAAACTCGGCAGGATAGGTAAGAGTTGAATTGCCGTTGAGGAACACTCTGGTGCCATCCGGAAGAATCGCTTCCGCCTTCTCTCCAAGAGGAGCAGAAAGGGTAAGCATATCCGGCTCTGCCGGCTTCAGAACCCAAATAAGGGCAAAAAGGGCTATCGCGGCCGCGGCTGCCGTCGCAGCATATTTGAAAAACAGGCGCCTTGAGCGAGACGATGCTTTTTTCATGACGGAAGAAAAGGCTGCTTCCGTCTTCTCTTTGCTATAAACAACCCCTTTTCCCGCAGCAAGATGAATTTTTGCGACGTCCAGAAGTTCTTTTTCATTCTCCGGGGACTCTGAGGCCCATTCCTCAATGAGATTTCGCTCTTCCTCGCTTACTCTGCCCTTTACATAACGAAGAAGGTCAGATGTCTCCGGTGTTATCTTTTTCTTGATTGCCATAAATATGTGATTAACATATATATGACACTTTCAGCAGGGCCTTCCCTAAACAATCAAGAAAAAAAATCTCTCATCTTCTCTCTTATTTTCATAAGAGCTGAAGAAATATAGTATTCTACACTCTTGACAGATACCCCCATCGCCTCCGCTATTTCCTTATAGCTCATGTCGCGGAAACGGCTGAGTTCAAAGGCGGTACGTTGAGATTTCGACAAATCTTCGAGGGTCTCTTTAAGTATGGTCGAAATCTCCTTCAAGTCTCCTTCGTCAGGGTTGTCGTAGATATTTTGGAGCCTTTTGTATATATAATCCTGATAGGCCTTTCGACTACGACCTTTTCGAATCTCGTTTAAGCAGGCGTTTCTTACCGAAGTATAGAGAAAAGACCTGATTGAATCCGTTACATTCAGGCTTCTTCTTTTCTCCCAAAAAGAAGCAAAAATCCTCGCGACGATGTCCTCCGCTTCGCTCCTGTCAACAAAAGCAGAGCCATAGTTGCAAAGCTCACCATAATACGTAACGAACAGGGTGGCAAAAACAGTTTCGTCACCCTTTCGTATCAGTTCAATGATCCTTTTATCCTCTTCGTTCATCCTATTTTACCGAGAAGGCCCAAATAATGGCCTCCTCAAAGACCTCGCCCGGCCTTAGGACCGTCGTCGGGAACTCCGGGCGGTTCGGGGAATCCGGGCAATGCTGGCACTCTATGGCAACAGCATCATAGTCTTCGTATTTTTCTCCATTTCGGCCTTCGGGGCAGCCGGAGAGCCAGTTTCCGGTATATATCTGGACAGCAGGCTGAGTGGTATATACATTGAGACAGCGTCCGGACTCGTCCTCATAGAGCTCTGCGGCCTCGCTGAGCTGACCGGGCTGCGCCCCGTCGATGAGGTAGCAGTTGTCATATCCCTTACCGTAATTCAAAGCCGGGAAATCAGCCTTGATCTCCTCCCCGATCTCCTTCGGAATCACGAAGTCCATCGGTGTCCCTGCAACGGGAGCCACTTCTCCGGTAGGAATAAGAGTCTCGTCCGTAGGGAGAAATTCTGATGCATTCAGACGGAGAATATGATCAAGACATGAGCCCGAACCTCTGAGGTTGAAATAAACATGGTTGGTAAGATTGATGACGGTCGGCGCGTCCGTCTCGGCGGTCAATGTAAGTTTAAGCTCGTTTTCCTCGCTCCACTCGTAATGAGCCACTACCTTAAGATTGCCGGGATAGCCGGCCTCTCCGTCCTCAGAGAAGTACATGAATTCAACGGCTTCTCCTTCTATCCTGTTCTCCCACAACTTGTTCTGGAAACCGTCAGGTCCGCCATGGAGATGATTCGGACCATTATTGACAGGAAGCGTATATTCTTTTCCATCAAGAGTAAACTTGCCTTTGGCAATGCGGTTGGCATACCTTCCGGGAATTTTTCCCGCGCAGGGGCCGTCGGCGAAATAATCCTCGCCCTTTGCATAAGACAGAACGACATTCTCTATCTTTCCCTCACGGTCGGGAACGCCGATTCCGACTATTCCCGCGCCTACGGGAGAGAGCTGTACGTAAGCTCCACTATTATTCTTGATTGTATAGCGGAAAATATCCTCACCGCCTGCCGTTTTTCCAAATAGTTCTTTTGTGATTTCCATAGTGTTATCAATGTTTTATGCAAATATAGTCATGCGCACTTCTTCCTGTTCTAATCAAGGGGCATGAAAAGAATTCCGAGGCTTCGCTGACTGTCCAGTTGAAAGGAATTCCGTCATAACCCCTTATGTCCCATTCGGCTTTTTCGTTTTTGATGAAAGTCCCTTCGGAAGCAACGCCTTCCGTCCAATTCAATAAACAATTTTTGGCGGAAATATCTATCGCCCCCATCTTTATAAACTTGAGGGACGCACAACCATTAAACATCTCACGGTAGCAACCAGTTACCAATGTCGTTGCCGGAAGGACGGGGGCTGTTTCCAGGTTGGTGCAGTCTTTAAACATGTTGTAATAGCAACTTGTCGCCAGCGTTGCCGAGGGAAGAGCCGGAGCTTTCTTTAGTGCGGAACAATAAGCAAACATCGTTGAATAGCACGATGATTCCAACTCTGTGGCAGGAAGATCCGGGGCTTCTTCTATTCCTGATCCTTGGAACATGAAAAAATAACAGCCATCTGCCAACTGTGTCGCCGGCAACCGAGGCGGGGTCTTCAAAGATGAACATCTTCCGAACATCGAGGAGTAGCAAAGTTTTTCGAGTTTTGTTGCAGGAAGAGCCGGAGCATGGCTCAAACTGGAACAATGCCAAAACATTCCGTGATAACAATTTTCGAACATCGTCGTTGCAGGAAGTTCGGGGGCTTTGACAATTTTTACACAATCCTTAAACATGCCCGCGTAACAGCTGTTTGCCAGAGTTGTTGCGGGGAGTTCCGGTGCTGTGGTTATGCTCTCGCAGCCCCAAAACATATACGAATAGCAAGACTCTTTCATCCTTGTGGCAGGCAAAACTGGGACTGTCTTCAAACTGATGCACCCATCGAACATAGCATAGTAACAGCTGTCTGCCAATTCCTTTGATGGTAGTTCGGGTGCTTTTTCCAGAGCTTTACAGCCCATAAACATTCCAGCATAACAAGCTTTGGCTAATTCTGTCGCCGGAAGGTCGGGGGCAGAGACCAAACCATAGCTTCCATTGAATATATTATATAAACCATACTCTGGCACGGACGTCCTCTTATTGAAATCTTTTTCGTACAATAACGACAAGATATTACCGCTAGAAGAGATTTTCCCTATTGTTGCAATTTGACTGAATATAGCTCTTTCTTTCGAGAATCCGTTGGGGTTGTCTCCCTTCATATAAATAGTTTGGCCCTTCCCAAGCACTTTTCGTGAGTAATCCCATTGTTGCCATGGACCTTTATCTAGCTTGATTTTTACATCTGGTTTATTTCCACCGTGATTAACAATCAGAATAACGCTGTTATTTTCCAGTGCTGTAAAATGCAAACACATTTCATCAAGATCCGCAACAGGAGCCGTATCAATATTAATCTTGCCGCATCCTGACAAAAACAGAGCTACAACAATTGTCAGGAGCAGACCCTTTCCCCAGAGTTCTTTTGTGATTTCCATGATTCAGTGTTATTTATGGCAAATATAACAAGATTGCGGGTATAATTGACATTAATGATTGGTGATTGTGACATTTATGGTATTTCTGGCTGGTGATCGTGGCATTCATGGCTGGCGATCTGGATCACTTCTTGTACACCAGGACTTCTCTCGGGAGAACGGCCAGCTGTCCAAACCTCTTGTGGTACACTAAGCCCCCTCTCTGGTGTACTACATGCACTTCAGAAGAATCGTTTTCCCCACGTTTTACTGTGTTTTTGTGGGATTTTTGGACCTCACGGACCGTTTTCCACACGTTTTCACGTATTTTCGCGGAAGAAAAGGGGAAAAAGGAGAAAATCCGCACCTGCGCCATCAAGAGATCAGGGCTGTCCGAAATCATGCTTTGGCTTGGCATAGGGCAATATGAAAGATACTGAAGAAAGGAGTATACTTTGGCTGCGGGATCGTTCCTTTGGGAAGCATGCGCCGTGAGACGTAAACTACTGATACTGAGCCAAATGCTGATATTAACATTGTGATTGCGGAGAGTTTAATATCAGGAAACTACTGATACTGAGCCAAATGCTGATATTAACATTGTGATTGCGGAGAGTTTAATATCAGGAAACTACTGATAATAAAAAGGTTACGACTCACGGTGATAATAAGAAAGTTTCCGCCTCATGGCCATGTTCCGTCCAGGGCAATGATCCTCTCGCGTTGCCAGGCACATTTGTGGTTCATCACACATCAGCGCTACCCTCCACTGCCCTGGTTAGCCTTTCGTGCAGGTCTCCTAAGAGACAAAAACACATGGCGCAGGTGCGAGAAACATACTTCCTGCACCTGCCCTGTATCTTATTGCATATAAGTGATATATGACTTTTTCCCTAAGGAGTATCGGTCAGGGAAAATACCGGAAGTAATTGAGTATTAGCCCTTTGATGAGCAGCCGTAAAAAAATGAGTGACGGAAGCGGCAACTTCCATCACTCTATAATTGAAAGCCAACGAAACGAGGTATTCGGTCCTAAATGGGCCGTCGATGTCTTTCTCTTTTGCAAAATTAAATAACTTTTTCATCAAAACAAGCGTAACTACTTTTATATTAACAAAAGCTACGGCAATAGATATTGCAAAATAGATTACTTCATCTTTTGCGTTTCCCGATATAACGTGCTATTTTTGTCAATAAGATTCAATACCGACAATATAATGAAAAAGATTCTCTACCTCATCGCTTCTGCGGCTCTTCTGCTCACAGCCTGCGGAAAGGAAAAACAGGAAGTCAGGCTGCTCTATTGGAATATCCAGAACGGCATGTGGCACGATCAGGACAACAATTACGACAATTTTGTTCAATTCGTAAAAGAGCAGGATCCGGACATCTGCGTCTGGTGCGAGGCCGAGTCACGATATCGCAGTTATACGGCTACAAAGATGGCCGGCTGCGAAGAAGCATACCTTCCTTATAATTGGGATCTCCTGGCTAGAAGATATGGACACAATTATATGGTTCTCGCCGGAAAGAGAGATACTTTCCCCCAGGTTGTAACTTCAAAATATCCCCTCAAAACCGTCAAACGCATCAACGGAAACGGGGATGACATAATTGTCGTTCACGGCGCAGGACAGGTCGAAGTCGAAATCGGAGACAAGACTCTCAATCTTGTGACCCTCCACACATGGCCCCAGAAATACGCTTATCTCGCCGAGGATCAGGAAGCGAGCAAGGCAGAACAGGGAGGCGACGTCTTCAGAAGTGTAGAAATGAAATACATCTGCGAAGAGACCATCCTTCAAGATAAAGATGCAGCAAAGAACAACTGGATAATGCTCGGCGATTTCAATGCTATCTCCAGCATCGATAACTTCCACTATGGTATCGCTGAAGACGACAAGCAGTTCCTAGTCCATGACTATGTAAGGAACAACACCCCTTATATCGACGTTATCGAGAAGTTCTATCCCGGAGATTTCCAGCCCTCAACGCAGTCAGGCCGAAGGATTGACATGGTCTACATGACCGAGCCCCTTTTCAAGACCGTCAAAGCGGCGCGGATAATCCGCGACGGGTATGCCGAGTCCCACAGAGACACGACTTTCCGCAATTTCTGCCATCCTTCCGACCATTATCCGGTCGTTGTCGACATGGAGTTCTAGATTCCGAGTTCAGCTTTCATGGCCCTCAGCAGGTCGAATGCCTGCATGGGGGTCATATTGTTTAGATCCGCCGCCTTAAGACGGTCGCGAAGGGCTTCCAGCATCGGGTCGTCAAGCTGGAAGAGGGAAAGCTGGAGCGAGCCGTCCTTCTCGACCTTTCCTTCTTTGGTCATATGGGGCGTTATGGGCTTTTCAGCAAGCATCGCCGCCTTTTCCAACGCTTCGCTATTTTCCAGCGCCTTAAGGGTCTTTTCGGCCATTTCCAGCACCTCCTTCGGCATTCCTGCCATACGGGCTACATGGATACCGAAACTATGGGCAGACCCGCCCTCCTTTATCTTGCGAAGGAAAATCACCTCTTTTCCAACCTCTTTGACCGTAACATGGAAGTTCTTGACTCTCGGATAGAGACCCTCGAGATCATTGAGCTCATGGTAGTGGGTCGCAAAGAGAGTTTTCGCTCCCTTTCCGTACTCATGGATATACTCTACTATCGACCGCGCTATCGACATGCCATCAAATGTCGAGGTTCCGCGGCCGATTTCATCGAGAAGCACCAGCGAGCGGGAGGAGAGGTTATGGAGAATCATTGACGTTTCGAGCATCTCGACCATGAATGTCGATTCCCCGCGGGAAATGTTGTCTGTCGCCCCGACGCGGGTGAAGATCTTGTCGAAATAGCCGATATGAGCCTCCCTGGCAGGGACGAACGATCCTATCTGGGCCATCAGAACGATAAGGGCTGTTTGGCGAAGGAGGGCCGATTTTCCGGCCATATTGGGACCGGTCAGAATGATTATCTGCTGATTTTCCCTGTCGAGATGGACATCGTTTGGAATATATTCCTCTCCAGGGCCCATCAGCGTCTCGATGACAGGATGCCGACCGGCCTTGATGTCAAGCTCATAGGAGCTGTTTATCTCGGGACGGCAATAATTCATGGTCGCCGCCTGGACGGCAAAAGATGAGAGAACGTCAAGCTTTGCTATGATGCGGCAGTTTTTCTGTATGTCCGCTATCTTTCCCTGAAGGAAGAGGACAAGCGAAGAGTAGATCCTCGTTTCAATCTCATAGATCTTATCCTCCGCGCTTACAATCTTCTCCTCGTATTCCTTAAGCTCCTCAGTGATATATCGTTCCGCGTTGACAAGAGTCTGCTTTCTGACCCACTCGGAGGGGACTTTATCTTTGAACGTGTTTCGGACTTCTATATAATAGCCGAACACATTGTTGAACCCTATCTTGAGCGAGCTGATCCCTGTCCTTTCCGCCTCTCGCCGCTGCATTTCAAGAAGGATGTCCTTCCCTCCGGAGGAGATATCCCTGTACTCATCAAGTTCGCTGTCAAAACCGCGGCGGATCACCGGCCCTTTACCGATCTGGGCCGCCGGTTCGTCTGCAAGAGTCTCCCTTATCCTCTTGAGGGAGTCTTCGCAGTTTTTAAGTCCTCTCATCAAGGCATCAAGAGGAGCGCACCCTCCTTCCGAGCACATCTGCTTGAGAGGAGCCATCTCCCCAAGGCCCCTTGCAAGCTGCATGGTCTCCCGAGGTCCTACCCTCCCTGTAGCCACCCTCGAGAGAATCCTTTCAAGGTCGCCAATGTTTCCTAGCGAGGTCGTGACCTTTTCCAGAAGCTCCTCATTATCAAGAAAATGCTGAACGATATCGTAGCGGGAATCAAGTTCCTTAATATCCATTATCGGCATCGCCAGCCACTGACGAAGGAGTCTCGCCCCCATAGGAGAAGAGCACTTGTCGATGGTCCCGAGAAGGGAGGATCCCTCCGCGCCGGAGGCCGGAGCAAAGACCTCGAGGTTTCTCATTGTGAATCGGTCCATCCAGACGAATTTTCCTTCATCAATCCTGCCGATCGAGCAGATATTCTTAAGACCCGTATGCTGGGTCTGCTCCAGATAGACCATCAAGGCTCCTGCGGAGCAAATGCCGAGAGGGAAGGAGTCGATTGCGAAACCCTTGAGACTCTGAACATTCAGCTGCTTGCAGAGCTTTATGACAGCCGAATCGTAGACGAAAGCCCACTCGTCAATAGAGGTCGTATAGAAGTTCCCAAAACGCTCTTTGACCCCTTTCTCATAGCCTCTTTGGACCACCAGCTCCCGAGGGTTGAGAGAGGAAAGAAGGGTAGCAATATAGTCTAAAGACCCTTGGGCAAGGAGAAACTGCCCGGTCGAGACATCCAGAAAGGCCGCTCCGCAGTCATTCTTTTCGAAAGTAAGGCCGGCAAGGAAGTTATTCTCTTTCTGCTCGAGCATATTCTCGCCAAGGGAAATACCAGGGGTGACAATCTCGGTCACTCCCCTTTTAACGAGCTTTTTCGCAAATTTGGGATCCTCAAGCTGGTCGCAGACTGCGACCTTGTAGCCGGCTCTGACAAGCTTTGGAAGGTAAGAGTCAATGGCATGATGGGGGAAGCCGGCCATGGCAACAGGACCTTTATCTCCGTTTGATTTTTTCGTCAGGACCAGTCCCAACACTTTGGAAGCGGTCACTGCGTCATCTGAGTAGGATTCATAAAAATCCCCGACCCTGTACAGTAGCAGGGCCTCAGGATGCTGTGCCTTTACTTCGAAGAATTGTTTGATTAGAGGAGTATCTTCCGCCGGTTTTGCCATCTTTCTTTTGCGACCGTCTATTTTGGCCGTAAAGACAAATGTAACCTTTTTTGGCATTATTTCAAAACAGGGATTGACTATTCGTCCTTTGCTATTTCATGAAAAAGAGGTACTTTTGTGCATGGACAAAACATTTTTGAAGAAAATAGGAATCGCCCTTGGCGCAGTAGCGTTTTTCCTCGCGCTTTCATACGGGTTCGTCCCGAAGGTTCTGCAGGGGCAGATAGTCGATCAGAGCGACATCTCCGGTTATATCGGGATGTCAAGAGAGATGACCGAGTGGAACAAGGCTCATCCCGACGATCCTACCTACTGGACAGATTCGATGTTCGGGGGTATGCCGACAACCGCCATTTCTACCCGCAATACCGGCGACCTTACACAAGGCCTCTATGATCTGCTACTTACCGGAAAGCGGCCGGCGACATATCTTTTCATCGCCCTACTCGGGGCCTTCCTCCTGATGCTCTCCCTCGGGATCGACTGGAAAATAGCCATTGGAGGCGCCGTAGCAATAGCTTTTTGTTCATACAACTTCCAGATTATCCAGGTCGGGCACAATACCAAGATGCAGGCTATCGCCTTCATGCCATGGGCCTTGGCGGCAATGGTCTTCACGTATAGATCAGCCCTAGGCAAGCTTTCTTCCGATAAAGATAGCAAGGGTTATCTCCCGAAAACGGTGCTCGGGGCCGTTCTGTTCGCCCTTGCCGTCAGCATGCAGATAAAGGCCAATCACCAGCAGGTGACTTATTATCTTGCCCTCATAATTTTGATATACGCGCTAGTCCTTATTGTCGATATTCTATGGAAACATAAGGAGAAGTTTTCCCGATTCGTAGTCGCTTCGCTGCTTCTGCTTTTTATCGGAGGGGTTGGAATAGCGACTAATGTCAACAAGCTTCTCCCTCTCTATAAATACACTCCACACACAATGAGAGGAGGGTCCGAACTTTCCGGGGGCCAATCATCCGGACAAGGGAAAGGCCTCGACCTCGAATATGCAACCGCTTGGTCATACGGATGGGAAGAACTTCCCAACATGATGATTCCAAACTTCAACGGTGGCGCTTCCTCCGGTGCCGTCAATCCCGATAAATCCGAGACAATCGCCCTTCTAAAGAAAGCAGGCCAGGGGAATCTTCGGGAGACCGCGAAACATCTTCCGATGTACTGGGGCCCCCAGCCCTTCACGGCTGGGCCTATGTATATGGGAGCTATTACCATCTTCCTTTTCATTCTCGGTCTCTGCCTTTACAAGGGAAGAGAAAAGTGGTGGCTTCTTATCGCTACCATCCTTGCCATCCTTCTTGCTGTCGGCAGCCATTTTATGGCTTTCACAAAGCTTTGCTTCAATATTCTCCCTCTTTACAATAAGTTCAGGACGGTATCGATGGCCCTTATTATACTGCAGGTCACCCTCCCGGTTCTGGGGTTCCTGGTACTCGACAGAATTGTCAAGGGAGATTATTCCAAGAAAGAATTCATGAAGGGCGGACTCATCGCTTTCTGCCTCACGGGTGGCTTCTGCCTTGCCCTCGCTCTCATACCTTCCCTTGCAGGAAGTTTTACCGGCGCTGTCGACGCGGGGCAGCCGGATGTCCTCGTCGACGCCTTCGTCGCCGACAGGAAAATGCTGCTTCGCCAGGATGCCATCACCTCCCTTGTTTTCATTTCACTCTCCTTCCTTCTTCTTCTCTGGGCGTTCTCCCCGAAGGGACAGACAGAGCATGCGAAAGCCTTTGCAGGCGCGGGAAGAAGGGTTATCGCAGGGGTCACCATCTGCGTTCTTGTACTTATCAACATGTTCGCAGTCGGCAAGCGATACCTCAACTCCGACCACTTCACCACCCCGAAGAATTTCACCCGCCAGTTCGCCGAGAGACCGGTGGATAAGATGATTAAAGAAGATCCGTCACAGTCGTACAGGGTCTTGGACCTTACTGTCAATGTCTTCAATTCGTCCGTCCCGAGCTACCACCACAAGAGCATCGGCGGTTATTCTCCGGCAAAGCTCCAGCGCTACCAGGACCTAATTGAAAAATACCTCAGCGGAGAAATCAATAGCATATACAAAGCTCTTCAGGGAGCAGGAACTATAGAGGAAGCCGAGGCCGCCCTGCCTGCTACTCCTATCCTCAACGCCCTCAACAATAAATACATCATTGTCGGCGGCGAGAACCCTCCTCTAGTCAACAAGAACGCCCTCGGGCCGGCCTGGTTCGTATCCTCCGTTGCACCCGCAGCGACTCCGGACGAAGAAATAGCCCTTATCGGCTCGGCAGACCTTACTTCTACTGCGGTTATAGGAGAAGATTTCCAGCCAATCAATCTGAGCACGGCCGAGGCAGAGGATACTTCCTCGATAGAGCTAGTCTCCTATGCCCCTAACGAGCTTCGCTATCGCTACTCATCTTCAAAGGAGCGACTTGCCGTATTCAGCGAAATATATTACCCTGGATGGAAGATCGTTTCATTCGATGGAGCCGCTCCAAAGGAGGAAATACCTGTGATTCGTACAGATTGGACCCTTAGAGGAGCTGTCCTTCCTGCAGGGGAACATGAAATAGTTATGAGATTCCTTCCGGACTCATACCGCGTAGGGGCAAACGTTTCGAAGGCCTCTTCTATCGCCCTGATCATACTCACCCTGCTTGCCCTCTGCGGCATGGCGGTGCCAAAAATGAAAAAACGCCAGTAATATCACCAGATTATGAAAAAGAATATCTTTATCGCCTTTGCAGCTTTAGCTGTCACATTTAGCATCTGCTCCGCCCAGGACAAGAAGACCGACTGGGCACAGTTCTATAAGTATGAACAGGCCAACACTACCGTTACGGCTAAGCCCAAGGCCGTTTTCATGGGCGACTCGATAACAGAGGGATGGTTCCGCCTGGACCCTGATTTCTTTACCTCGAATAATTTTGTTGGCCGTGGTATTTCCGGTCAGACCTCTTCAGAGATGCTCGTCCGCTTCCGCAGGGATGTCCTTGATCTCCATCCGAAGTACGTCGTTATCCTCGCGGGGACAAATGATGCGGCTGAGAACAACGGAAAAATCACCCCAGAGAACACTCTTGGCAACATTATCTCTATGTGCGAACTTGCAAAGCTCCATAAAATCAAACCTATTCTTTGCTCTGCCCTCCCCGCCGGACAATTCCGCTGGAGAAAAGAAATCACAGATGCTCCCGACCGCGTAAGGACCCTCAATGCTTTGCTTAAAGACTACGCAAAAAAGAACAGGATTGTCTACCTTGACTATTACCCTCTGATGGATGACGGGAACGGATCCCTCCCTGAAGCTCTGTCCAAAGACACGGTCCACCCTACTCTCGAGGGATATAAGATAATGGAAGAGGCAGTACTAAAGGTTTTGAGATAATTATTCGGCTTTCCCTTCTTGAATAGTAGAGAAGACGGTGACCCAGGGGCCCCATCCTTCGGCTCCGTAGGTCCCGCCTTCTTCCGTATATCCGTTTTCAAGGGCGAAATCGACAGTTACAGTCCTTACCGCCGGCGTATTGTTCTCAGGGACAGTTATTTCCTGAAAATACTTCTTCCCGGAGATTGAATAAATCGGCGTTCCGAGAGTTGTGGGACCGATTGAAGCTCCGGCTATCACCCTATAGCGGTAGCCCTTGAAAAAAGTCCCGGCCTTAGTAACGCTCTTGTATCCGAAGGGGATCATGAAAGTGAGCCCGGCCTGAGGAATATATTCGGTATATTCGACTTCTTTCAGAATCGGATCGATATAGGTGTCCTCTTTTTTGCATGAAGCAGAGGCGAGAAGGCAAAGAATCAGAGGGAGAATGAACTTTTTCATAATGAAGAAAGATACTGAAGGAGTTTATTTTCGGGCGCATCCTTCATCAAGACGATCTTGCTTTTGTCAAGAAGATACATCGATGGGATAGCTCGCACATGATATATCAAATCCTCTCGGATCTTGAATTTATGGTCATATCCGTTGATCCATTCTGAAGGATACTCGTCCACCTTCGACTTCCAGAGATCGACTTCGCGGTCAATATAGATGTCCACCACTTTCAGACGTCCGGACGAGATAAGAGAGTTGATTCGAGGGTCTCCGGACATCGCGACCGTCAGATTCTTGCAGGCAGTGCAGTCCGGATTACCGAAAATCAGGAGCGTATAATCCGCTTTTATGCTATAGAGGGTCCTCAGACGCCCCTTTGTATCAGTGAATTCAAAATCCGTAGCCGGCGTCCCTACGCGGTTGAGGGAGCTCATCCTTGCTATGAATGAGTATCTGGGATTTCCCTCCGAAAATCGGGAGGCCACGACCTCGAACTTATCCTCGTCCCGCACCGGGCTTTGCGGGTCATAGAGATATTTTTCTGTCAGACGAAGAACCTCTTCCATAACATTGGAAGCAGTATCCTTCTTTTCAAAGGCCAAAAGGCGATCACATAGCCTTGAAAGAGACTTCTCCGCAACGTCTTCGGAAGTCCTCTCCAAAAGGGTCACATACATACCCATCGCCTCTTCTAGGCCGTCAAGAGACACTCCGTTGACTGTCGTAGAGTCGCAAAAGAAAACCTCGGAGGTATCGGTGAAGCGGTCCCAATACCTCTGGACAAAATAATTCATTCTCTCGCTCTCGCTTTCATACATCGAGGGGACCTCCACCCTAGGAAACGCCCTTAGCGAAGGACGGGGAGGGACTGACGCCTTTCTCCCGCAAGAGACAAGGCTTAGCATCAATACTATCGCAAGGAGCAGATGAATTATTATGTTCTTTTTCATTTTCAGCGTTTTATTCCCTCTATCGGACAAAATTAATCATTTTATATTAATTTTGTAGGCATGAATCACCTGAAACGACTCATCCTGCTCTTCTTATCCATCTTTGCAGGGGTCAACGCTCTAGCCCAGTTCGAAGTCGGCGGCGGAGACCCCGGTAATTACCGTTGGAACGAATTTGAAACCGAAAACTATCGGATTATCTACCCCGGAAGGACCATTCAATCAAACCTTTATCTCGAATATGCAAGAGAGCTGGAGGCTGTACGTCCAGTTGTTGGAAAATCGGCTGGCTATACCCCGGGAGTCTTTCACTGGGGAAAACTTCCTATCATTCTCCATCAGGCCTATCCATATTCCAACGGAATGGTCGCATGGGCTCCGAAAAGGATGGATATTTATACCCATCCTGATCCGTACGGATCGATACCCCAGCCCTGGTCCCAGCAGCTTGCAATCCATGAATCCCGCCATGTCGCCCAGATGCAGCAGGCTTATGACGGCATTCTTAAATTCGGCAATTATCTTTTCGGAGAGAGCTGGGTCGGAGTAGTCTCCGCACTCTACCCCAACAGGGTGCTACTCGAAGGGGATGCAGTTGTCGCCGAGACTGCGCTTACAGAGACAGGAAGAGGACGTAACAGCGACTTTCTCAATTACTTCCACTACGCTTTCGACCACAGGGATTTCAGGGATTATTATAAATGGCAATACGGCTCATTTAAGAAATACGCCCCCGATTACTACTCGGTCGGATATTTGACAGTAGGCGGACTCAGAGCTTTTTATGACCAGCCTCTTTTCATGGCTAATTACCTTCAGGGTACCGCAAGGAAGCCTTTCGGCTTATTCAACCTACAAAGGGAAGCCGGGAATGCCTCCGGAAAGACATTCAAGGCAACATTCCGCGAGATTGAAAACAGCTTCCACGAGATTTGGAAGGCAGAGGACGAGGCGAGATTCCCTTTTATGCCATCTGAAAGGGTCACCTCTCCGACGGACTTCGCAACAGACTATACCTGCAGCATCTTTGCAGAAGGAAAACATATCCTTTTCAAGGAGGGAAAGACGAGGTCCAAGAGACTTATCCTTATGGATGAAAACGGTAGGGAAACAGACCTGGGACCTTTTGCAGACCATACGAGTTCCCTTTTCTATGATCCTGAGACCAAGAGGATTTATTGGTCGGAAACAGTCGGGGACCTACGCTGGAATCTCGGAGGAAAGTCTATAATACGATACCTTTCTGTCGATGACTTTATCCCGCATGACCTTACGGACGACGGTCTTCTTTATAATCCGCAGCCGTCTCCGGACGGGAACGCCCTCTCTGTAATAGAATACCCTATAGAAGGAGGGTCTTCCCTTGTAATTATCGACGCCAAGAGCGGACACAGGGTCCTCTCTGTCCCCGCTCCGGAAGGGGTGCAGCTTACGGAGTCGGCATGGTTTGGAGAAGATATCTATTTCTTGGGCCTCGACAATGGCGGCTTCGGACTCTGGAAGTATGACGGAGATTCATGGTCTGCCGCCTCTCCTTCTTCCTCAAAGGCGATGTGCAATCTCGGATCAGGGGATGATTATATCGAATATGTCGCCGACCTGAACGGATATAACGAGCTTTACTTCTTCTATCCGGAGAGCGGAGAGACTCGAAGGATGACGAACCTTCACTACGGAGGGACAGACTTTGCCGTCTCGGACGACGATGTCCTTTATTATTCGTCGATGACAGAGAGCGGAATGGGTATTTTCAGGACTCCGCTAAAGGAGCTTTCCCCTGTCGGAGTCAATCCGGAAGCAGTTCATTATTACCCCGTTGCAGAGAAACTTTCCGCTCAGGAAAGGGCCCTTGGCGCAATTCTTCCGACTCCTTTGGAAGTAGATATTCCTTCCGCTTCTCCTCGTCCCTACAGCAAGCTCAGCCATATCGCCCGGTTCCATTCCTGGCTTCCCCTTTATGCCGATTATGAGGCCATTTCTTCGCTTACTATGGATATAAGCTACGAAGAAGCCTCGATCGGCGCTACGGCATTTTTCCAGAACGATTTAGGGACATCCTCCGGTTCAGTAGGTTATTCCCTTCACAAAGACCCTTACAACGACAAGAACTGGAAGAATTCTCTTCATGGAAAAATCACATATACAGGTCTTTACCCTGTTATCGAGGCGTCCGTCGATGTCAATTCCAGATCTGTCCTCAGATACCATTATAACGAGACCCTGACGGGGAAAGATAAAGATCAATTTAATTCGGCTATTCCCCTTGGCGGTAATTCCCTCTCGGGGTCGCTGAGCGCTTATGTACCCCTTAATTTCTCCAAGGGCGGAGTGCTTCGCGGACTCGTTCCAAAGGTCTCCCTCGGCTTAAGCAACGACAAGTATGACACCGGTGTAATCAGCCGCGACAGACCCGTTTCCATTATCTCCCCTTCTAAGATCTCTTTCTTTAGCGGCTATACCCCAGGAGAACTTACCGGTCTGGGCTCCGTAACCCTTTCTCTCAGAGGTTATTCCATGCTTGCCAGAGCCGATAGCGAGACTTATCCGCGTTATGGAATAGGAGCGGAAGCCGGGTATGTAGGAAGGCTTACACTCGGCAATCTATTCTCCCCGGAAATTTACACCTATGTCTACGGTTACCTCCCCGGCTTCGCAGAAGCCCAGGGTTGGAAACTGACCGCCAGAACAAGGCATTATACTTACTCAGAGGCAGCGTTTAAGGAAAACAGGATTGACATCTGTCCCCGAGGAATCAACGCCAATCTCCCTGGAAACAACTTCTTCAGGGTCACCGCCGACTATGCTCTACCGCTATACTTCGGCGACATCTCCGTCCTCTCACCGATTGCGTATATCAACCATTTCCTGATGATCCCTCATTTCGACCTGACGGGCTTCGGGCGCGGATTCCTCTTTACCCTCGGATGCGATTTCTCCGTCGAACTCTCCAATCTCCTTTGGTTCCCCTTCGACGGGTCGGTCGGATTTTCGATGGACCTCAACGGCGGCTCATATTTCAAGGTGATTAAAGAGACGAATGACCGTCTTTCATTTGGCTTAATCTTCAGTATGGATATCTAGCTACCTGAAGAAACGGGAAACCCAAGCGGCATCTACCAAAGCGAAGCCGGGGTCTTCTTTGACCGAAGGGTTGCGGCCTAGGATACCGCGACAGTCTTCATAGACATTGAAGCCGACCTCTGCAAGCTGCATTTTCCCGTCTTGGGGGAATGAAAAGGTAATGGTGTTGTCGGCTCCGTCCATCCGGAAGAATTTCATCTCCGCCCCGATTTCGGCATTGCCTGGGCTGCCCTGCCCATTCTCGGCGAGTTCCATTCTGGTGACATGCTTGCAAAGTTCCATGACCCTGTCATCAAGGCCGGCATCGAAGATATTGACTTTTTCTATCATGTCTCCGGCGGAGAGAACTCTGCGAAGAGTGTAGCCTTCTAATCCCGGAATGCCTGAGGATATGATTCCCCGCTGCTGCTCGGAAAGCGGCATCCCGTCCGGAAGCAGCCAGACCATCACCCGCTCGGAGGGGTCATGGTACAGCATCTGCCCACCGACGAGCGAGCGGTAGCCGCAGTATGGGCACTCGGCGACAAAAGCGGAGCCGTCCTTTATCCGGGCTTTGAGCTCCGGTTCTGTGGATGCGTTGACTCCGGCGATTATTTCGACAACGTGCTCCGCACCGCAGTGGGAGCACGTCATAGTCATTGTTGTCGTCATAGAATATTAGTCCTGAAGCTTCCTGGCGCCGTCGCTGATACGTACGTCGTAGACCTTCGGGGCGTGACCGAACTTCGCTTCGAACTGTTCCTTTGCCGCGGCAATGAAGCCGTCGTACAGTTCGTCCTTGACGAGGTTGATGGTGCAGCCTCCGAATCCGCCGCCCATAACCCTTGAGCCGGTTACATCCATCTTGCGGGCAAGCTTATTGAGGAAGTCAAGCTCTTCGCAGCTGACTTCGTAGAGCCTTGAAAGGCCGAAATGGGTCTGATACATCATCTCTCCGACGGTCTCGTAGTCGCCTCTTTCAAGGGCGTCGCAGACGTCGAGGACCCTCTGAACCTCTCCGATAACATACTCAGCTCTGAGGAAGTCTTCTTCGGGAATCTCGGCGCGAACCTCGTCCAGCCAAACTCTCTTGGCGTCGCTGAGGAATTCAACCTCAGGATGGTTCTTCCTTATCGCCGCGGCGGCATTCTCACAGGAAGCGCGACGCTTGTTGTAGGCGCTGGAAGCGAGCTCATGCTTTACGCAGGAGTCGATGAGAACGAGCTTATATCCCTTAGGATCGAACGGGAAATACTTGTATTCCAGGGTTTTGCAGTTGAGGCGAATAAGAGAGCCTTTCTTTCCGAAAACGGAAGCAAACTGGTCCATGATACCGCATTTGACTCCGCAGTAGTTGTGCTCCGTAGCTTGGCCGATCTTTGCGAGATCGAACTTGTCGATCCCATTGTGGAACAAATCGTTGATAGCGAAAGCGAAGGTACTTTCAAGCGCAGCGGAAGAGGAAAGTCCTGCTCCGAGAGGGACGTCTCCTGCAAAGACTACGTTGAACCCTTCTACCTTGCCGCCTCTTTTAATAGTTTCGCGGCAAACGCCAAAGATATAGCGAGCCCACTGCTGCTCAGGAATATCCTGCTCCTCGAGGCCAAATTCGACAAACTCATCATAATCGATGGAGAAAGCGTGGACTTTCTGCATGCCGTTTGGCTTGATTGCGGCAATGATTCCGCAGTCGATTGCTCCGGGGAATACATATCCTCCGTTATAGTCTGTATGTTCGCCTATCAGATTGATTCGGCCCGCAGAAGCATAAAGGTCGCCTTCTTCTGAGAACAAGGTCCGGAATTTTTCCTGGATTTGAGTTTTCATGTCCATAATTATGAGTTTTATTGTCCTACAAAAATAGTAAATTGTTCTTTCTGATGCAAAGATTAACTAACTTTGGAGAAGAAATCGATAAAGATATGAAAATAACGCCTCTTGCTTCTTTATTATTCCTTCCGGCTTTATTCTCGTGCGTATTCCAGCCCGAGGCTGAAGGAGCCCTGGAGCTTCCGGAACTCAACCCGACCGACAGGATTGTAGAGTATACAGGATATGTCTCCTCATACAACACAGAGACTCTGATTCCCGATTGGGTGGCATACGAGCTGACCGCAGAAGAGACGGAAGGGACCCTCTCTAGAGATGACAGGATGTTCAGCATGGACCGTAATTTCAAGGGAAGGCAGGCGATGAGAGAGGATTATTATGACTCCGGGTGGACCAAGGGGCACATGGCTCCTGCTGCCGATCTTGCATGGGATGAGAGGGCTATGGACGAATCTTTCTATTTCATGAACGTATGTCCCCAAAAAGAATATCTAAATAAAAAGGACTGGCAGTATCTTGAAAAGCAGGTCCGCTCATGGGCAAGGCGGTATGGGAAGGTATGGGTTATCACGGGCCCTATAATCGGCAAGAATATCTATGGGACCATCGGCGAGCACAACGTTGTCGTTCCTGACGCCTTCTTCAAGGCTTGCCTTGTCTATACGGGCTCCCGGTACGAGTCTATTGCTTTTGTGATGGGTAATGACGAGAAACGGTATTTCCTCGCCGATTGCGCTATGACAGTCGACGACCTCGAGAATATTACGGGGATTGACTTCTATGTCGCCCTTCCAGACGAAATCGAGGATATTGCAGAGAATACCTATACCCTTTCAGTCTGGGGAATAAAATAACTGGATTTAGCTATAATCGCATCGGAAAGGTTATCCAAATGGTTATCGGGCAGTGGTCGGAAACACCTCCTGTGTAGCGGGGACCGACATAGGTGCGTAGAGGTTTTTCTCCGCCATGGGTGCGGTCTCTCGTCATAAGAAAAGGAAGGCGGCGGATTATCATCTCTGCTCTCGGAGCTAGCGAAGGAGAGACGAAGAACATATCGATGAGCTCCCATTTGCCCTCATAGCGAATGGTTCCCTCGGTACGAAAGTCGGCGGCCATATTGACAAGCCGCGGCGGATTATCTGCCTTCCCCGGACTTTCAGTCAGCGGAGAGAGCGCCGCGCTGGACGGGGTGTCATTGAAATCCCCCATAACGACTATTGGCGCCGAGGAAGCAATTGATAAAGAATCTATTACCTCGCAAAGGCGAGCGACCGCAGCCTGGCGTTTCGTAAAGGATTCTTTCTCGCCACCGTATTTAGACGGGAGATGGCAGACAAGAAAATGTACGCTCCGGTCCCGACGTCTAAGATCCACTAATAAAATATCCCTCGTCGGAAAGCCAGGGATGCGGATTGCGGCGGAGCGCTCGAGAGAAAAAACACTTTTTCGATACAAAAGTCCGACATCAATTCCGCGAGGATCCGGAGAATCGTAATGAACTATGGCATAATCGGTTTTTCGAAGAGGAGCCGCGCGTATAAGAGAATGGAGGACATATGAATTCTCGACCTCTGCTACACCGACCACATCCGGCAGCCGACCCTCTTCCGAGCCGATATAGAGAATCGTTTTTCCGATTGCGCGGCACTTTGAATAGAACCTCTTCGCGCTCCACCGGCGCTCCCCTGCCGGGGAAAACTCCTGATGGACGCCATCATGGCCGTCGTCATTAGAGTCAAAGAAGTTCTCGAGATTCCAGAACATCACAAGGGTAGAATCACCCCCTGCAGAGGCCTCCGCAAGGGGTGAGGAGCAAAACATAACTATGAGGATGCAAAACACTGATCTCATATGCTGCAAAGAAAACCCTTTTTGCAACACGAAAAGATCAAAAACATAAAAACAACACCTTCTAATTATTTGAAAAGGTGTTGTTTTTACCTCTTACTAAAAGTCAGAAGGACAGGGCCGGTTATGAAAATATCTCTTTCCGGGAGGTAAATCTTATAATCTATTTCCGCTTCAATTATTTCGGGAGAATAGCTCTTTATTGATCCTTTCCCTCCCCATAGTATTGTGCCGAGCCCCCTTCCGGAAGTATACTTTATAACGGTTTCAGCCCAGTTGATTTCACCTGTTTTCTTGACCTCGCCTACTATGTTTATTGGCCATTGGGTAACACCTCCAACATGGGTTACCGGAGTCCCTGCCGTTTCTTCGTTGATTGATACATCCTGTATCGGGTAGTCGATCGATGCGTATATCTTATAATTTTTTATGGTCCCTTGTGGACCTGTCCAAACGACTAATTTTTCAAAGCCAAATCCGTAAAGAGCACTTAGTTCTTCGTAAAGAGTCGAAGTTTTTCCATCTTTATCAAAATCAAATTCTCTTTCCGGCTCTTTTTCCCATATCATCCCTATAAGTTGATACTCTCCTTTAAGAGCAGAGATAGTCTCTTCTGACTTATCCTCTTCTTCCGCCGGTTTTGTACAACAAAACGCTCCTAGAAGCATTATGCCTAAGGCAATTAATTGATTATTTTTCATTTTTACTAGTATCTATTTTTATATGTCCAACTTGTCGCCTCGGCAACATCAGGAAACTCAAAAGATTCTTCGGAAACGGAGACGATTCCAAAATATCCCAGCCCCCCTTTAACATTACTTGGCACAATCAGCGGTTCCCTGAAAGGGTCTCCGGAAACAGCGAAATAGTCATCGACTGACCGGCAATATCTGAAAAAGGATTCCGTCAAAGACCCAAGAGTCATCACGACATACCCTCTATCAACCTCAAATCCTTTTTTCATTGTGGCTGCCCATTCTTCTTTCTCAAAATCGCGACCGTTTATATTTTTACACCTGAATCTATATTGATTATTATCGAACAGTTCATCAGAAAAAACAAGCCAATAATTCAAACCGGTAAGGGCTAATCCTAAATCTGAAGATAAGGTACTTGAAAAAGCCATAGTCTGATTTTTGAAAATCGGATCTTTTGTGTTTATCCACACTGATTCTCTATCGCTCTTTTCGTATTCCTCTCCTGTTTCGTTATTACGAAAAACCAATCTTAAACCTCCTTTGGTCGTAATATAAAAACTATTCTTTTCCTGGCTTTTCACAACGATTGTCGGTTCAATAAGATATATGTGTTTATATTTAGATACATGGACGGTATCTATTGAGAACTTCGGTGCTTTGGGAGCCTCTGCGGTTGCCTCCGCATGGAAATCTCCAGAATCAACTGTAATTTTTACTCTGTCCTCGGGCTTTATTTGAGCACGAAGATAATACGTTTCTGATGTCACATCTTTGACTACCGAGTCTGATTGTGCAACCAGATCATCTCCGATAAACATCTTGACAGATGCTTCTTGGGATAATGGAGCCACTCTCTTGTCATCTGCAACGCTCACCCTCACAGAATGTATATCATCGTTCGTATAAAAGCATGCGTTTATGATAAGATTATCTTTATCAGGCATCTCAAAAGGAATATCATTCTGACATGCCACTATCCAGAACGAGGCTATCAATAATAATATAAAACGCTTCATATCAGAAAGAATAAGTATAGCTAATTGAGGGTAAAATAGGAAGGAATGTCAGTTTTTTTAATAAAAAGTCGACCTTGCCCCTTTCAGATTGTGGAGCATCAATTTCCCGGTTGTCAAAAACAAATACAATATTAGGATTCATAGCATTGTAAAGGTTATAGACTCCGACAGTCAAGACCCTTGATCCTTTTTTGAATTGTCTCGAGAAATTAGCACTTATATTCAGCCTGTGGCTTCCGGGGAGGCGATAATTATTCCTTGAAGATGTATAAGGGATAATAGAATTCCAAATATTTCCCTCGTCTCCAATCATCACTTCATAAACGCCTTCCGGAGCCGTTGTAACAACTCCGCTTGTATAGGACCACGTCGCAGACAAGTCACATTTAGGACTAACTTTATAAGTTGTAGCAATCACGAAATTATGGCGCCTGTCATACTTGTAAGGGAACCAATTACCATTATTGATGCTTCCGTCCGGATATTGCCTGTCTGAACGAGATAGAGTATAACTGAGCCAGCCTGTCAGCTTGCCTTCTTTTTTATGGGCATAGAATTCTACTCCCTTGGATCTGGCGTTACCTACCGAAACAATATCTTCCCATCCACGTGTAGTTGCAAAATAGCTCGCACCATCTTTATAATCGATAACATTGGAAGACTTTTTATAGAAGGATTCAACAGAGAATTCCCACCCCTTAATCCCGTTATAGAGCACACCCGCGCCGATTTGGTCGGAAATAATCGGAGGTATATCTTTCGTTATCGGGACCCAAAGATCTGTAGGCATTGCAAGAAGAGAAGATGTCAAAAGGTGGACATACTGACTCATTCTCGTATATGAGAGTTTTGCTGAAAGAGATTCAAGAATATCTGCCCTTACAGAGACTCGCGGCTCAATTGAATAATAGTTTTCTTCTGAGTTCATCCAAGTTCCCCGTATGCCGTAATCCAGTTTCAGTCTATCAGAGACACTGAATTCGTCCTCAAAGTACAAAGAAGCCTCTTTCCCCGGAATCTTGTTAAAAACATCTGCATGTTTTTCTTCTCCTCCCTCTGCTTCTTCTTTAACGTAAAAGGAGGTTCTCGGAGCAAACTGGTGTAGAGTCATCATGGCTCCCGCCTTTAGGAGATGACGGTCAGAGATATGAAAATCAAAATCCCCAGAGACGTTGAAATCTCCAATAAGCGACCCTGTCTCTGCCTCGTAAGACTGATTGTTTGTCAAAGACCAGTGTTTATATGCTGAATTCATGTCATAGCGGTTGTACGAGGCTTGAATTTCGGAAAAAACCTTACTGGAGATCGCTCTTGACCAGCGAAGCGCACCGACAGTATTTCCCCAACCAAGATTAACCTTCTCCTCCGTCTTTTCTTTAGTCATTTCCATAATCCCTCGGTAATCAAGATAATCCTTTCCCGTATAAAGTGACAGAAAAATCTTATCCCTTTCCGTCGGCGTCCATGTCAATTTACCATTAACATCGTAATAGTAATAATTCATGTTTCCTCCGGCCAGTTTAATGACAGGAGTAAGGATAATTGTATGTAAACCCCTCAAAGACAACGAATAAGAAAGCTTATTTTCTATGATTGGCCCCTCGAGATGAACTCTCTCAGTGAGCATTCCCACACTGAAAGAACCGTGGTGTTCGTGAACATTTCCATCGTTCATCCTCACATCAAGAACTCCTGATGTGCGACCTCCAAACCTGGCAGGGAAACCTCCTTTATAGAGAGTGACCTTCTTGACTGCCTCGGGAGTAAATGCAGAGAACAGGCCCAACGCGTGGGATACATTATACATGGGTACTCCATCCATGAGATAGAGGCATTCATCCGAACCTCCTCCGCGTATGAACAAGCCCGTGAAACCCTCATTTCCGAATTGAACACCCGGCATCATCTGAACGGTCTTCAGGACGTCCGGTTCCCCAAGGACAAAGGGCGTTGTTTTGAGAATTTCAACAGGAATATCCATAACCTCCATGAGGGCGGCCCCCGTGGATGGATTTCTCTCTGCTGTCACCACGGATTCCTTGATTGATGCATCTGGATTGAGAAAAACTGTAAAAAGAGTGTCCCTTTTTGCCTTTATCACCATTCTCTGGGTTTCATAACCCACATAAGAGAAAGAAATTGCTCCGTCTTTTCCTGCTGTTAAAGGGATTGAGAAAAATCCATGATTGTTCGTTATCGTCCCTGCCTTTTCACTCTGTACACCAGCACCAATCAACGTTTCTCCTGTACGGGAATCCGCCACGTATCCACTCACGCGTATCGCCTGAGCTGACAAGTTCATAGTAATACATAAAATAACAACTATAAACAGAGCCTTTCTGATATTAATTATCATTTTCTTTACTTTACTGGACATAGAAGATAACTCTATTTATATATCGGAAGAATCATAAATTCCACAAATCCAGTAGAAGGAATATTTATTTCAACTTTGTCGCCCTCCTCTTTTAGGATAATAGGACTAGAAAATTCTACATAAGTGTCATGAAGGTTATCATCGTTCTGTGTCCAAAGATATTTCATTTCGTGTTTGGTGCTTGAGCCGTTTTTAATAGAGATTCCAGCTCCGAACTTTATTGAAACTTTGGAACTGTCAGCCTCTGTTTCATTTTGTCCTTCTGCTGATAGAGACACATTATTCGTATGATCGAATGATTCAGACCACGTCTCTGTTATTTGCGACCCTCTATCATGCTCTATTACTTTAAGCTTATACCTCGTTGGAAAAGATGCCAGATCCCAATTCAATAGTTCCATGTCAGCATTGAACCATTTTGGCTCTAAATCATCCTCTGTTATTGAATAATGATGATACTTTACTGCTTTAAAAGTATTTAATGCGACAACCTCATGAACAGATTTTACAGAAAACGCATCTTTGAAACTGACTGTCACGCCTCTGGAAGTTGACCAACCTCCAGCCAAAATATCTACTTCTAATTCTAATTTCCCTTCTCCCCAAATCTTATTCATTAATTCATCTTTATTCCATCCGTTTTTGTGATTTCCGTCAAACTGGTAATCGATAAAAGCAATATCATTATAATGCCCTGTGTTAATAACAGGCCTTTCAATATCATCATAAAAGCCACGAATATCAGCTTGTTTGAATTTCATTTTTAATATTTTCTCTGTAAAATGATGATCCAACTTTCCCTCATCGTTTTCATTTACTATTCCATAATAAATATAATCTCGTTGAGGCAAGAAATATCTTGTCTTGGATAAATTATATGCCTGCATTACTTTTTCTGGCACAAGACTCTTATCGATAAAATTAGTCGCGGGCTCATAATCAAGTTCCTTTGTAATATTAAGATAAGATGTTCCTCTCGTTTTCGGATGTTTTATTCCATCAAACGCTTCATCTATAAAGGAATATGATAAAGAACAGCCGCTTTTGGTCTCTAGCTTTTTAACATTTAGACGCTCGTTCTCTTTTATTATCAGAACAGGAAATCCCGGAATAAACCCAGCCTCTATATCGCAAACATTCTCTCCATTATAATACAAAGGAGACCTTTGCTTATTTGTACGAATACTTATGCATACGTCTTCGTTATCAAGTTCCCAACGCTCTGCGCAGAATGTATCCTCCGCTATCCAGGACCAATCAGGGACAAGGATGTCCAACAAAGGAAGAGCTTCTTCTATTGATGGAAGTATCTGATTATCATCATATTCAACAAGAATATCGCGAAATGTTTTATCCCCGTCTACCTTTGTGTCCTTTACAAAAGGGTAAAACACATCATAGTCTTTATCGAACTCCTTTAGCGCCTCTTTCTTTATGAAGGCCCTTAGCTCAGGCTCTTGATTAATTGCCCTAGATAGAATGATGGCAAAGTCAGAAAGCCCTCTGTCCTCTTCGCTCGTGATCTCCTGCTCTTCTGATAATATAGGACTATTTGTTTCGAAGTTTTCTTTAGAGCAGGCGACGATTAACGCAGCTCCTAGTAGTGTAATAATAATCTTTTTCATTTCTTTTTGTCTTAATTGGGCCGCAAAGGTAGCGATTGTGGACAACCTGGCAAAATCAAATCCCGTGAACCTTACATTTTAGCCCGTGAACCTTACATTTTTCGACTTGAAAATGACAGACGGCGTTTTTCTGCGATTCTGCACGTGTGCGTCTCCTGCCATGTATCTCGCTGCCAATCAGCGACAAGTGACTTTTTCCCTAGGGCGGCGGGGGTAGGGAAAAATCAAGAAGCGGCTGAGTACTAGCTCTTTAATGGCCAGCCTACTCAGAACCAACTGTCTAGCGCAGTTAATCGCAAGTAATGTCGAGTTAAGTTTGCTTATATGCAAAAATAGTCCTTTTGAGTCACCACTACACCAAAACGCGGTTTTTTGGACTGGCCTTCAGATGCAATATCGGCCTCATATAGCCTTATGCTCTTGGACGCAGTGCATTTGAATACCTATTCTATTTCGGCATAGGGAGTGTTTGCTATTCGCGGTTTTCAAAATAAAAACGGAACGATTTCCCGAATTCGTGGCTCTTTAAATAAAATTTTTTCTCACTCCACCAGTTCTCTGTGGTATTTAGGCTATAATTCTTTTCCGAATAAAAAAGCCTCCTTTTCCAGCGTCACCGAAACCCGTCCGGTTTCGAACGTTTCCGTCTGAGGAATGAATATCTTATATGCTATATTCATTAGAATAACTTTTCCCGTTAAATAAACGATTTCTGACGCCCCATTAAAATCAAGACTGGACGTTGATGTATCAGCAAGGGGGATTATAGAAGGCTTCCACTCTATTTTCCCGTCCGGATAAATTGAGCCGTAAAAATCAAAAGGCCAACAAAACACTTCTTGCTTATCATAGAACCAGTATTCACCATCATCTGACGGAAACCTTTGTACGGTCTGAACCGGTAACCATAATTCACAAAAACCATAGTATCCTTGATAAGGACCACCACCACAGAATGTCACATTTGCTTTTCCTCGGGCGTGTTGCTTAAAACTTCGTAACTCATCAAACAGAAGAGCCTCCTTTCCATCGTAATTCAAATCAAAAACCCTTGATGGGTTGTCGTCCCAAACCATGTTTGTCACGATATAATCTCCCTCCAGAGCCATGGCTGTCCTTTCTGCTTGCACTGTTGGGCGGTTTGGATCATAGACTTTATTGCAAGAAAAAAGTCCGATGAAAGATAGTAACGTTATTATAAAATGGAATTTTCTCATGTTTTCTATAATCGTGTAGAGAGCATCTGTACATCTACTCCTCCAGCGCGTCTAATCGGGATTTTTACGCAAGAAGAGGAAGGGAAACCTGTTATTACATCCGTTCTATAATTTATACTCAAAGTACCTAAAGAATCACTATTCTCTGTCTTTTGATAAGAATAGGTTATTTTTCTCTTTTCCGTAGCTTTCTCTCCCTGGTCAAATCCGATTTTCAAATCCGTTTTATATGACCCAGTAATATCTAAGGCAGAATTTGACATGAATTCTTCTTCGACTGTTGTCGTTACTGTTGTAGTAATCCCACTATCGTGTTCAAAAATAATTATACTATACTCCTGCGGAAAAAACCTGATATCCCATGAAAAAAGAGGAATATTAACATTTACCCATCTGGGAACCAGATACCCTTTCTCTATGCTAGCATATATAGATTTTTTTGCCCCGAGCCAATTATACTTATTAACAAGAGTATATTTTTTTATTTGAAAAGCCTCTGAAAAAGAAATAGGAAAAGGCTTTGAGTCTATTTTCTTATCTCCTGCTTTTATAACAAACATTAATTCAAGCGATCCGTCCGCCCATATAAGTTCGCGGAGTTCTTCCTCTGTAAAAGTGGCTGTTTTCCCCGTTTTTCTATGTTCACGAAGTGTAAAATCCGTGGTATCATCATAATAACCTGCACTCACCGGAGCTTTAATCTTTATTCTATAGATTGTTTCCTGATAATTATAATCGATTCTTCCGCTATCACATGTCTCTGTCATCCCATAATAAATATGATCTCTTTGAGGAACTCCATTTTGATAATATGCCGTAGCAACTCTTCCGCTTAAAGCCTCCACAGGAATTGTTTCTGGATCTTCTTCTATTTGAGCATCTAGATACCATTCGTTCCCGAATTCTCCGCCACTCCCTCTTGTCGCTCCATTATTATTATAGACTTCGTCAATAAAATCATAATCATTACTACACAAACTTCCTCTTGTCAGGATTGACTTGGTTCTCATACGCTCATTGTTTTTTACTACAAGTATTGGATAGGATGGAACCGATGCTCTACTCATAAACCCTATGCTTTTCCCGTCATTATATATTCTTTGTTCTTTACCAGATGTCCTAAATGTGACACAAACTCTATCTTGTTCTATATCCCATCTGCGGACACTGAAACAATCGTCTGCGATCCAGGACCAGTCTGGGACAAGGATATCCAACAAGGGAAGAGAATCTTCTATTGAAGGAAGTTCCTTATTGTCATCATAGTCGAGCAGAATATCACGAAATGTCCTGTCGCCTTCTACCTTTTTATCCTTTACAAAAGGGTAAAAGACGTCATAGTCTTTGTCAAACTCCTTTAACGCCTCCTTCTTTATGAATGCCCTTAGCTCCGGTTCTTGATTAATCGCTCTCGAAAGAATAATAGCAAATTCAGATAGGCCCCTTTCTTCTTCGCTGACGACGATCTGAGCGTCTGATATTTCTGGACTAATTGTTTCGGCGTTTTCTTTTGAGCATGCAACGATCATTGCCGCTCCTAATAATGTAATAAGACACTTTTTCATTTTCATTTTTTTTTAGGGCCGCAAAGGTGGCCTTAAATAATGAAAAATAAAAATGAAATCCGGTGAACCTTACATTTTAGCCCGTGAACCTTACATTTTTCGACTTGAAAATGACAGACAGCGTTTCACTGCGATTCTGCACGTGTGCGTCTCATGCCCCACATCTCGTTACATATCAGCGATATGTGACTTTTTCCCTAGGGCGGCGGGGCTGTTCCCGCGCTCCCGGAGAAACTACCCTCTTGCCTACTAGCCGATGCTTTCTCTGTAAATGGAGCAGGTGCGAAATAATGCTCGGGACCTGCGCCGCGACAAAAATGTAAATTTCTGATTATACGGTGTTTATAATAAAAGTATGGCGCAGGTCGGCTTGAGAAAACCGCACCTGCGCCATGCCTCTTGAAGAAATTATTCTATAGTTTAAGTTCTTTGACTTGCTCTATGGAAAGACCTGTGTATTTCGCAACAAGATCTATACTGATTTCATCCGCCAACATGTTTCTAGCGGCCTCAATGCGTCCTTCTTCTCGTCCTTTCTCAATTCCTTCCATAATACCTTCCGCTCTTCCTTCCTCAAGACCCTTCTCGCGCGCGTAGGAAATATAGTTCTGTATGTCTCGCTCCGTTGTCATGTCATTTTCGTATTTGATCCGTTCTTCGGGCGTAAAGGTAGCAATTTCCGCCGTCTTGAACAAGCGTTTGAAAATCTCCTCCTTCAACTCCTCAGGGCGGTCCGTCAGGTGTTCCATGTTGTGGAAGGCATAGCAGAAGTTGTCGAGGAGCGTCGCTTCCGGTGTCAGGGCCTTCCGGCAATTAGTCAGTTCGAGGAAGACGAAATGAAGGCTCCCAGTCATCTCCTCGCCAGTCTCCTTTTCCCGCAGAGAGTACCGGTAAAGGACTCTGTCCGATCCTTCATGAAGGGAAAAGTCCATAAACCCGACGAAATATACCGGCGGGAACCCATAGTCCATCGAGCTGCTCTTCTCCACTTGCTGCTGAATCCCGAAAGTGGAATAGAAAAGCGACCGCTCGTAGAAGAATCTCTGCCGTGCCACCTGCATCTCCACTATGAATCTCGTCCCGTCTGTGTCGACACATTCGACGTCTATCAGTGCGTCCTTCTTCCCTGGGAAAGGATTGATGTGCTCCTGCTGCACATAGGTAAGGTCCTTGATGTCATGCTCAGGGATCAGTTCCTTAAGAAGCATAATCAGAAGGCCCTTGTTCGGCTCCGTCCCGAATGTCCTCTTGAACCAGTCGTCCATGATGATTCGGGCATACCGCCCGATGATTGGTTTGTCGTTCATAGTCTTAAGTTTTCCATTTCTAGTTTGAAGTTGTTTATCTCAAGTTTAAAGCTGTTTTCCCTAAGGTTGATCTTTTGAATTTAAGGTTGTGATAATCTCCCCATGACCGTTTTTTCCTTGTCTGAATCTGTCTCTCGCTATCCTTTCCTGTCTCGTTCACCCCCGTTCTACCTCTTGCTATTCTTTTCTACCCCTTTCTACCTCTATAGAACAATGATTGCCGTTGAACAATGATCACCGTCCCGCTCCGGCCGGCATCGCCTCTCCAAGCCAGACGCTCTCCCTGCCAGGCGCTCCTTCCGGCTGATACAAAGATAGGTTCTCCGTCACGACAAAAACAACCCCTGAGTATGTTGTTTTTAGGTTTTTGACGTAAATTAATGTTATTGCTACTAAAAATGAAAAAACCTTTCCCCAACCACATTAGGTTTTCTCGCTCCTTGCCGTACCACGAAACACCCTTCCGGTAGCACGGGAACATCAAAACAACCCTGCCGTGCTACGTAACGCCCTTCTGCTGGCACAGGGACATGATGAATGACCTGCTTTGCTACAAAACATCGTTATGGAAGCATATAGTCAAGAGAACAAGTCTCGTTATTGTTCCAGGTCAACTTTTAGAGCCTAGACTGGGCACGGACTGAGAAATATAAACCCACGATAATCAGATACTTCCTTAAAAGACTTTGTTCCAGGTCCCCGCCCTAAAACGAGACCTGGAACAGGGTCGTAAAAACTATGTCCGAGAAATCGGCAGGTTGTGCTACGAGAGGCTCTTCCGGTGGTACGGGACACATAAAGTCAAACGCCGTGCTACGAGAGCCCCTTCTGGTAGCACGGAACCTGCAAAATAGCCCTCCTGTACCACGAAAGTTACCTCCGGTAGCACGAGGGAGGATATTTGGCGACTGTTGCGCGAACCGATAGTGCTGTGCAGCGACAGGCTTTCGGGCGAATAGGAGGGAAAGGACCAGCGGGCCCGACGAGGGCGGCGGTACTGCGAAGCAGTAGGACGGCGTCTGTCCGACGACGTTGGACAGGGCATTCTGCCCTGACCAAAAGGAGGAGTTCGCTGTCCAGCCAACGAGGCGGACAAGCCCGCCCTTTCCCGACGTCAGCCCGAAGGCCTGTTGTGGCAATGCACAAGGTCCGCGGCAACAAGGCACAAGGCCTGTCGGAGCAGAGCAGATGGTCCGTGGTATCAGCCCGAAGGCCTGTAGTGGCAGGGCAGAAGGTCCGCGGCAACAAGGCACAAGGCTGTAGTGGCAGAACAGAAGATCCGTGGCAACAATGCACAAGGTCCGCAGTGACGTCAGCCCGAAGGTCTGGACTGTGGCTAGCCTACTCAGAATCTGCTGTCTAGCGCTGTTTGTGGCAAATATTTTATTCGGATAGGAGCTGCCTGAGATGTTTTGTCTTCTCAGGAGTCATTATGAACGCGGTGTCTTTAAATGGAGCGCGAAGGTGAACGGTGAAATCCCGGGAGGGGCCAGGTGTAATGATTTCAGCATAATCGATATTAATAATCGCTTGTCTGCTAACCCGGCAGAACAAAGTTGGATCAAGACTATCTACAAAGTCGTTCAAAGACTGATCCGTGGAGCCGAATGTCCCGTCATCCAAAAAGACTCGAGTATAACCGCTTTCCGTCAAAATGTAAGCGAGTCTTGTGACCGGGCATATCAATGTGCCGGTCCCGTAGTCAAGAAAGAGTCTTTTACGATATTTGACTCTCTTTCTGGCAATATCTTCGGACATGGTTCTGATCTGCTCTCCGCTGATCCGTGAAAGATGCTTCTCGCACCGCTCCAGAGCTCTTTCTAGAGCCTCATCGCTAATCGGTTTCAACAGATAATCAGCACAGTTGTAATCGAAAGCCCTGAGAGCATACTCATCATATGCAGTTGTAAACACGACCATAGCATCGGTTTCAACCTCATCGAACACAGAAAAAGAATCTCCGTCGTCTATCTTGATATCAGCAAAAATGATGTCGATATCCCGATATGCCCGAATAGCATCGATTGAGTCTTCGATATTTGTGGAAATCCCTTCGATTGTAATATCCGGCCTAAGCCTTATAAGCTGCTGAGAAAGAGCTGTAGAGAGGGCCTTTTCGTCTTCAATAATCCAAACTTTCATCCTTCAAATCTTCTTCGTAAATCAAGGGAACGCGCACAGAAAATGTCTTTCCGTCGTTTTCCACACTAATATTTTTCCCTAATAAAAGCCTCATCCTCTCCCCTAGAGTCTTAAGCCCGGAGCCAGTTCCGTCCGCCGGTTTAGCTTTGAGCTCAAGAATATTATTCCTGACTTCAACACTGTCTCCGTCACTTAGAATCTCTATTGTCAGAAGGTTATTTTCCCCATGCCGATTGTGTTTCACGGCATTTTCCACCAGTTGCTGGATTGATACCGGGAAAATATATGCATTTATTTTTCTGAGAGACTTATCAATACTGACCCGGATACCGTCATAACGGTAATTAATCAGAGTGACATAGTGTTCTGTAAAACTAATTTCTTCTCTGAGAGATACAATTTTCCTGTCTCCGTTACGAACTAAGTAGCGAAACATCTCAGATAGTTCCTGCAAGAACTTTTCTGCATCATCCGGCTGTGTACGAATCATCCCTCCAAGAGTACTGAAACTATTGAATATAAAGTGATTATCTGTACGAAGCGCCAGATTATCCAGTTTTGTCTGCATGGAAATAATCTCCTGCTCCCTTTCTCTCTTTTCCGATAACAACCTGACCTCTTCCTCTTTGCGGTGTCTACTTATGAGAAAAGAAACAAAGTAAGTAGTTGTCAAAACAGATACGACGAAAAAGTCAGAGATGAATATTCTCAAAAGAATGCCTTGTTCCTCTGGATATATCAAATGATATAACTCACCTATGGCAAGGGAAGAAAGTGCATTAAGCAGGCTCAAAATAAATACTTGCAGGAAAAGCCTTGTAATCGTCCTTTTCTGATTCCAAAAAACGCGAATTATAATCTTGCTATAAATAATTGAGAGTTCAACAAGGGCAACCACCTCAACTAGATTTTCAAGGAAATCTACGAGAATCTCACGGAACAACAGCGAGCCATTTAAGGCTGCATAGTTCCGCCAATTCACTATACACCAAATAATCCAGCTAAGGACAACTGCATTTACCAGAAGAAACGCATGCCTTCTGCGACGCTCCTCCGCAGTAGTATTAATAGTGTCAAATATGCTGAAATACTCTCTCGTCGCCACTACACATTAAAGAGGAAATGCATTATATCGCCGTCCTGGACAACATAATCCTTACCCTCTATACCCATCTTGCCAGCAGCACGGACGGCCGCTTCTGTCTTGTAGTGGACAAAATCATCGTATTTGATGACTTCAGCGCGGATGAAACCTTTTTCGAAGTCCGTATGGATGACTCCCGCAGCCTTTGGCGCCTTGTCTCCGACATGGATGGTCCATGCGCGGCACTCATCGGCTCCGGCAGTGAAGAAGGTGCGAAGGCCGAGCAGGCGATACGCTCCCTGGATCAGGCGAACAACTCCTGACTCTTCAAGACCCATCTCCTCAAGAAACATCTGGCGGTCGTCATACTCCTCTATTTCAGCTATTTCCGCTTCCGTCTTCGCGGCGATAACAAGTATCTCCGCATTTTCGTCCTTGACTGCTTCTCGGACAGCGTCAACATAAGCGTTTCCAGTAGCGGCTGAGGCCTCGTCAACATTGCATACATACATGACGGGCTTGTCGGTAAGAAGGAAAAGGTCCTTTGCCATCTGCTCCTCTTCTGCATTGTCGAGCTTTACGCTGCGGCAGGACTTGCCGGCAAGTAGAGCCTCTCGATACTTAAGAAGCACATTAAGAAGTTTCTTTGCCTCCTTATCTCCTCCTGTTGTGGCCTGCTTCTCCACCTTCTTTATGCGGTTTTCTACCGTCTCAAGGTCTTTAATCTGTAGCTCGAGGTCTACAACTTCCTTGTCCCTTACAGGGTCTACAGTGCCGTCAACATGGACAATATTGCCATCATCAAAGCAGCGAAGGACATGGAGAATAGCATCCGTCTCGCGGATATTGGCAAGGAATTGATTGCCAAGACCTTCTCCTTTGCTGGCCCCGCGGACAAGACCGGCAATATCTACTATCTCTACTGTGGCGGGAATGGTCCTTTTCGGGGAGCAGATTTCAGTCAATACTTCGAGTCTCTTGTCGGGGACATTGGTCAATCCGACGTTGGGTTCTATTGTGCAAAACGGGAAGTTGGCACTCTGCGCCTTTGAGGAACTGACGCAGTTAAACAAAGTGGACTTCCCGACATTAGGAAGTCCAACTATTCCACATCTAAGAGACATATTCTAATAGAATCTTGCTCTGTTGTCCTTTACGTCAGCGTCGTCCATCATAACAGGAACAATCAGCTGAGTCTCATAATTATTGAGCTGGGTATTATAAGTCTTGGCGTCGCTCTCGGTATAGTAAGAACCGGTATCGCGGCCTGTAACCTTATAGACATAGACTCCATAAGAACCTGCTACAACTCCTTCGTCTGCAGCAGCGATTGCTCCGACGAACTTAGGATCAAGGCTGCGGGACATAGAAGCAAAAGCTACACCTGTCTGGGTATTGACGGTTGCGTCGAGCTTCTCTGCAATAGCCTGCATGTCGGTAAGACCGGCAATCTGAGCTGCTACTTCAGCCTGACGCTTTGCAGCATATTTCTCAGCATAGAGCTGATCCTTGATACCGGCGGCGACATCCTTGACCTCCGCAAAACCTTCTTTGCGGGCATCCTTGACGGCAACTACGAAGAAGTAATTGTTGTCGACTGTGATAATCTGGGAAACCTTTCCGGGCTTATTGTCAAATGCCCAGCGGGTTACTTCCTTCGCATGGTCGATTGAGCCATAAGTATCAGTAGCCTCGATAATCTGGAGAGCATGAGAATAAGCACCTACAGAGTCGCAAGCAGCCTTATAGTTCTCAAGCTTACCTGCAGCGAGAGTTGCAAGACGGTTGGCCTTGTTATAGAAAGAATTAAAGGTCTCTTTGCTGGCGAGAGTCTCTTTCTCAAAGATCTCTACTTTCTTCTTAAGGATAGGTTTGGTAGCCTTGGTAACCTCGACGACATGGGTGCCGTACTGGGTGGTAAGAACGAAAGGAACACCAACCTTAGAGGTAATAACAGACTCGAAACCGGGAATCATATAAGACTGGGTCATCCAACCGATGTTACCCATCGAACCGTCAGCCTGAGAACCCTGATCAGCAGAATGGAGAGTAGCAAGAGTAGCGAAGTTATCCTTGTTGACAACCTTCACGAGGCTGTCGGCTACATGCTTGGCGTTTTCTCCCTGAAGAAGGATATGCCTTACATAGACAGAGTCAGGAAGGGTTGCGGTCTCGACAATACGAGCTGCATAGAACTTGTTTCCATCCTGGATTATAGGAGAAGTTCCGGTAGTGTTGGCAGAGACAAATGCATCTACGTCTGCATTGAGGCTCTTGAGCTCTCCGTTCTTATAGAAGTAATCGGAATACTGGCGATCGGAGTTTCTCTGAAGGAACGAGCGGATGTTGTCAGTTGCTGCGAATTCATTGTAGAGATTGCTGAACTGGACATTCTGTGCAGCAATATCCTCTGCTGAAGGAACTACCTCAAATACAGCATATTCGATATCCCTGCCAGCCTGCTGCTTGTAGAAATTCTTGTGGTTATTGTACCAGTCCCTGATCTCGTTGTCGGAAACAACCACAGTGCTGTCGGTCTTGAAGCTGAAAGGAACCATTACATACTCAACATCGGCAGTATTGTTATTGCCGGCGAGAGCGTTCTCAAGTTGAAGCGCGTTCTCGAAAGATGAAGCCTTGAAGAGAGCGTTGTACTTGTTGTAGAACTGGTTGGTCCTTACAGCTGACTGAAGATAATCCCAGTAAGTCTTATATCTCGGATCTACAGAACCGTCATTCACCATCTGGACGAAATCGCGAAGCCTGTCAGGAGAGAACTGTCCGTTCTCATCCATGAAAATGCCATTGTTAGCGATGAGCGGAGACGGTTTGTCGCCGGTTGTAAGATCAATCATTTCATCATGTCCGACATTGATGCCTGCTTTCTCCGCATTGGGAATAAAGAGGTTCTTGTCAACGAGGTTCTGCCAAGCGGCGTCACGAGCCTGCTTCTGACCCTCTTCAGAGGTAGAATTGCCGGTCAAAATATCATTGATTGTCTGGAATTTGTCTACATCCTGCTGAAAATCCATATAGGAAATTGCTTTGCCCGCAATCTTTCCTACGTCATTTTTAGACGACACGGATTGAACAGTCTGCATAATCTGCTGAGGATCGATGATGAACAGCAAAAGCGGTAGAGCGACGAGTATCGAAAGAACGATACCCCAGCCGCGCATTTTCTGTAAAACTGCCATTTTTAATTATAAATTTTAATATTTTTCCTCAATTAAAGTATATGGGGTGCAAAGATAGCAATTTTTATCTTATTTATCACTATTTTTTTAACAACGGCCCTATAAAATTTATAGAATCGATAGTAACTTCAGTGGAATCCCTGACAACAACCCCATAACTGTTGAATGGTCTCAATATCACCGAATTCTCCGCCATTTCATCGGAACGCATACCATATCCCTGCATAAATCCTGACGGAGAATACATCTTGATATAGCAGTCGGTATATATCTCATGGGCGGCCTGATCCCAGTATAGGGTATCGGTCTCCATTGTTTCATTCTTTATGACATTCTTCACAACCACATTACCAGTGGCCTTCCAAATCTCTTTTTCGCCTTTGGAAGATTTGTCATGACGGGCATTGTCGGAGCGAATAGTCGTCTCCAACATGCCGTCTTCGGAGTATCCGAAAACATTCAACCCCTCGGGAAAAACTTCATATTTAAGCGAATCGTGGTCATAGCTCTCCATAACAGGGGCTTCAACCCTAATCTTGACCCTGCCGTTCTCAGACTGTACGAAAAACATATCCCACACCGTCTGAACCGGCGTTACCGACAAATCCAACTTTTCCGCTTCAGAGAGTTTTCCCTTACAGGAATATACGACGAAAGCAACCGCCAGGGCGGTTGCAATCATCCTTAATATTCTTCTTGTCTTTTCCAAGACTTACTTGGCGACACGGACGGTCGTCGTTGCGGTCATTCCGCCGCAGGAAACTGTATAAGCCTGTCCTGCAGAGAGGTCATACATGAACGCATCAGCAACCTGAGGATAGTATGAGCTAGCCTGTCCGATCATCCTGTTGCAGTCGTCGGTGAGGGAAGGATCTGCGTTCTTTGCCTTCTGGAAATAATCCGTAGCCACCCAGTAAGGAGCCCTTCTCTGAATCTCGTTGCCCGAGCAAGAGGTAGAGAGCCAGATTGTTCCGATAAGATAATAAGCCTTGCCTTCGAATCCGTTTCCAAGGTCTGCAGCCCTTCTTGCAGCATCGTATGCCTTGCCCTTCATCTTGTTCTTGAGAGCAAAATTGGCGAGTTCATAGCAGTATTCTGCCTTATTCTCAGCATCAGCACCGGCAACAGCCTCCTCAAGATAAGAGATAGCTTCGTCTACATTATCCCTGGAAGAGTTGAGCTTATATAGGAAGTATGCGGACTGAGCTGAAGGCTCGTTCTTATGCATAGAGGTGACAGCCTTGAGATAAAGATCGTTGGAGAAGCAATCCTCAGCGCTGTTCATGAGTTTGACAATAGTTGTAACAAGAGCCTGATCGTTCGGATTCTCCTCGAAGCGGGGACCGAAGATGGCAATGATATTATCGCAGCTTGCTACCTTGCTGTCAGCGAAGATGGACTCAAGATCTCTCTTGACTGAAGCATTCTGTGCAGCCTCTTCGTCGTTCTTTGCAACCGCATTGTTGATGCAGTCGATAACTTTGTTGTAATCTGCTATTACGTTGTCAGCGGTAAGAGCCCCTTCTTTGTAAAGTTTGATAGAAGACTGGAGATCATATACAAGAAGGCTGGGTCTTGCTTCTGCACCGATTTTCTCAATGATATCGTTGAGATTCTCATATACGAACTTGGTATCATTCTCTTTGTACTTGATAATATAATTACCCTTGTTGTTGAGAATGGATATTTTGTTTTTCGGATATGTTGCAAGCCTCTGGTCCTGAAGCGCGATAACAGTATCTGCAATAGCTGCTCTCGCGGCCGCATCCTTAGTTGCTGAATAAAGACGGGTCATAAGGGTTGTGCCATGGACAAACATGTTCTGAGACGCTGTCGGAGGGCAGAGTTTGTAAGCTTTGCGCCAATTAGGAAGAGCGGCGTCATAGTTGTGCTGCTTGTAATACTCCTGATAGTAAGAAAGGTACTTAATGCACTCGGCGCTGTCTGCACCATACTTTCCCTGGGCGGAAGAAACGCTTCCACTCAATACCAGAGCCGCCGCAGCGAAAAGGATGTAAGCAAATTTTTTCATATCGTTAAATGTTTAATTGTCTCAATAAAATCAAAAAGCGTGCAAAACTTAATCGTACATGGATTTTTGGAACCAAATATCGAAAATATTGAATCCTATATTAAACCCGAAATAGTTCTCTCGAACCAGTCCGTTCTTAATTGTTCCCTTCTTTCCAAACTCCAATCCGACGGTTATTCCATTATATCCTGCGTTAACAGGAATTGTAGCTCCGAGGGTGATTCCATATGAATCTATCGGGTTGCCGTCAAGGCGGTAATAACTCTGATCGTAATAGAGTCCTCCCCTGTAAGTAATTCTCTTGTAGAAATATCTAATATCGCTTCTATTAGGGGTAAACTCAAATCCTGCGCGGAAAGACTGGGCAACCGAAGAAGAGAATACATATGCGGAAGAATTGGAAAATCCGGATGTCTCGTCATAACCTAGATTCCTCCAGTCTGAGCGGATATAATCAACTTCAGCTGACCACCTTTCTCCACCTTTCAAGGAAATACCTACTCCAAGTTCATCCGAAAATTTAAGTTTCTCCTTTCCCGTAAGATGGACCGTGTTATTTTTCAGGGTATCGGTAAGGCTGGAAATGGTTGCGTATGAATAATCATTGGTATATCCATGCATCCCGGCTTTCAGTTTATAAGTACCTCCGATGGTCATCTTTGTCATTCCGCCAAGCGGCTGGTCATACTGAAGACCAAACTTGGCTGTAGAGGCATTTAGCTGAAGCTTATGACCGCTTACTATATTTCTATATGAATCCTTACCGAAAGCAAGGTTGACATTTTTCTCTATTTTACCGAAATAAAGAATATACTGAGCTCCGAGGGAAAGTCTATCCCATAGGGTTATAGCTCCACCAGCAAATGCCTGATATATGCTTCCATTTCCTGTTGCAGAATAACCCTGCGTCCCGGTGCGCCCGATGAGGTCCGGATCCTGCTCTATATATGTGAAATTATAACCTGTATCGCTATACGGGGCTATGCCAACCATCATAGCGGTATGTCTGAATAGAGGAAAAGATATAACGAAATCCTCGAGATTCATTATGTTATTGATAGACCTTTCTCCATTCTGGTTGAAAATAGCCGTCTTACCATAAAGTCCGAAGTCGGCCATGAATGAAAGAGAGTCGCGGGCGGTCAGGGAAGCAGGGTTCATGTAGTTTACAAACCTTCTGTTTCTCGTTGCAATTCCAACTCCCCCCATGCTCTTATTGAATGCGGAACCATAATTATGTATCTCCCCTATTCCATACACTGAATATGGAGTATAACCGCCGTATGTACCATCCTGTGCATTGACACATACTGCTGCGATAAATCCCGCAACAATTGCTGTCAAACTATTTCTCAATCTTCCTGACATACCTGTCCGCAATTAATGCCAATCCCATAAGTACGAGATTGCAAACTACAAATATCGGGTTTTTCATCCGTTTTGCAAAATAAATCGCGTCTCCACCCGTGAAAACTACCATATTATCCGGATTTTGAGAGACGTACCCCTCTATTTCAAACACCATGCCCGAAACAACTCCCTTCACCATAGAACCCTCAAGAGATATATCTGAAAAATTCTTCATTTCAGGAGAATCCAAAAGAGGAAGGCGGCGGGAATAACGGTTCAAAGCCTTGAGACGGGTACGGCAGCCTAGGGAAATAATGCCTCCTGTATAGTTTCCTTCAGTATCTGTTGTATCGACTGTAAGAGTTGTACCTAAATCCACTATAGTACAACCGTGCCCTTTGAAAAGATACCTTGCAGCAATAATTGAAGCAGCCCTGTCATAAGTAAGGAAAGGAGGAAGGGCGTTAGCTTTGAGAATATCTCCATGAGTGCTGTCAAGAATCAATACATCTGGACAGCGGCTTTTGAAAGAATCTTCGTCATATTGGGATATTTCATATACGGAAGCTATAACCGCAACTTCGGGTTTTTCCCTTTCGAGAATATCAATGATGAAATCCATCACTTTTTCTCCCTGATAACGGTAAGTTTTTCCGAGCGTCATCCCTTCGGAACAAGCCGCTTTAACTGCGGTATTTCCTATTTCTATAATAAGATTAGCCACTACTGGGGTATGTTTTCAACAAAGCGGACAAAAATACAAAAAATTATCTACAATCGCTCAAGATTACGGAGTGCCTTGGAAAGAGAATCCACATTTCTGGCTTTTATTCTCAGTTTTCCGTCTTTCTGGACAAATACGAAGTCGGTTTTTCCTTCGTTTATTTTTTCAAGTATCGATCCGAAAGTATCAGACTTATAATAACCTGTAAGAGGATTGCTGATAAAGAACATTATCTGTAGTCCGTTCTTAATTATTATCTTCTCAAAACCCTTTGATGCACCCAAATTTCTTATTTTCACTACATCGAAAAGGTTCTTTACTTCCACTGGCAAGCGACCGAAACGGTCTTCAAGTCCAAGGGCGTAACGGTCCAGTTCTTTATCAGACCGTAGAGCATCGAGTTGCTTATAAATTCTTATCTTCTCGGCATTGATATCAATATAATTATCAGGAATAAATGCCGGCTGATCGGTTTCTACAATGCAATCCTCAACATAATAATCGTTCTTTGCCTTTGAAGTAATACCTGTCTCCACTCCAAGCTCTTCCATTGCTTCGGAAAGAATACTCTGATAAACTTCAAATCCCATATCAGTAATGAATCCGCTTTGTTCTGCACCAAGAAGATTTCCGGCTCCCCTGATATCCAAATCTTGCATGGCTATATTGAAACCACTGCCAAGATCTGAGAATTCTTCAATAGCCTTAAGGCGCCTTCTGGCGTCATCGGTAATTGAAACAAGAGGCGGTACAATAAGATAACAGAAAGCTTTCCGGTTTGATCTTCCTACGCGGCCCCTAAGCTGATGAAGGTCGCTGAGACCTATGTTTTGAGCCTGATTTATAATTATAGTGTTGGCATTAGGTATATCCAGGCCATTTTCTATGATGGTAGTGCAAAGAAGCATGTCATATTCTCCCTTTATGAAATCCAGCATCCTGTTTTCAAGTTCCTTGGATTCCATCTGCCCATGGGCGACGCAAATTCTCATATCAGGAACGAGCCTATGTAGAATCTCATATATCGAAGGCAGTTCCTCTACTTTGTTATGGAGGAAGAATATCTGACCGCCTCTATTCAGTTCGTAGTCAATAATGCTCTTTATTTCATCTTTATTGAAGAGAATTATTTCTGTTTGAACTGGAATTCTGTTCGGTGGAGGAGTATTAATTATTGAAAGGTCACGCGCTCCAAGGAGGGAAAACTGAAGTGTCCTTGGAATAGGAGTAGCTGTCAGAGTCAAAGTATCTACAGAAGCCTTTAGCTGGCGAAGTTTTTCTTTTGCAGTTACTCCGAATTTTTGCTCTTCATCGATAACAAGGAGACCTAAATCCTTGAATTCAAAGCCTGAACCGAGAATCTTATGAGTTCCTATTATTATATCTATTCTTCCCTCTTTCAGACGCTTTTTTATATCTGTTATTTCCTTTGCAGTGCGAAGGCGGCTAACATAATCAATATTTACAGGGAAGGAAGCAAGACGTGAAGTAAATGTGGTATAGTGCTGGAGAGCAAGTATAGTAGTAGGCACTAAGACCGCTACCTGCTTATTATCAGAAACAGCCTTGAAAGCAGCCCTGATAGCTATTTCCGTCTTTCCGAAACCCACGTCTCCGCAGACCAGGCGGTCCATGGGGTAATCTTCCTCCATGTCTCTTTTAATCGCCGATGTAGCCTTTTCCTGATCCGGAGTATCCTCATACATAAATGAAGATTCCAGCTCTTCCTGAAGATATGTATCGGGAGAAAAAGCAAAACCTTTGGAAGCCCTGCGCTTTGCATAAAGACGGATAAGATCCTTTGCTATATCTTTAACCTTGGACTTGGCGGTGTTTTTCATATTTTGCCAAGTCTTTGATCCAAGCTTGTTTATTCTCGGCGGCTCTCCCTCCTTTGACCTGAAACGGGAAATCTTATGAAGCGAATGAACTGAAACAAATACAACATCATTGTCTTTGTATGTTATTTTCACTACTTCATGGACCCTTCCTTTGTCATCGGTCATTTTTACAAGACCTCCATATATGCCTACTCCATGGTCGATATGGACAACATAATCGCCTATATTGAAAGCGTTGAGGTCATTAATTGTAAGTTGCTCGGTTTTTTCAACCGAACGACGAAGACGAACCCTATGGAAACGATCGAATATCTCATGATCGGAATAACAGCATATTTTATCATCGTTATCTATAAAACCGCTATGGATATTCTTTCCTTTGACAAATTCAGGAAGAATTCTGGTCTCTTCGAGTATAATGGATTTTAATCTCTCGAGCTGAGCCTCTTTCTCTCCGTAAATATAAATCTTATATCCGTTTTCCATTTTTTTAGTAATGTCGGATATAAGAAGTTCAAAGCTCTTGTTAAAAACCGGTTGAGGAGAAATATGGAACTCAACTGCATCTTCAACGCTCTTACTTACAGGTACTTCCATATAAACCCTCTTAAACTTTTCAAGTAGAGGATAGAAGTTCCTGTCTTTATACATATCGGAAGAATCCAGCCACACTACAGTATCTTCAGGGAGTATATCTGTAATACTTATTTCTCCTCCTTCACCCTGGGAAACCATATCAGGATAGATATCCGCCTTAGATACCTTTTCTATGGAAAGCTGGGTATTACAGTCAAATATATGGATTTCGTCTATGTCGTTACCGAAGAAAGAAAGACGATAAGGATTATTATTTGAATAGGAGAATATATCTATAAGCGAACCCCTGATTGCAAACTGACCCGGAGCGGATACAAAATCAACTTTTTCAAACCCCCTTTCAAAAAGGACGCTTTTTATTTGTTCGAAAGTAATTCTCTGTCCTTCGGAAACAGTAAGAAGAGTATCTTTTATTTTAGAATTGTCAGGAATCTTTTCCTCAATAGCTTCAGGATAAGAAACTATATACAACTTCTCGGGTTTCTTCATTAAAGCTGCTATAGTGGAAGTCCTTTGAACTCCGAGAGAGGACTTATAATTACTCCTTTCCACAGCTTTACCGGAATCAGGAAGGTAAAAAAC
>Ga0208297_1000204_pt1 | contig 153790 bp, 120 predicted proteins | sample LMS_cellobiose_e_FD_187367 | JGI IMG/M metagenome (GOLD analysis project Ga0208297, IMG submission 187367) | Rumen-fistulated moose microbial communities from Alaska, USA - LMS_cellobiose_enrichment (SPAdes) (version 2) | ecosystem: Host-associated > Mammals > Digestive system > Stomach >... | reverse complement strand
CACAAACATGCCACAAAAATAGTAAAAAAAATAACTTGCGTACCCCAAAACAGGGTACGCAAAATACACAAAATACTTAGTATGAGAATGTTATAAATTCATTACCGAAACATGTGACGAAGTCAGGTGAACCATTGGGGAAGGTGAGGAAAGGATAAGATAATTATGTCTCATAACCCCAAATTGAAAATCGAATCATCCTTATAATGAATCCGGCCCTTGAAAATGCCATATAAGCCGGCGATACCGGTTTTGTTGTTGCTTTTTTTGCTTTTGTTTTTCTTGGTTGAATATCACCAAATAGTAATACCCCATTTCATTCCCCCTCTTTCCATTCCTCATCATTAAAGTCGTATTCCTGCTCATCAGAGTTATTAAGGTTGAGTAGCTCTATTTCATCTTCCAAGCTTAGGTCATCGTTGGGGTCGTGGGATAGTTGTCGCCACCAAGTAGCAGGTTTGTCGCTCTCAATATGGATATCCATAAAAGCATCAAGGTCTTCAGGATCGTATTCGTACTCAAGATATTCCTCAAAGTTATCCTCCAATTCATGCACTATCTTGAGAAGCCTGTTGCGTTCATCCAAATCAAGTTGCAACAGATGCTCTTCGGCAGCACGTTTCTTGTAATTATGAATGATGGATCTCAACTGTTCACGTGTCATAGGGACGGCATTTTAATTATAACTGCAAAAACGATGACCTGTGGCTGTTTATGTCAACCTACAGGGCGCACAATCTCAATTCTCAATCCCAAAGCTGTAATAATGCTATAAATGGTTGAAATGGTTGGGTCAATGAGTCCGTTTTCGACTCTTGATATGTAGCTTTTGTTGGCACCAATCCGCTTGCCTAATTCTGACTGAGTTATCTTCTCCTCCCGACGGGCTTCGCGTATTACTTGGCCCATATAGTAGGCGTATGCTTCTTTGCGGAAAGCTTCCCTTTCGGGAGTGCCAACGGCACCATACCTTTCGTCAAGTATAGTGTCATAGCTCTTAATTTTGTTTTCTTTTGTATTCATAGTATTCCTTTTTTATCGTTATTGCTTTTTCTATCTCTGAAGTCGGAGTTCTTCTTGTTTTTTTTGGGAATCCATTAAAAAGAACGATAATGTTACCCTCGTCGAAAATGAAGAAAACCCGATATATGTCACCTTCCCATTCTATTCTTAATTCAAAGATCCCTTCTCTTATTGGTTTGACGAACCTCGAGTTGAGCCGCTTTTGGGTCTTCAACATATCCAATACATAATCCAATTTTCGTCGAACATTTTCACATAGCGTCTTTAAAAATGAACTAAAATAATTTCCATAAGTGATTATTTTTCTTTCCATTGGCAAAAATACAAAAAAAGTTGCAATATGTTATAACTTACTGTTTTTTTTACTATAAGTTTTTTTGTCCGCAAAGTTATCTTATCCAAATCTTAAAATCAAGCGTGAAAGTATTGTTAATTAGCTAAAAATCAGTGTTATGAAAAAATGTATCGTTCGTTCAAAAAGTGGACGAAATAATACGATAGCATGCTAAAAATGCATATTGTGTGTTTTTTGCTACTCCAGAAATCTTCGGAATGGCAGCAGAAATTTTGGAAGTTTTTGGGGTGTCTTCTTCAGCTCAATCGACCTCCTTCCGCGGTGTCCTTGCCCAAAGCTTCGGTGCACACGATACCCGCACCGCGGCAGAAATAACGGAGTTATACCTATGCCTGTTGATGTTGAACCCTCTACGAGGGTAGGGTGGTATAGGTGCTCTGCCTGTGTCTATACGGTGATTGCGGCTCCGCCGCTAATTCCGTCAAACTCAGGAAGGCAACTCTGCCAATTTGATAAGCGGTTCGCCCAAGGCGGTGGAAATCTGTGCTAAGGTACGAAGTGTGAAATTAGGGAATCCTGTGGTCCATCGTGATACCATGGCTTCGTTTTTCCCTAATTTCTTCGCCAAATCGCGCTGGGTCATGTTTTTTTCTTTGAGAATTCTGTCAATGCGTGCAATAATGCCAGCGGAAAGCTGTACTTCCGTCATGATTTCCGGAGGGACTTGCTCCACTTTTGACTTGAACCATTCTTGTTTGTTTTTCATATTTCGAAAATGATATTGTCTGTACCTATAAGTTCTTTTTCGTGAACGCTGATATAGCCTTTCTCAATGTTTTCTTTTAAGATTTTTTCAAACCGTTGTAAATCTATCACATATCATCTCGAATTCTGACACAAACTTCTCAAATTCAGTTGTGCCATCTTTCTCAAAGCTGATGGAGTAGAGTGTGGCCTTTTGAGATTCGGATATTTTATCCAATGTGCTTTTCTTTTTCATGACGTTGCAAAATTATAAAAATAATTGATATATATATCAAGTTTTTGATTTTTTTTATTTGCAAAGTTATCTTATCCAAATCATAAAATCAAGCGTGAAAGTATTGTTAATTTGCTAAAAATCAGTGTTATGAAAAAATGCATCGTTCGTTCAAAAAGAGGACGAAATAAAGCGATTACATGCTAAAAAGGCATATTGTGTGTTTTTTGCTGCTCCAGAAATCTTCAGAATGGCAGCAGAAATTTTGGGAGTTTTTATTGTGTCTTCTTCGTCTCAAACGCTCCCCCCCTCCGCGGTGTCCTTGCCCAAAATGCTTCGGTGCACACGATACCCGCACCGCGGCAGAAATAACGGAGTTATACCTATGCCTGTTGATGTTGAACCCTCTACGAGGGTTGAGTTGTATAGGGGCTCTGCCTGTGTCTATACGGCGATTGCGGCTCCGCCGCTAATTCCGTCAAGTTTTGCAAGGCTGAAAATGTCGGTAAAGATCTTTTACCTATTTTCCTATCATGGTGAAAAAAATGAAAAGAAATTTTTTGCTTCGTATGATTTTTTTTGTATCTTTGCCTCGTTGGTAAAGGGAGTATCTTTATCGTAAAATTACCAATGAGTGCAGTCCTGGTAATTGCAAGAATTAGCCTGATTTATTCAGGCTTTTTTCTTAAATCAAAGGCTGTTAGCAAAAAGATTTTGATCTGATTATCCCACCTTGTTTGTATGACTATTCTAAATGTATCACTTTCCAATATCATTTTCTTATCATCTGATTTCTTCACGGATAAGTTTCCAAACTGTACCACAATTGGAATAAAATCCTCAACTTCAAAGCCCAATTCTTTTATGTTTTGACCATGTTTTTCCACAATATGTTTCAAACCATATCCTTTGTTGGTTTTTGGATCATTTTTGCCCCATACTATATCAATAAATCCGATATCTTCGCGAAACAGTGCTTTGGGACACTCTCCGTTTTGTACTTTAAGTAAATGCTTAATAGCCAGTTTCGGCTGGTTTTGAAATTGGTTATATATGGGTCCAAAGACACCAGTTTTGTTGTTCGTGAAGTTCATTTGTTTTTTTGTCCGCAAAGTTATCTTATCCAAATCATAAAATCAAGTATGAAAGTATTGTTAATTTGCTAAAAATCAGTATTGTATAAAATGCATCGTTCGTTCAAAAAGAGGACGAAATAATACGATAACATGCTAAAAAGTCATATTGTGTGTTTTTTGCTGCTCCAAAAATCTTCAGAATGGCAGCAGGAATTTTGGGAGTTTTTGGGGTGTCTTCTTTGGCTCAGTCGAGCCCCTTCGCGGTGTCCTTGCCCAATGCTTCGGCGCACACGACACCCGCACCACGGCAGAAATAACGGAGTTATACCCATGCCTGTTGATGTTGAGCCCTCTACGAGGGTAGGGTAGTATGGAGGCAAAGTAAAAAAAAAAGGTCGGCAAAAATCTGCCGACCTTTTCTGTCAAATGAAATGTATAGTTTACTCTTCTCTTTCAATCACTAAGCGAATCAACGCAAACATCGCATAGTTAATCATGTCGTAATAGTTGGCATCCAGGCCTTCGGAAACGAGGGTCTTGCCCTGGTTGTCTTCAATTTGTTTGATTCTCAAAAGCTTCATCAAGATGATGTCCGTCAACGAGCTGATGCGCATCTTGCGCCATGCCTCGCCATAGTCATGATTCTTGTTCATCATCAACTCTTTGGCTTGGTTGAGGTACTTGGTGTACAGCTTGATGGCTTCGTCGGCGGGAAGCATTTCGTCCATGGTCTCGGCCACGCCCACCTCCAACTGGATGAGGGCCATGACCGAATAGTTGACGATGCCGATAAACTCAGGAATGATACCTTCACCCACTTTGTTCACGCCAGTCTCCTGCAGGCTGCGAATGCGTTGGGCTTTGATATAAATCTGGTCGGTGAGCGAAGGCAAGCGCAGAATGTGCCAAGCAGTGCCATAGTCAATGGCCTTTTTGGAAAACAGGTCGGTGCACTGTTTGGCGATTTCGTCAAATTGAGCTGAGGTATCTGCCATGAGTTCTATTTTTTGATGATTTTGCTTATAATCTGCTGGTTGTTTTCATCAATCACTCTTACAAAATAGAGCGCTTGTGATAAATTGCTGATGTTCAGAATGTAGTTGCTGTCGCCAACGCCATCAACACGTTGAACGCTTCGTCCAGTCATGTCGATAACTTCCACAGATTTCATGTTATTGCTGCATTGGATATGAATCTGTTCACTGCTGGGATTAGGATAAATGAGCAGGCTTGTGGAAGTTGTTGTCTCAACGGAGGAAGGTCCGGGATTCTCGCCATTCAGGTAGGTCAGCATAATGGGACAGCTGGTGGTTACATCTCCACAGCTGAGTGCGAAATCAAACATGATATTATTACTTTCAGTAATCTCACCAAGTTTGGCAATGTTGTATTGTGCTGTCTTGGAGGAGTTAATGGCCATGGATGGATAATCGATAGTACTGCTGGTGCCATTTTCATTGATGCTGATATCGTTATTAGCGGTAGTCAGTGTGGCTTGGATGTTGGTAGCCACCGTACCTCCTGCATTTTTGAAGACGACTTTGATGACGGGTTCATCGCCACGCAACACGATATTGTTGGCGTAAGTACCTTCGATGTCATAATGGTCAATAAGCAGCACGGGTGATGAGGGAGTTATGGTTTGGCCGGAGATGGGGAAGACGATGTTGTCAATCCATGCACAGTCGCTGCCACTGCTTTGGCTAGCGTCTTTGGAGTATCTGAATCTGAAGGTATGGTTGCCGGGAGTCACATCAAAGCAGACTTGTTCCCATGCAACTTCACCACTCAATTCTTCTTTGGTTGTTCCATCAATGGAGAAAGAGAACATGTCGTAACCAGATTCCGATGAAACTTTGCGGAAATAGGAGATGGGGCTTGCCTCTGTCACATTAAGGGTAATGCTGAGGTCGGAATTGCTGTTGGTGGAACTCCACCAGCTGCCACTGCCATGAGGAAGGCTGCTGTTGCTGCGTGCGCTATAACTGCCGGCGTATGCATTGCTACTGGTGATTTGCCATGGATAGTCGCCATTAATATTCCATGCAAAAGCAGTGAAATCACCGCTCTCGAAGTCTTCCATGGCTCTGCCAATCATGAGACTATAAGGCATGTTGAGTTCATATTGTGTGTTGTTGATGCTGAATGACATGGGATACATGCTTCCCACTGTAGCGGAGGCGGCTACGCTGATGTTGAAGGTCACTTCAGCAGTATTGCCACTTGTAATTTCATTGACGGTCACATTGCTGCTGTTGACTGTTATGTCGCTGTGATGGGAAATCAAATGGCCCGTGAGGGCGGTAATGTTGTTCAGACCTTTATTTTTCACCACGAAGGTGATGGTGCCGCTTTCGCCAGGATTGATTTCCCCGACATTCGGAGTGCCGGCATTGATGATCGTGCTTTCCACCTGAAGCTCGGGAGCAACGGCGTTGTAATTGAAAGTACGTTCAAAAGTGCCATTGTCGGAGAGTATGGTTACTTTGACGGAAATCTGCTCGTTGTTGCTCAGTGACGCACTGGTTCTGGAAATGAAAGCATTATTGAGGTCAAAGTTCTGGTTGCCAGTCATGGTGCCGATATAAACAGAGTCAACGACGAAATAAATGTTGGGGGTAAGGGCTTGTATTTTGGCTCTTACATTGTTTCCTGTAATGGCACTGACATTTTCAACATGTAAATCCCAGTTGCTGATTTGGTCGTTGCTGAGTGCGGCGCTGTTGTTCAAACTGATATTGCTTACAGCATAAAAAGTGTTTGGAGAAGCGAAATTGATAGTTTGGAAGAACTGTATGTGGTTCTGGGCGGAGATGGCTATTTCGTATTGACCGGGAATAAGGTCGGCGGGCAATGCCAGGCTTACTAGACCATTCGCATCGGCGAAAGCGGCGCTTATCAGCACGTTGTTCTGGGTTAAGGCCACGTAAGCGTATGGTACAGCGGTAAAATCAAGAGAAGAAATACCTATAACACTGCCGCTGGGAATGTTGGCGGTTATGGCTGAGGGCTCAGACAGATAAGGTTTGATGGAGGGATCACCAAAGACGTGGTAGATTTCCCAATAATATAATTTTCTTGAAGAAGAAGAAGACTCAACAGCCATGTTTCCTGCCATGTTGAAACCGGCAGAGGTTGAAATCCATTGACTGTATGCTTCATTGTGCGTACGGAATATACGGTCATAAGCTCCGAGATGGCTGGCATTGTAGGTGGGGGTTGTAGTGGTAATACTGCTACGAACACCTACTGCCCAGTAATAGTCCTCATCCCAGTATGTACTGTTGGATGCTCCGAGATAAATCACAGCACCTTTCTTGGAGGCACGTAAAAGTGTTTCACCAAAACAGGAACTCTGTTCAAATCTTCCTGATTCACAGCAGTTTCCAATCATAATGCCATATTTGTCGCTATTGCTCATAGAGTTGACATGGCTATTGATGAAACTGGGGTCTGCCCAACCTTCTGCGGAACAGTGGGCAGTGTAGTTGGCCCAACCTACTCCAGCGCCGATTTCGGCACGAATTGTGGCAGATTGCGTGCTGCAGTTATAATTATGTGTATAGACAGTAGTGTAACCATTGTTGGTGTTGATGTAATTGTTGGCTATATAATTGATCTGGCCGTCGGCATGGGTGGGAGAATATCCATTGCCATCAGTACCTGCAACCAATACAGCATCATCAAGGTAGCTTGGGTCTGGCATGGTGTACTGTTCATACATTAAGGTCTTTTCAATTTGTGGACTCAACTGGCTGACATTCTGGGCGGAAAAACGGCCATAGTAGCAGTCGGGAATATTGTCACCTGTGGTCCAGGTGGCATAGTATAAGTCGGAGATATGGTCACTTGAAGATTGACCGGTGAAAGCTGGAATCTGTTGCTTGTCGCCAACCAGTAATAAGAATGTAGGAGCGGGGTCTTCCGCTGTGGCATTGTCATATTTGGCTTTGATAAAGTTCTTGATGCTGGTGGTGGTAGTACCTACATTGCTGTCATCAGTATATGCAATCTCCACTAAATAACCTATACGCTTCTTCCAATTGATGAAGGTTTGGAGGTCTTCATTGTTCCTGAACATGGAATGTGCCACAATCAAATACTTGATGGGAGCGCTGCTGATTTCGTTTCTGTAACCTGGAGCACTCATGGGATTGATAACACCATAGTGCTGTCCGTCGAACATACCGTTGCCATGTTTGGTCTTCATTTCCATGGTCTTGGGAATGTTGGGGTTGACAAAAGTGATTTCCACATCTAACTGCGTGCAAACTCTCAGTTCGCCAGTTACAGGGTTGTATTCAAATGGAGAAACGCTCAGTCTGCCTATGTTGATGTTGCGGAGCATGCCCACTTTCTCGCTTTCTGCCAACGGCATTCCATAAAAGCTATTGGTGGCGTACGTGGCTTCGTCAATCACAAAGGGGAAGGGGCCGTCTTGTGATTTGGGATGACGAGGTTGTGCCGGCATAATAGGGTTGTCGATTCCCAGTTCGGCAAGACTATAGGTCTCGTAAATGCTGTTAACAACATTCACCTGCATGTTCTCGCACAAGGGGATCTCCAGCAGGTTGGTGATGACAGGCAATTCGGGTTGGCCATCATTCTGTGTGGGAGTCATACCCTCATAAGAAAGCTGGCAATAATTACCTTGCTCAGTCTTGATGTTCTTGATTTGAAGATTCTGAACATCAATAGAGTAGGAGATTTTGATGTCGCTATAACTGTTATCCGTTATACGGTAATAGTTAGAACGCTGAGCCATACCGGAATTGAAGAGCAACAGGCTCAGAATGCACATCAGAATGATAGATTTTTTCATGTTTTTTGTATTTTTAATGATTATTATTTTATGCTGAATAGACGATTTTTCTAATATAGAATGCCGAATTTTACACCGCCAAAGTGGTAGTGGTGGTTCTTCTCGCTGTTGGTGAAATACTCTGAGTTGTCAGGTTCATCAGGGATGACCACACTATATTTGATGCTGGAATGCTGCATCTTGTAAGTGGCCAAAATCAGCAGGGACACTTTATCGCTGACCTTGATGTTGATACCGAGCCCTGTCTCCACAACAGGACCTGGTTTTGCGCCTTGGATAACACGGGTGGTCAATTCAGGCTTCTGGTTCATGTACCACTTGAACGAATATCCCATGTTGGCATACCAGTGGGGACAGATTCTGGTTCTGGTGAAGTTGACGCTGAGGTTGAAAGTCAGCGGAATGAAAGCTGTATAACGCCAGAAGTCAATACCCAGGTTCACACCCATGAAGAAATTGGGGTTGAATTGATAAGCTAAAAGCTGGTTCACCTGAACGGAAAACAGACGGTTTTGAATTTCACGGTTGGGTATCTTGATGCTGCCGGCACCGCCAGCCACACCAATGGTGCTCATGAAGACAAATTTGCTGTCTTTTTTGTCTCGGAATTTTTCCTTGCTTTGTGCGTATGAAGCGAAAACGCAGCAAAAGCATAGTATGATTAAGATAATCTTTTTCATGATAAGATATTGTTTTTCAGCTCTTTTGCTGTCTTGAGGGCGGCGTCGCTCACACGATTGCCACTCATCATGATGGCAATCTCACGAATGCTTTCCTCATTATTCAGACATTTGATTTGTGTAAAAGTTTTGTCATCAACCACATCTTTATATACAAAATAATGCTTCTTGCCTTTGGCGGCAATTTGCGGCAAATGGGTGATGACTATCAGTTGGTGTTTGAGTGATAACTCTTGCATGAGCGATGCCACTTTGCCGGCCACCTCGCCTGAGATGCCAGAGTCAATCTCGTCGAAAATGACGGTCGGAAGCAGGCTGTTGTCGTTGATAATGCTCTTGAGTGCCAACATAAGCCTTGAGATTTCTCCGCCGGAGGCTGTCTTCTCGATCTCATTCAGCTCGCTGCCGCGATTGGCGGAAAATAAAAATTGCACCTTGTCGATGCCGGTAGGCCCTGGTTGTTGACCTGAGCTGATTTCTACCTTGAAATCCCCATATTCCATGCCCAAAAGCTTGATACGGCTTACCATCTCCTGCTCCAGATTACCGATACATTGCTGACGGGATTCGGAAAGGGCAGTGGCTAATTCCAAAGTCTTGGCATAGAGTTCCTGGGAGAGTCTCTGACTTTGCTCAAGCTGCTCGTCATTGGCCGTCATGGAGTCCAATTTGGCTTCTGTTGACGACAGTATGTCAATGAGCTCCTCGTTGCTGTTCACATGATGCTTGTGCTCAAGGTTCAGCAGCAAGTCCAGGCGTTCGTTCAGCCTTTCAAGTTCTTGTGGATTGACTTCAATCTTGCTTTCTTTCAGGCTCAGGTCTCTGGCAATGTCTTTCAGCTCCAGCAAACTGCTGTCCAAGCGTTGGCCAAGCTCATCAATCTCAGTGTCGTATTGACTGATACTATGGCAGTGGTCGCGGATGGTTTGCAGGTGGTGAATGATGTTGTCTTCTTCCTCGGCTTCAAGGATTTGAATACTCTGGTATAGTTTTGATTTGATAGTCTCCGCATTGGAAAGAAGGGCTATCTGTTGCTCTATCTGTTCTTGTTCCCCATTGCTCAATTGTGCGTCGTGGAGTTCTTGACGCACATATTCAAGATAGCTGCGTTCTTGCGCCTGCTGTTTTTGTTGTTCAAGCAGTTCGGCGTGGTGCTTTTCCGCTTTCTTGTATGCGTTATAAGTCGTTTTATATTCTTCAAGCAAGGAGTGACTGCGGGCATATAAGTCCAGCACGTCAATCCTGAAGTTTTCATTGTTGACCAGCAAGTTGTTATGCTGGGAATGAATGTCCACCAAGGCTTCCGCCAGTTCCTTGAGCACCGAAAGAGTTACAGGAGTGTCGTTGATGAAGGCTCTTGTTTTTCCGTTCTCGGTCACCTCACGTCTGATATAGGTGATGTCTTGGTAGTCGAGGTCGTTTTGTTGGAAAAAATCCTGCAAATGCAAGGATTTGATGTCGAAAGTGCCTTCGATAAAGCATTTTTTTGTTTTGTCGTGAAGGACGGCCGTATCCGCTCGTTTGCCCAAAATCAGTGATAAGGCTCCGATGATGATGGATTTGCCTGCGCCTGTCTCGCCGGTAATAACCGTGAAGCCCTTGTCAAAATCGATTTTAAGGGAACGGATTATCGCGTAGTTTTCTATTTGCAGGGCTTTGAGCATGGCGGGCTACTTGTTTGCGGCGGCGGTTATAGCATCGTATTTGGAGGAATTGGCGGGGTCTAACTGTTTCATGATGTTGACCACCTGTGTTTTCTCGTTGGCTAAGCCTTCTTTGAAAATATTGATGATTTCATCGGATTTGGCTCCCACCATATATTGGACAATAACCAGGTTCGATTTTTGTCGGGCCACCTGTTGCAGGGATTTGAGGGCCTCGAAGATTACGGCTCTGCCTGCGTCGGGATTGTCAACCATGGCGTCCAGCCCCAAGCGGTGATAGTTGTATAAAAACTCGTGGATTTTGCTGTAAGTGCCGTTGGTAAGGTTCTCAACAAGCCAGTAACGGTTGTTTTGGCCAGACTCGAATGATTGCCATCCGGGTTCAGGGGCACTTTGGCATAGGTTGACAATGTTTTGGCATTTGGTATAGTAGGGTGCACCGCCGTTCATGGAGAAGGTGTCGAAATCGAGTGCCAGAAAAAGGTTCAGGTAGTAGGCAATCAGGGAAGTCAGCTGGTTGAGGTTCACATTGTCGTCGTATTCGAGCGGCTGTCCTTCATCGTATGTGAACTGGATTTTCTTGTCTTGAAAGTTCAATACGGTGGTTTTGTAGTTGGTTTTATATACCGGACGGTGCAGTTGAACGGTCATCGTGCCTTTCAGCACGTCACCGGAGACTTCCGTCAGGTTGATCATCAGGCCGCATTCAATTCGTTCGTTGTTTTTGAGGTTATATTGGCACCATTTGCGGTCATTGATGAACTTGTACAGCTCCTGTTGCAATGCGTTGTATCTTTCACGGTTGGAACCGCTGATTTTGGAGGAGTTGATGGACACCTGACATTGGAAATCCTGGGCGAGCAGGCTTGTCGTCATTAAGGTGAAAAGAAATAAAACCAACAGACGTCTCATGATTTCTATTTGTTTAATTTACTGATAATAAACTGAATAATCTCTTTGGCGACTTCAGTTTTGCTTTTGGCCTCACCTTGTATCATCTGTCCTTCCTTGTCTATCATGGTCACTTGGTTGGTGGGTTTGTTGAAGCCAGCCTTAGGGTTATTCATGGAATTTAAAACGATAATATCGATGTTTTTATTTTGCAGTTTGCCTTTTGCATTCTCCAATTCATTCTCTGTCTCCAAGGCGAATCCGGTAATTAGTTGTCCCTCACGGCGTTGATGTCCGAGTGTGGACAAAATATCTTTGGTTTTGACGAGTTCGATGTTGAGACCTTCCTCGTGTTTCTTGATTTTTTGACTTGCGGTGACCTTGGGGGTATAGTCGGCCACGGCGGCAGCCATGATGATGATGTCGGCGGCGGGACCATATTGCATGCACTGGTCAAACATTTCGCCAGCGGTCTTGACATCCACACGCTTGATGTTGCTGGAGCAGCTCAGATGTGTGGGACCGCTCACTAAGGTTACATCAGCCCCTTGCCGTGCCAGCTCTTCCGCCAGTTCATATCCCATCAGGCCGGAGGAATGGTTGCCGATAAAACGCACGGGGTCGATGGGTTCGTAAGTGGGACCTGCGGAGACGAGTGCTTTGTGGCCTTTTAGAGTCTGCTGTCCGTCTAAAAACTGACAAACTGTAGCATAGATTTGTTCGGGTTCTTCCATGCGACCTTTGCCTTCCACGCCACAGGCCAAGAAACCTGTTTTTGAGTCGATAAGGTGGACTCCACGTTGTTGGAGGGTTTGCATGCTCTGCTGTACCGCCGGGTGGGCGTACATTTTGCAGTTCATGGCGGGAGCCATGAAGATGGGCTTGCTGGTGGCTAAAAGGAGGGTGGACAGGGCATCATCGGCAATGCCGTTGGCCAATTTGCCTATGATATTGGCAGTGGCGGGAGCCACTACAACGCAGTCTGCCCAGTCGGCCATGGCAATGTGGTGCACATCCATTTCGTGACCATGCTCAAACATGTCGATGTAGAGTTTATTCTGCGACAAGGTCTCAATGGTGAGGGGTGTCACGAACTCCAGCGCATGTCGGGTGGCGACGACTTTTACCTCGTGTCCGGCGCTCTTAAACAAGCGGATAAGGGATAGCGCCTTGTATGCAGCTATCCCTCCCGTAATGCCAATGACTATATGTTTACAGCCTGTGTTGCTCATCTGTTTTGGTCGGTATTCTCAACGTCGTTGAAGTAAATCTGCTTGTTCTCGTATTCGTTGATGGCCAGCAAAGTGGGTTTCGGCAGTTGCTCAAAATACTTGGCCAACTCAATCTGTCCGAGGTTCTCGTGATATTCCTCCAGATTATCGGTGGCACTGACAAATTCCTGTGATCTCTCGTGAAATTCCTCTTTTAGGTCAGCGGCAATCTGGTTGGCTCTTTTGGACAATACAACCACGGTTTTGTATATGTTGCCGGTTTGGTCATCCATTTTAACGATGTCGCGTGTGATGGCGAAAGGATTTACTTTTAATTTTTTGTAATCTGCTGATTTCATTGATTGAATTATTATTTTTTGATTTTGTTGATTTGCTGTTGTGCGTCATCCGCCAATTTTTTGGCATCTGTGTAATATCCCGAGTTGGGGTATTGTGCCTGCATGATTTTGAAGGCATCTATACAGGCTTGATAACGTTCACGTTTTTTTGTGTTAACGCTCTTTTTGGCGTACTCGTGGTTGTTTTTGACTAAGATATACACCGCCTCATGGGCATATTGTGAGTTGGGATAGTCCTTGAGGAAATTCTTGACCGCGATTTGCGCCGCGTGATAATTGTCGGTATTGTAATACAGTTTGGCAATCTCGAAATCCTTTTGGGCCAGCTTCTCTCTCAGCACGTCCAGCATCTGGTTACACTCTTCAACATGCTTGCTATAAGGATAGGTCTTGATAAACAAATCCATCTCGTCGATGGCGTATAAGGTGGATGACTGGTCCAGGCTATACACGGGTGAAATCTCGAAAACGGATTTCACACACATGTAGTGTGCCTCTTCCGCCTTGTCGGTGCCGGGGTAGTGGCGGGCATAGTCCTTGAAATGGAAGGCCGCCAGCTCATAGTCCTTGTTTTTGTAGTAACAGTCGGCGAAAAGGAACAATAGGGTATCTGCCGTGGTGGTGCCCAGTGACAGGGGGTACAGTTCCTCGAAAAGTCGCGCGGCCGACAGGTATTGTCCGTTTTGGTAATATTTCAGGGCTTTGGCATAGTTCATGTCAAAGGTCTCAAAGGATACTTTGCTGCTTTTGACACTTTTTTTCTTGGCTTTTTTGGCTCCGTTTAGATTGGATGTGGTGGCGTTGGCTCTGCTTGTCTGTGAGGAGACGGCCTGCCCGCTTTGCACAGAATCGGAAGAAACTACCTGTGAAAATCCACGGTAGGGTATTGCCAAAGCAATGATTATCAATATGTTGATTATAATTTTTGCCATTTTTTTCAATCTTGCAAATATAATGTTTTTTTTGATACAAAAAATCAAGATTTTGCCGTAGTGTTTATAAGTACGTTATGGCAGCGCAGCTGCCGAGGCAGCATCTCCCTATAACCCCACATGGCAGTGTGGGGAAAGTCGTGGTCCGCACCGCTGCCGAAGGCAGCATCCTCCCGGTAACCCTACATGGCAGTGTGGGGAAAGTCGTGGTCCGTACCGCTGCCGAAGGCAGCATTCTCCCAGTAACCCCACATGGCAGTGTGGGGTAAGGAGTGACAATCAATCCCATAGACTCTCGAAGAGAGTTTCCCAAAAATAAATCTCCAAATAATAATTAATAAAATATATTGTTATTAATTATAAAAAAAATAATTTATTATGAGTTATACACAATTATATTATCACATTGTCATTCGTCCTTACAAAAGTCAACCAGTTATCAATGAGGAGCATGAAACAGAATTGTACGCATACATCCACGGTATGTGTAAAAATAGAAATGTAAATCTTTTGCGCATTGGTGGCATGCCAGACCATATACATTTGTTTGTTGCATTACCATCCATGCTACCTGTCGCAAAGTTTGTTCAGGAAATAAAATCTGTAACCAGTTTTTGGCTGAAAAATAACCCGCATTTTCCCAATTTTGACCATTGGTCAAAAGAGTATGCGGCTTTTACTTATTCGATACGTGATAAGGAAATGATCATAAATTATATACGGAATCAGAAGGAACATCACAAGAATGTCTTTTTTAGGGATGAATATCGGCAATTCGTGATTGATAATGGATTGGAGATAGATGACCGTTATTTTCTTGTTGATTGATTTATTGGGTACTGCCTTCGGCAGCTGGTCATAGTAGCCGTGGCTTGTAAACCCCATACTCCCGTATGGGGTTACAGAAGGAGCGCTGCCTTCGGCAGCCGGTCATAGGAATAGCATCGGTCCGGGTGCCATTTACATTTTGGCATTAAGGAATTTTGCAAAAAAAAAAGGCACGACCAATTCGTGCCTTTTTGAAAAAAAAGTATTAGGTTTTTACCTCACAATCAGTTTCTTCGTGACGACATTGTCGGAAGTCATCATTCTGACGAAGTAGATGCCCGGTGTCAGGTTCTCGACATTCACCTGTCCACTATAGTTATCGATGCGCTGATGTAACACCGCTTTGCCGTTGTTGTCGTATATCGTCAGCTCACGAATCATGTCGATGGTGGAGCTTACGGTGAAGACATTCTCGGTCGGGTTCGGGAAGAGGGTGATGTGTTTGTCGAGATAATGCAGGTCAATGCTGGTACCGTCAATGACCACAAGGGTGACATGGATAGTACTGTCGCAGCCATCCACAGTGGTTCTGGGAACATCAATGTTCAAAGTGCCGGGATTCTGTGGGGTGAAGTTCAATCCGTGGTTATGGTAGGGGGTGCCGGCAATGGCAGTGTCGGTAATATCCACTTCATAGCTTGGGTTGACCTTCAGGAAGAGAACGTAAACACTGTCGCAGCCATACATGGTCTCGTAGTTCTTGTAGTAAACACCTGTGGTGTCGCAGTGGATGCCATGCCATACGAAGTCGTCATTGTCGCATGTGCTGGTGGAATCCACGAACAGGTAGCCACGGTGAACGGTGAGAACGAGGTTGATGATGCTGTCGCAGCCTGCGGCATTTTCATCAATGCGCTGGAGTGTGAAAGTTCCAATGTTCAGGGTCAGCGTGTCGAAACCATACTCCTGATATCTGTGAGCCTGGCAGGTGGTGTCGTATAAGGTGACTTCTGTGCTGTGGTTGATGGTCAGGATCATCACGGCGATACTATCGCAGCCTACAGCTTGCGGGTAAACCTTGGTGAATACACCAGACTGGGTGTAGGTGGTACCGTCCCATTCGTAGCTTTCACAAGCTACCACCTCGACAGTGTCTCTCGAAGGTGTGTCGATAATCAGGTTCAGTGTAACAATACTGTCACAGCCATTGGCAGCGGTGAAGTTCTGCTGATATTCGCCACTTTCTGTGTACCAATGATTGTTCCACTGGAAGGCACCACAAACGATGGTGTCGAAAGCGAAGGTGGCCAGCGGTTTCACATACAGATTGACAGTGATGGTGCTGTCGCAACCTGCCACATTCTCTGTCATACGTACCAAGGTGGTGTCGCCCGACAGGGTAGGAGTGACCTCAAAACCGTATGCCTGATACAGGGCATTGGCACAGGTGGTGTCGGCAAAGATAGCAGCGGTGGGCTCTAACAGGGTGAAGCGCAACTCGCAAACACTGTCGCAACCTAAAGTGGTTTCCAAAGTGTCGTAGTAAACGCCAGTGGCAGTGATGTCACGTCCGTGCCAGCTGTAAACATCCTCGTTGCTGCAAGCGGAAGCATTCTCGATGCTGTGCTTGGTCGGATTCACCGTCAGAATCAAAGTGTGGACACTGTCGCAACCGTAAATAGCTGTGTTCAGACTGTCGTAGATGGTATAAGTGCCAGCGGCACGCTGTCCGATTTGCACGTTGTGGCCTTCCCAAACATACTCTTCATTGTCGCAAACGGTAGCGGTTTCAGGCTGGAAGTTGTATGTCGGGGTGATGGTCAGTATCAGGGTGTGAACACTGTCGCATCCATAAACGGCAGTGCTCAGGCTGTCATAGATGGTATAAGTGCCAGCAGCACGTTGACCGATTTGCACGTTGTGACCTTCCCAAACATACTCTTCATTGTCACAAACCGTAGCAGTCACAGGCTCGAAGTTGTAGGTCGGGGTTACGGTCAGAATCAAAGTGTGAACGCTGTCGCAACCGAAGCTTACGGTGCTCAGACTGTCATAGAAGGTGTAAACGCCTGCTCCAAGCTGTCCGATTTCAACGCTTTCGTGACCTGCCCAAACGTATGTTTCATTGTCGCAAACGGTAGCGGTCTCGGGTTCGAAATTATAGGTCGGAGTAACGGTCAGTATCAAAGTGTGAACGCTGTCGCAACCGAAAGTCGTAGTTTCCAGATTATCGTAGATGGTATAGGTACCAGCGGCACGTTGGCCGATTTGTACGTTGTGACCTTCCCAAACATACTCTTCGTTGTCGCATACGGTGGCAATTTCAGGCTCGAAGTTATAAGTCGGGGTGACGGTCAGAATCAAGGTGTGGACGCTGTCGCAACCATAAACGGCAGTACTCAGGCTGTCGTAGATGGTGTAAGTGCCAGCGGCACGTTGGCCAATCTGGACGTTGTGACCTTCCCAAACATACTCTTCATTGTCGCAAACGGTAGCGGTTTCGGCCTCAAAGTTGTAGGTCGGGGTGACGGTCAAAATCAAAGTGTGAACGCTGTCGCAACCATAGATGGCAGTGCTTAGACTGTCATAGATGGTGTAGGTGCCAGCGGTGCGTTGACCAATCTGTACATTGTGACCTTCCCAAACATACTCTTCGTTGTCGCAAACCATAGCAGTTTCAGGCTGGAAGTTGTAGGTCGGGGTGACGGTCAGTATCAGGGTGTGAACACTGTCGCAACCATAAACGGCGGTGCTCAGGCTGTCGTAGATGGTGTAGGTGCCAGCAGCGCGTTGACCAATCTGTACATTGTGACCTTCCCAAACATACTCTTCGTTGTCGCAAACCGTAGCGGTCACAGGCTCGAAGTTGTAAGTCGGGGTGACGGTCAGAATCAACGTGTGAACACTGTCACAACCATAAACGGCAGTGCTCAGACTATCATAGATGGTATAAGTGCCAGCAGTGCGTTGACCAATCTGAACATTGTGGCCAGCCCATACATATTCTTCATTGTCGCAAACGGTTGCGGTTTCGGCTTCGAAGTTGTAAGTCGGGGTAACCGTCAATGTGAGCATATAGACGCTGTCGCAGCCATTAGCGGTGGTCAGGCTGTCCCAAATGGTGTAGGTGCCAGCGGCACGCTGACCAATTTGCATATTGTGGCCTTCCCAAACATATTCATCATTGTCGCAAACAGTAGCAGTTTCAGGAGTATAGTAGGTCGGATTGACAGTCAGTGTCAACGTATAGATACTGTCGCAGCCATTAACGGTATGATAAGTGGCGGTATGTGTGCCTTCCTGGCTGATTTGTCTTCCTTGCCACATTATAGGCAACTCGTTATCGCAGACGGTATCATATTCAGAGAAGCTATATACAGGATTAACGGTAACAACCAAAATGTTCACATCGTAGCAACCATATTGATTGTCAACAGTATCAGTATAGGTACCTGATTCCGTGATGGTTCGGTTGTTCCATACGTATGATCCGCCTTCGCAGAAGGTGATAGGATCATCGTAGTAGATGTTGTTGGGGTTGACGGTCAGGGTAAGGTTGACAATACTGTCGCAGCCCTGAGCGGTTACCATTTCGTAAGTAAACTGATGTTCACCCACAGTGGTCTCTGTGTCGAAGGTCTTGTCACGCCAAGTGTAAGGCAGTTCGCTTTGGCAAACGGTAAGTGTGTGGTTCTCGGTTACGGCATGGTTGACCGTCAAAGTGAGTTTGTAAACGCTGTCGCAACCATAAGTGGCAGTGGTCAAACTATCCCAAATGGTGTGAATACCAGGCTCTAAAACGCCAAGTTGCACATTGTGGCCTGCCCAAACGTAGGTTTCGTTGTCGCATACTGTGTCAGTTTCTTCCGCATAGAATGTGGGAGTAACGGTCAAAGTGAGCATATAGACACTGTCGCAACCGAAGTCGGCGGTGGTCAAACTATCCCAAATGGTATATACACCTGCCTCCAATACACCGATTTCCACATCGTGGCCTTCCCAAACGTAGGCTTCGTTGTCGCAAGTGTTGGCAACTACTTCTTGATAGAAAACAGGAGTAACGGTAAGAATCAGGGTGTGAATACTGTCGCAAGCATAGGTCGTGGTGTGCAGACTGTCATAAATGGTGTATGTGCCAGCAGCACGCTGTCCGATCTGGATGTATTCGTGACCAGCCCATACATACTCTTCGTTCTCGCAAACAGTGGCGGTCTCAGCGTCGAAATTGTAAGTCGGGGTAACGGTCAGCACGAGGGTGTGAACACTGTCGCAAGCGTAGGTTGCGGTGCGCAAACTGTCATAAATGGTGTATGTACCAGCGGCACGCTGTCCGATTTGCACGTTGTGACCTTCCCAAACATACTCTTCATTGTCGCAAACGGTTGCGGTTTCGGCCTCGAAGTGGTAGGTCGGGGTGACGGTCAGTACAAGGGTGTGAATACTGTCGCAACCGAAGCTTACGGTGCTCAGACTGTCATGGAAGGTGTAAACGCCTGCTCCGAGCTGTCCGATTTCAACGCTTTCGTGACCTGCCCAAACGTATGTTTCATTGTCGCAAACGGTAGCGTTTTCGGCCTCGAAGTTGTAGGTTGGGGTCACCATCAGCGTCAGTTTATACACGCTGTCACATTCATTCACCGTCTTCAAGCTGTCCCAGATGGTGTAGATACCTTCTGCCAAGTTGCCGATAGTGATGTGTTCGTGTCCTTGCCATACATAGTTTTCGTTGTCGCAAACATAATCGCTCTCTTCAAAATAGAAGGTAGGATTGATGGTCAAATCCAGGTGTACGATACTGTCGCAACCATGGATGGTGGTCAGCGTGTCGGTGTAAATGCCACTTTCTGTCAGCACTCTTTGGTAGGTGCCGCGGTCAAGGGTGTAGGAAGCGCAAGCGGTTTCATACACTGTGATTTCATAAGTGGGGTTGACAATCAGGGTGAGTGTGGTGATTCTGTCACAACCATCCTCAAAGGTCTCGGTCACATTGTAGATTCCTGCGGCATAGAAGGTTGAATCCAAGAAGTGATAAGGCAATTCATTGTCGCAGATAGTAACCGTTTGAGAAGTGGTGATAAACGGAGTCACCGTCAGGTTGACATGATAGACGCTGTCACAACCCTGTTGCGTGTGCAGCAGTACGTCTTTGCTGCCACTGGTAGTGAAAATGGTGTCGGCAAAATGGTAAGGCATCAATCCCTGGCAAACACTGATATTCGTATCGATGCTGTAAACAGGATTAACGGTCAGATGCAGGGTGACAATACTGTCGCAACCCAATGCGGTCTGGAAGTGGATGTCGAAATCACCGCTTTCTTCATAATATACATTGTCGTATTCATAATAGTCACCAGCACAAATAGACTCGTAAAGGTCGGTTTGCTTGGTTTCGTTTACGGTCAGTGTCAGCTTATATACGCTGTCGCAAGCGTAAGTTTCAGTATAAAGGCTGTCCCAAATGATATACTCACCAGCATCCTTGATGCCGATGTTGATATGTTCATGACCTTGCCATACGTAGGCTTCGTTGTCACATGTGGTGCCTTCATTCTCTTCGTAGAAAACAGGAGTGACAGTCAGTGTCAGTTTGTAAACGCTATCACAATGGTTCACGGTTTCCAAGCTATCCCAGATGATGTATTCACCAGCTTTCAAAAGACCAATGTTGATGTGTTCGTGACCTTGCCATACGAAAACTTCATTGGCGCAGGTATTACCTTCGTTTTCAGCATAGAAAGTCGGATAAACCGTCAGGGTGAGTTTATAGACGCTGTCGCAGTGGTTAACTGTCTTCAGACTATCCCAGATAATGTGCTCTCCAGCTTCCAAAAGGCCAATGTTGACATGCTCGTGACCTTGCCATACGTATGCCTCATTGGCACAGGTGCTGCCTTCGTTTTCAGCATAGAAAGTTGGATTGACAGTCAAAGTCAACTGATATACGCTGTCGCAGTTGTTCACTGTTTTCAGGCTATCCCAGAGGGTGTAGGTGCCTTCAGCCAAAAGACCGATTTGCACATTATGGTCTTCCCATACATATTCTTCATTATCGCAAACTGTAGCGGTCTCAGGATAGAAATAACTGGGGTTAACGGTCAGATTTAACTTGAAGACGCTGTCACAACCGTTTGCGGTCTTCAGGCTGTCCCAAATGGTGTAGTTGCCAGCAGCCAACAAGCCGATTTGTTTGTTGTGGCCTTCCCAGATATATTCGGAATAATCACAAGTGAATCCTTCATTTTCAGTATAATATACAGGATTAACAGTCAGGTTCAAAATGATGGTGCTGTCGCAACCGAACTCGGTCTGTACCACTCTTTGATAGCTGTTCAAACCGATGTTTTCTGGAGTGACATTGAAATCATAGCTGGTGTAGCTTTCACCAAGACAGATGTCGGCTTCCAAAGTGGTGGTGTGCAATTCGTGAACGGTCAGGGTCAGCATGACAATGCTGTCGCAGTGGTTGAAGGCTTGCAGAGTGTCATAGTAAATACCGCTCTGGCTCAATGTCTGGTTGGCAAAAGTGATGCTCTCGCCTTCGCAGATGTCCTGGGTCAGCGGGGTGACATACTGGTTGCTGATGGTCAGGTGAAGATTTATTATACTGTCGCAGCCAGCTGCGGTTTGAGTGCTATAAGTATGCTCGTAATTACCACCTTCGGTGTTCACAGGATAGGTGATGTCATTCCAGGTGTATGGCAGTGCGGTCTCGCAAATGGTGAGGGTGACATGCTGGTTATATACAGGATTAACCTTCAGTGTCAAGGTGGTAGTACTGTCGCAACCGGCCTGGTTGAGGTCGTGACGAACCAAAGTGTAGCTGCCTGCCACATTGAAAGTGGTGTCAAAACCATTGGCATTGTATCTTGTTCCAGCACATACAGCATCCGTCAAAGTGGCACTGTTGCTGTAGTTGATGGTAAGATGCAAGGTGACGGTACTGTCGCAGCCCTTTGAGGTCTGGAAGTGCTGTACCTTGTCGCCGCCTTCTGTGTAAACATTATTGTTCCAGGTATAACTGTCACATGCGGTTGCTGTGAATTCAGTTTGAACAGACTTGTTGATGGTTAGATGCAAGGTGACCATGCTGTCGCAGTTGTTTACAGTGTGGAAGTGTTGTACATAATCTCCACTTGTATTGTAAGTCTCATTGTTCCATACGTATTCGTCACATGCAGTTGCTGTGAATTCAGTTTGGACAGACTTGTTGACAGTCAGGTTTACGGTAACAACACTGTCACAATCGATGGATGAGGTGAAATGACGGGTGATATTCTCACTTTCGGTGAAAGTTTCGTTGTTCCAGGTGTAAGTATCGCAAACGGTGGTATCAAAGGCGAAGCTTCTGATTTCTTTCACCCATAAACGCAAGGTCACTAAGCTGTCGCAGTTGGTGGAGGATACGGTATTGATGACTCTGTCGAAAGAACCGGCCTCGGCGAAAGTTTCATTCAGGCCATACTGAGCGTATGTCTCACCCTGACAAATCGTGTCATATACATATTGATCTTCATATACAGGATAGATAGTCAATGCCAGCTCTGCTCTGTTGCTTTCGCAGCTGATGCCGGTATAATCAACGGCATTGCTGATGAAATAGCTACGTGAGGCATTCAGGCTTGGGGTAGTATTGTTTTCGATATCCAGTGTGTTTTCACTAGTTTCATTTTCATACCATTTGTAATATCCTGAAGCAGGAGCGTTGATGCTGAACTGATGCTCGCCGCAATAGCTCATAGGTGTCAGAACCGGAATAGCAGGAATGGCGAAGGCTGTGGCTTTCACCGCTTTTCTGCTACTCTTACAGTTGGTATTGGTGTTGAAACTCTCCACATAGAAAGTTGTTCCGTTAGTGGCGGTGGTGTTGATAGTGGGAGTATAGGTAAGTCCTGTGGCGGAGATGGTGCTGGTAGCTTGGGTCATATACCAACGGCAGGTGTTGGCGTTCGTGTCAACGGTGGCGGTGAATTCCACCTGGCCGTTGCCGCAACGTACTTGGTCTTCCACAGTGGGTTCAGCGGGATTGGTATTGATGGTAGCCGTGATGGCTTGTCTTCCGCTTTCACACGGATGTCCGTTATATTCATTGTATGAAGAAACATAGTAAGTGTTGGTTGCCGCTAAATTGTTGATGACGTATGATGTACCAGTAAACAGCACCTCATTGTCATTTTCTGAAGCATACCAACGGCAGGTGGTACCATTTTGTCCAGCATGGGCAGTAAGGGTTACAGTTCCTTCGCCGCAACGGACTGCCGGTGTCAAGTTGATGGCGGCAGAGGGTTGCGTGTTCACTGTTACGGTCAAGGTGATGGTGCTGTCACATCCGGCTGCATTGTCCGTGTGAATGGTGAAGGTGCCGGTAGCGGTAACCTCATACAAGTTGTTGTAATTATAAGGTAATTCATTGCTGCACAAATAAATGTGGTCTTCTCCAACGGTGCTCTTCTTAACGGTCAGATGAATATTTACGGTGCTGTCGCAATTTTGAGCGGTAGTGAATGATTGCTGGTAATCACCACTGGTTTCGTAGCTTTGGTTGTTCCATACGAATACATCGCAAACGGTGGTGTCAATGTTGGTCACTACGCTATGGTTGATGGTGAGCTGCAGTGTCACCACGCTGTCGCAACCATGGATAGTCTGTAATGTTCTTTCATAATCGCCGCTCTCAGTGAAGGTTTCGTTGTTCCATTGGAAGGAATCGCAGGCAACCATAGGATAGTTCACTGTGTAAGTGGGGTTCACTGTCGCGGTGATGGCAGCTCTCTCACTTTCGCAGTTGGTGTTGTCGTTGCGCTGGCTGACATAGAAGGTGGTGGTTCCCACATTCAAATTAGCGGGACTGTAGCTGTCGCCATTGGCAATGAATTCTTCGGAATCTTCGGAGGAATACCAGTAGCAGGTGTTGCCGGTTTCGGCAGCTGCACTCAAAATGGCTGTCTTATTCTGGCAAACGGTAACGGGACTAACCTCAGGTGCACTGGGGTTCGGGTTGACCGTAACGGTGAAATTCACTGCTTCGCTTTCGCAATGGGTGTTAGCATTGTATGCTTTTATGCTATAGCTGGCGTTTTCAGAAAGGATAGGAGTCGTGAAGCTTTCACCTTCTGTCTCGTTTTGTCCGTCTGACCATACAAAGTTGGTGGCAGTGGCATCGGAACTGGCGCTAACGGTCAGTGTCTGTCCGGCGCAGATGGCCTCGTTGCCGCTGATTTCAGGATTAGCAGGAATGCTGTTGATGGTGACGGTCACATCCTTGCGTCCGCTTTCACAGTCGTAATTGGCCACAGCTGCGGATACATAGTAATGGGTGGTGCTGCTTAATTCACCTGTGGTGAATGTGGTTCCTGTATGAATGGCCTCTCCGCCTTGGGCCTCGGTGTACCATTTGTAGGTAGTGTTAGGTTGCGGATCAATGATGTTCAGGGTGAAAGCAGCGGGACCGCAATGGGCGGTGTCGGCTACATTCGGAATGGCGGGGGCGTCAATCATAGTAGCTGTAGCCACGCTTCTGCTTGCACTGGTGCATTGTGTCAAAGTGTCAAACAAAGATGCATAGAAGTTGTTTTCTCCAACGATTAAGTTGGTAGGATGATATTCTGCTCCTTCATATAAAATAGTGTTGTCTTGTGCTGATGCATACCAACGGACAATGGTGTTGTCGGTGGCAGTGGCGGTCAAAGTCACGGGGGTGCCTAAGCATTGGGTGTCGTTGGCCGTCTGCGGAGCATTGGGCAGGGTGTTCACCACTACGGTCACTGCCAGATTTTCGCTAGCACATCCTCTACTGGCATGGAATGACTGTACATAATAGGTGGTGGTCTCTGTCAGCTCGCCTGTGCTGAAGCTATTGTTTGTGGTGGTGTCGTTGCCATTGATCCAACGGCAGATGGTGGCTTCGGCGGCGGGTGTGCCGGTCAGGGTCAATGAGCCGCTGCCGCAAATCGGATTGTTGCCCTGTACAGTAGGTTGCGCAGGTATAGGATAGATGGTGGCAATAGCGGTACGTGAGTTGTTGGCACTGCTCTCGCAACCTGTGATGTCGTTGTATGATTTGCAGGTGAAACTTGTGGTGCTGGCCAAATCCTGAATTTCGTAGCTTGTGCCTTCATGCACTAACTCACTATTGGTATTATACCAGCGACAAGTGTTGGCATTGCTGCCTGGTGTGGCTGTCAGGGTGATGTCTCCCTCGCCGCAACGGGCATTGTTGCTTACAATGGGCGCTCCGGGAACGGGTGCCACCACCACTTGAATCTCGGTGTATTCACTGGTACAATTGGTGTTTGTGTTCACCGAACGAACACGATAACTGGTGTTCTGTGACAAGTTGCCTGTGGTAAGACTTCTGCTGTCATCGCTTACTCCGGTGGTGATTTCAACGTTGTTGGCATTGAACCACTGGCAATTGCAATTTTCTGCGGGTACGGCTGTCAGAACTGCGCTACCGGGACCGCAAAGGGTATCGTTGCTTGCTGTCGGAGCAGCGGGAATATTGTTGATGGTGGCCACCACAGCAGTGCGGGCACCGATACATTGGGTGTTGCTGTTGTAAGAGGCTACATAATAAGTGGTTGTTTCATTGATGGTAGGAGTGGTGAAGCTGTTTTCGCTGCCAATGGCCTCTCCGCCTTCCGCTGCGGCATACCAACGCACTTGGTTGCCATTTTCTCCAACGGTGGCACTTAAGCTAACTACACCTTCTCCGCAGTTGGCCCCATCTGTGACAGTGGGCAGTGCCGGAATGGCGTTGATGGTGGCGGTTACGGTAGCAGATGCACCCGTACAACCGTCGATGGTGGTAGTTACATAATAAGTGGTGGTGTTGGCCAGATTTTGAATCTCATAGCTGGCACCTTCATTTACTTGTTCATCATTGGCATTGTACCAAGTGTAGGTATCGTCGTTATGGGCGTTAATAATGTTAAGCGTAACATTGCCTGTTCCGCAGTGGCTGTCTCCTGCCAATTCAGGTGCTCCAGGAATGGCCTTGATATGGGCGGTGGCAGCGGTACGGTCACTCTCGCAGTTGCCAGTAACTACAGAAACGTAATAGGTGACATCTTCCTGAAGATTGGCGATGGTGTAGCTGCTGCCAGTGGCGAAGGCAACACCTCCTTCAACTGCGGCATACCATTTGTAGGTATATGCGTTGTTAGGATTCTCAACAGCGATGGTTATTTCACCATTGCCGCAACGTGATACGTTGGGAACAACAGGTGCGGAAGGATTGCCGCTGATGGTGGCAGTAACCGCAGTGCGCTCTGTGCTGATACAGCCTTCTGCTGAAACAGCATCCACATAGTAAGTGGAGTTTGCGCTGATGTTTACCTCGTAGCTGTTGCCAATATGCAGTGAACTTCCGCCTGTGGCGGCATCGTACCAGTTGTAGGTATATCCTGCGACAGGGCTGCTGACGCTCAGAATGGTATTGCCTGCCTCGCATAATTCCACATTGGAGGCGGTGGGAGCTTCGGGAATGGCGTTGATGGTGGCGGTAACAGTAGCAGATGCGCCGGTACAACCGTTGGCCGTAGCGGTTACGTAATAACTGCTGGTGTTGGCTAAGTTTTCAGCAGTATAGCTGCTGCCGGTGCCTACCTGTGTGCTGTTGGCATTGTACCAAGTATAGGTCACATTATTAAGGGCGTTAAGGACATTAAGGGTTACGTTGCTGGTGCCGCAACGGCTGTTACCGCTGAGTTCGGGCGCGGCGGGAATCTCATTGACCACGATGGCAGCCTCGGTGGCGGCACTGTAACAACCCGTAGTGCTGTTGTATGATTTTGCAGTATAAGTAGTATTGCTGTTTAATGCCGGAGTGGTGAATGTCGCATTTGAACCCACTAACTCATCGTTGCTGTTGTACCATCTGATTTCAGTGGCATTGCTGCCCGGAGTGGCAGTCAATGTAAGGGTGCTGCCGTCGCAGATGGCCTCGTTGCCGCTGATTACAGGAGCTCCGGGAACTGGGTTGATGGTGGCAACTATTTCCTGACGGGCACTGCTACAGCCTGTGGTGCTGTTGTATGATGCCACATAATAGGAAGTTGACTCGCTGATTTCGCCGGTAGTAAAGCTGTCGCCAGTCTCCAATGCACTACCGCCTTCAGCAGCGGCAAACCATTGGCATACTGTGCCAGTTGCGGGAGTCGCGCTCAAGCTGACGCTGCCTGTTCCGCAATTGCTGCCCCCTGTAAGGTTGGTGGGTGCTGCGGGCAATTCGTTGATGGTAGCGATTACAGAGGCAGAAGCACCCGTACAGCCATCTACAGTAGCGGTAACATAGTATGTGCTGGTGCTGGCTAAGTTCTCGGCGGTGTAACTGCTGCCTGTGCCTACCTGCACGCTGTTGGCATTGTACCAGGTATAGGTGGCGTCGTTAAGGGCATTAGAAACGTTGAGGGTAACATTGCCGGTACCGCAGCGGCTCGCTCCTGAAAGTGTCGGAGCGTCGGGCAGAGATTTCACGCTGACGGTGACCTCTGTTCTGCCGCTCTCACAACCTGTGGCAGTGTTGATTGTGCTCACAAAGCGTGAGGTGTTTTGCGTCAGGTTAGCCACGTTCAGAGAGGTGGCGGTGCCTAACACCGTTAAGGAATTGCTGCTTTCGTACCAGTTGCACTGCAGGTTGTCCCCTGAGGGCAAGGTGGCGGTGAAAATTCCGTCTTCGCCGGGGCAAACAGCTGTGGTACTGCCAGCGGTAGGTGCAACGGGTATATCGTTGATGGTGGCAGTGACCATTTGACGGGCACTGCTGCACCCTGTGCTTTCGTTATAGGAAGCCACATAATAGTTGGTGGTGCTGACAATGGACGGGGTGGTAAAGCTGTTGCCACTGCCCAAAGAATTGCCACCAGTCTCAGCGGCGAACCACTGGCAAATGGTACCAGCGGCTGCTGTGGCACTCAAGCTGACGGTGCCGGCACCGCAATGGCTGCCTCCCGCAAGGTTGGTAGGCACGGCGGGTAAGCTGTTCACATTGACTGTGACAGCAGTCCTGCTGCTGTAGCAACCCGTTACGGTATTGTATGTTTCGGCATAGCGGGTGGTGTTTTGGGTGAGGTTGGCGACTTCCAAAGAGGTGCCCGTTCCCAAAACCTCTGAAGAGTTGTTGGTGGCGTACCAACGGCAAGCCAAGTTTTCACCTGCGGGCAGTGTGGCAGTGAATACGCCCGTGCCACCAGAGCACACAGAAGTGGTGCTGCCGGCTGTGGGAGCGGTAGGTATGGGATTAACAGTTGCGGTAACAGGCGTACGGGCACTTTCGCAGTTATAGTTGTTTAATGCGCTAACATAGTATGTTGCAGAACCTGAAATAGCTGGTGTTGTGAAGTTTGAGCCTGTGGATCCAGTATTATATTCTGAACCTGTTGCGGAGGTGTACCAGTGGTAAGATGTGGCACCTATTGAGCTGGCTGTTAAGACAACGGGGTGTGCCGATGCGGAACAGTCTGGGTTGGGTGCGCTAACAGTAGGTGCATTCGGAGCTGTGATAACAGTATAGTTGATGGTATAATCTTTATAAACAGTACTTTCTTGATTCTGATGTCGTACTCTGATTACTGTGTATGGCTCTGACTCTGTGGGATCATGTACGATTTGGGTAGAAGCGTGTGCAGACTGGCAAGTACCTGCTATAGTTGGAAATGAAGCTCCAGCACATGTTGCAATAGGTGTAGGGTAGTTGTATGTGGTTACATCCGGATTAAATCCAGCTATGCCAGCTCCATTAGCGGTCAGTGTGGCTAAACGGGTGTTGTAGATCAGTACGACATCGTCAAGCCATAGTTTATCTCCGCCAGTTCCTGTACCTGCCGATTCATTTGTGGAAAAAGTTGCCAAAATGTATGATGGTGTGGTGTTGTTGCTTGTATAGTTAAAGGGAATCTTTTGTAGTACCCAATTGTTCTGCGCACGAAAGTTCAAGGTGGCTTTCGCAACAACCTTTGCTTCATTGACAGCGTTGGTTGTATTTACTACTCCACCAGCACTATTTCCAGGGGCAGGGGCAGGATCCTGATATATTGCTCTGACGGATGAATTATTTCCTTCGGGCCTACTGTCCGTGGCAATTGAGTTGTTGTGAAGAACAATGTTGATTCTGGCTTTATGATTACTATTAGAAATACTGGTTTTTGTCCAGATATAGACAGAATCAGGATATGCGGTTAAAACTTGTTGATAATCGGTATTTGTACTGGTATATGTGCAGTTTTCTGGATCGCTTGCGCTCATGGAACCTGCATTAAATCTACCGTTAGTAAGACCTCCATTGGCATGTATGGTAGTAATAAACCATATATCAACACATTGTAATTGGACACATTTTGATCCTGTTCCCCCAGGATTACCCGAGGATTGTGCGATAAAGTTTTTGGCTGCTGTACTTTGTAATGACCCAGTACCACTATTTAAGGAATGCCATCCTGTTGGCGCTACACGTGCACTACTTCCAGAACCGGATTCATTGTACCATTGTTCAAAGTTGTTGTTTTGCATTTGTTGTCCCACACCCAACTGTGCCCATGATAGATTCAGAGCGGTAGTTGCGGTGAGCATGATAAATAAAAGTAAAACTTTCTTCATATTATTATTGTTTTTTTGTTTTTGTTTCTGTTTTTAATGTTTTTGTTTTAAATCTTGTTTTTTCAGTTCACAAAAAAAGTTTGCAAAAATACTCTTTTTTCTCGGATAAGCGGTTGTTTTGATTTGTTAAATCATTCAAATATCTGATATGAAATGATTTAAAAATGTTAATAAATGTTAATGTCAACAATTAAATGTTGGGAATGTTGATAAAGGGGGAGATGTCCATTGTCTATTGATATTTATTCCCTTACGGGAAATATTCGTAGAAAATAATATCCCATCGGGATTCAATATCAATAGCCTCGGGATTATTTCGTATAATTTATATCCCGCAGGGATTTAATATCAATAGAATGCGTTGTTGTCAAAATACGAATCGACAAATCAACAAATTTTCGTATTTTTGCATCCTCAAAATCGTAAAAACAACATGGAAATTATAGGAAAATTATTACAGAAACTGCCCCTCCAATCCGGTATCGGCCGCACAGGAAACAGCTGGCAGAAACAGGAATTTGTGATTGAAACCATCGAACAATACCCCAAGAAAGTTTGTGCTAACCTCTGGGGCGATAAATTAGATATGCTTGACACTGTTAATATTGGCGATACCGTGAAGGTCTCCTTCTCGATAGAATCACGCGAGTTTAATGGCAAATGGTACACCGACATCAAGGCATGGAAGATAGAACCTGCCACAGAAGGCCCCGCACAGCCAACAGCAGCCACCCCTGCATACCAGCCTGCCGCCGTTGGTCCGGCTCCCGCCGCCGACCCCCTGCCGCCCATGGCCTCTGATGATATGGACACTTTCACCGATAACGGTGGCGACGACCTGCCTTTCTAAGCCATGAGTTACGGAGTTTGCATATTGTCGGTGGTACCCCTGCGCGCAGAGGCCTCCGAACGTTCCGAAATGGTGTCGCAATTGCTTTTCGGCGATAGCTATGAAGTACTCGAAGTAGAAGGCAACTGGCTGAAAATCAAAACTTCAGACTGTGGCTACGAGGGCTTTCTCAATCAGAAATACCATCATGAACTGACTGACACGCAATATCAGGAATTGCAACACCAACCGCAGTTCTTGGTGAGCGATTTCATGACCCTGCTCTGTGAGGAGAAAAGCCAAACCCTCTTTCCCGTCTTCATCGGCACCTTCTTCCCCCAACCCAATGAAGAAGGGCATTTCAACTTGGGCGACGCAGTGTTCACATTGCCCTCTGTGTCCTCAATATCAGATACGAATTCACAATTCACAATTCACAATTCACAATTCAAAAATTGTCAATTGTCAACTGTCAATTGCAAACCGACCCCTGACCCCTGTCCCCTGACCCCTATGCTAAGCTTTGCCCTTCGTTTCCTCCGCACTCCCTATCTCTGGGGCGGTCGCACCCCCGCAGGTATCGACTGCTCGGGTTTTACCCAGTTGATATATAAGAGTGTAGGTGTGCTGATTCCCCGTGATGCCTCACAGCAGGTGGAATTGGGCAGTGCTTTGGATTTTGCCTCCGAGGCACAAATCGGCGACCTCGCTTTCTTCCAGAATGAGGAGGGTAGGATAGTGCATGTGGGTATGGTCTGTGCCCCTGGCAAGATTATCCATGCTTCCGGACAGGTGCGCATCGACAAACTCGATGACACGGGTATCTTTAATGCTGACAAGGGCCAATATTCCCATCATTTGCGCATCATTAAACGTATATTGTAATGGAAGATTCTTCGCAAATGGAAAATGTCATGCCGGACGCATGTGGTGTCTCCCTACAAGCGGGAAAGGGTGAATCTGCGAGGACACAGATTCCTACGATGGAAAGTTCTACGCGAATGGAAAAGGGTGAATCTGCGAGGACGCAGATTCCTACGGTGAATCCTTTGCAAACGGAAAAAATACGCCTTCGTGCCCTCGAACCTCGTGATGTGGACCTCCTTTACCGCTGGGAAAACGATCCCGAGGTGTGGAAGGTGAGCAATACCATGACCCCTTTCTCGAAATTTACCTTGCAAGAATTTATAAAAACTTCAACCACAGATGTTTATGCATCACGACAGTTGCGTCTGATGGTGGAGGATTGGAAAGGAAATACAGTCGGTGCGGTGGATGTGTTTGATTTCGAACCTTTCCACCGTCGTGCCGGCATCGGCATACTTATTGCCAAAGATTATCGCCATAATGGCTATGCCGAAGAGGCGGTTCGCTGTGTTTGCCAGTACTTGTTTTCAGTGTTCCAACTTCGTCAGGTGTATTGTAATGTAATGGCTGATAACGAGATAAGCCTGAAATTATTTCAGCATATCGGCTTTCAGCCCTCGGGTGTGCAAAAAGACTGGATACGCACACAGAATGGATATACGGATGTTTTAATATTGCAGTTGATCAATGAGCATGAGAAATAGAACCATATTGCTGATTGTGGTCATCCTGATTGCGGTGGGTGGCACAATGGCCTATAACAAGGTCCTCAAAAATAATAACGTAGCTGTTGAAAAAGCAACGGTTACGGTACCGAAAAACGCCACTTTCGACCAACTTTTGGACTCGTTGAGGGCACACCAGGTGCTATTGAATGAAAACACGTTCAAGTGGACCTGCAAACTCAGGCGTTTCCAGACTCCTCGTATGGGACATTATGAGTTTCACATGGGCATGAGCAATATGGATCTCACTACTATGTTGCGCCGGGGACAGCATTATGGGGTGAAATTTACCTTCAATAATTTGAGAACTAAAGAACAACTGGTCGATAAGGTCGATCACCGTTTCTATTTTGCTCCTGAGGAATTGGCCGCATTGCTGAATGACAATGAATTTTTGACGAATTATGGCTTTGACACGGCTACCTGTATCGCTGCTTTTATCCCTGATAGCTACGAGTTCTTTTATGATATTACCGCAGATGAATTCTTCGAGAAAATAATGAGATATTATCATAAATTCTGGAATGATGAGCGTCAGAAGCAAGCTGCTGAAATCGGCCTGAATCTTACAGAAGTGGCTGTTTTGGCTTCTATCGTGGAGGAGGAAAACTACAAGGCCTCCGAAAAGGCCCTGATAGCGGGCGTGTATATGAACCGCTTGAACAAAGGGATGCTGCTGCAAGCCGACCCGACGGTAAAGTATGCGGCGGGAGACCCTACACTGAAGCGTATTTTATTGGAACACACAAGAATAGATTCCCCTTATAACACTTATTTGTACCCTGGACTTCCCCCAGCTCCAATTCGCATTCCCGAAGCTTCCACGATGGACTCCGTCTTGCATTATACGCATCATAACTACCTGTATATGTGTGCTAAAGATGACTTGTCGGGGTATCACAACTTTGCTTCCACACTGGCGGAACACAATCGCAACGCCGCCGCTTACCACCGGGCATTGAATCGGTTGAAGTAATATTTCTGCTTGTCACTATAAGATTTTCATTTTGTCTCCATCGTTGGAGTCAAGGGCGAAAATGTTGTCATTAAAAACACGGATGACAAACAAACCTTGCTTGTGGGCGTATTCGGCGGCACTTCTGTCATAGTTGACCGCAGCAATGGCAAGCATGATTTCTTTGTCCGCATATTCGGGACACACTTTTTTGAAGTAAGCCATTTGTTCGATAAAATGGTCGATGTGTCTGCGGGTGCAATTGATTTTTACTTCAACAATAATAGCAACTTCATCATCTAACAACAGCAAGTCAACCTCTAATTTTTTTCCCATACTTTTGTCATACTTACTGAAATTCTTCCAGCAACGGTCAATATCATACCCCTTATCCTGAAACATTTTCATAGCGGAAGGTTCCATCAGTCCCTCAATGATATGGCCTGATTGGGAAATGAATTGTGAGTTCAGTTCGTTCATCCGTTCTTTTAACTTTCTGTCAGATTCTTCCATCCGACGATCTATTTCTTTTCCATTTTCCCGTAATTCTTTGATAAGTCGTTCGTTTTCCTGCATTTTAAGTGAGGTGTCGGCCAGAACCTGCTTGATGTCGTCCCAGCTCATCGTTTTGGGGTCGAGAGTCGTTTCATTCATTGTCGAGATATTTTAAAGTGTTAGTACTTTTTTTCGCTGCAAAGATACAAATAAATTTAATATAAAAACAATTTGTTGAAAAAATATTTTCAAATAATTTATTTTATTATCATATAATTTTGTGTGGATGTGTTGTGCTAATATAACATGTTGTAAAAATGCTTACCTTTGCAAAATGAAAATTGACGTATGGTGAAAAAGAATTGCTGTAAAACACGATAAAACTACATGATAAACGCGGATCCTATCAATTAATAAAAATGATATAAAATGAAGCTTGCCAAAATATTATACATTTTTTTGTGCCTTTTTCTCCCTTCCCTTGTTTCTGCACAGATTGTGGGTATATGGGAGGGTAAACTGCCGGTGGGCAAGGATTCCCTGCGACTGGTGCTGGCAGTGGAGCAGCGGGGCGATAGCCTCTATGCCGAAATGGACAGCCCCGACCAATATGCGGCGGGGATCGAAGTCAATAGCATTAGTTTTCAACAGGATACGCTTCGTTTGAAGTCGAAAGAGGTTGGCGCGTCTTTTTGGGGACGTTATGATAGAGAAAAAGATGCCATTCAAGGTGTTTTCAGGCAGGGTGGGGGAAAGCTTCCGCTGACTCTTCGTCGGGTGGCGGAACGCTGGCAACTCCATCGTCCACAAACGCCGAAGGCGCCATTCCCGTATGAGGAGGAAGAAGTGCAATTGCAGTTTCCTCACGCCACTATGGGCAATATCCCTATTCGCGGCACGCTGACTTATCCTACCCGTAAGCACGAGTTCAACGGCAAGTTGTTGATACTGGTCTCCGGCTCTGGCTGGCAGGACCGCGACGAGAGCATCATGGGTCACAAGCCCTTTGCTGTTATCGCTGATTACCTGACACGGAAGGGCTATGCGGTGTTCCGTTACGATGACTTTCCCGTTGCCCAATATGCGAAATGCACCACACTCGATTTCGCGGACGCGACCTCTTTCGTGGTCAACTATTTCAAGCTTTACAACGAACATTTCAAGCAAGCGAAGCTTGGTATTGTCGGACATAGTGAGGGTGGCACGATAGCTGTGATGGTGGCAGCCCAGAATAAGAATGTGGATTTCATTGTCTCAATGGCGGGCATGATGGTTTCCGCCAAGCAAACCCTCCTGTATCAGGTGGAGGCTATCAATAAAATGGATACCACAATTTCCTCGTCAGAATTGTCGGAATCCATACGCATTTCGGAAATTTTGTATGAGCATATCGAACAGGCCAAGTCCTCCAAAGAGGCGGTTGATCGCTGTGGTAAACTGCTGCGGGAGTATAGCGCCAGTATGACTGATGAACAGCGGAAAAGACTGAAGATGACACAGCAGGATATCTTTGCTACACTCCGAAATATCGGAAGCCCTTGGTTTTATGAGTTGTTCCGCTTGAATCAGCCCAAATATCTGAAAAAGGTGAAATGTCCTGTGTTGGCCTTGAACGGCAAGAAGGATTTGCAGGTGGAATGGGAGAGCAATTTTGCGGTTTTGGAGCAAAATCTTCCCAAGAAAACCAGCTTCACTACCCATGCCTACGAACAGCTGAACCACCTGTTCCAGCCCTGCACCACAGGCTCTCCAAGCGAATACGGTGAAATCGAAACCACCATCTCCGAAGACGTTCTTCGTGACATTGAGCTGTGGCTGGAGGAACGGTGACGTAACTCTGGAAAGCGATTAAGTCTCGAAAACCAGCCATAATGTTGAAATTTGGCCGCAAAATTACATTAAATTCCTGAATTAAAAACCGACGAACAGGTTTTATTACATTGGAATCTCGATGGTAGTCGATTAACCACACTACTCATTCAAATGTCTCACCAAATATTCCCGCATTGTCTCTACCGAAACATCATAAACAGGATTCATCAGTGCGAAATTCGAATCCATCGGGATTCGACTACTGGAAAGCATAATCATCAAGGACTTGGTGTTGAGCTTGTGTCCTGAATATTTCACGGCAGCTTCTATGCCATCTTTCAGGGAATATCCAGCCTTGACAATGGAATAGATGTCATAATAGTCCCTGTATTTCATTCGGCGGAGCATTACCTCCATCTTCATTGCCAGAATGGCAGGAACATCTGACATAAAGATATTGCCTTGATAAGGAATTCTTTCATTGAGCGGCGAGAAGTTGTTGCTCACAAAAAACGACAGTTTCACCCCTTTGACCACAAAAGCGACCTGGTCGAATCCGAGGATGTCACGATGTTCTATTTTGCCAACCTTTTCCTCAATCTCTTTCTCAATAGTCGGCCAATCCACCTCCGGTTTTTCTGTTTTGGATATTCTCCACATCATAAAATCCAAATCCTCGCTCATCCTATGTCCGATTTGTATGGCCAATGCTGTGCCGCCACATAGTGTATAGGGTTTTATACACTCCATCTGTGCCACATTGTCAATAATGACTTCAATATTCGGGGTTAGTCCTTTACGCATAGTGGGTCAATTTTTTTAAGTGCAACAACTCCTGACGGTGAATGTACGTCTCGGGTTTTTTGATGTGGAAGAAGACAAGTGCAATCATCACGTTCAGGTCAAAGAGATATTCTCCTTGAACAGCCATGTTTTCTCGCCAGACTTTCTGGACATAGTTCTTCGGAAACAGCTCAAACAACTTTGAAATATCATCGATGTCAAGATGAACGAACACATTCTCAATCAGCAGTTCGTCGGGGAAGTCCGATTGCTCTACCTCATCATACGACCAAAAAGCGTGCGCCCGCTGCAGCTTTTCAAACAGTTCATCGCGAAGCTGTTTCTTGTATTGCAGAACCTTATATTCATCTTGTATTTTCAATACAGACCCTTCCTGAAGGGAAAACAGGGATTCGATTTTCAAAGAGAGTGGCAAAGAAACTTCTCTTCTATCAAGCACAATATTACTCAACATCTGGCGGGAAACGCCCAGTTCCCTCGCTAACGTAGATTGGTTGTAGTGGTTACGTACCATCAGCCCGCTGATATATTGCCCTATGCTTTTTTTCATAATCCTTGTAAAACGATGCTGCAAAGATACAAAAAAATGTCAACAATTTAGTTGATATTTTTTTTAATTGCGGCAACCATATGAATTTTATATGCTGGCTGCAGGCCTACACACGAGATGCACACATTTGTATGACTATTTTTATTATCTTTGCCACGTTGAATTTGTAATACAATATATCAATTAATGGGATGTAACCCCTTGAAATTATGGATGAAAGAGATTTACAACTTATGGAAGAATCAATAAACTATGAGGCTATGAATGAAATACACTTTTATAATAGCGAAAGAAAACTTGAAATGCTTTTCTCTGACTTTCAAGTTCAAAAAAATGCCCCTGAATTTCATGATTTTTGTTCTTTCCAGATAGATGTAAAACATTGCTATGTCAGCGCTTCCCTCCGGACAGAATGTTTAGATGTTGACCTTGTGCGTTTTCTTGAAGGTTTGCGGAAATTATATAGGATGGAGGTGAGAACAGCATCCTTTGTTCAAACAATTGAAAGAAATATTGAACTCACTTTTAAATTGTTAGAACAAGGGAAAATACAGGTTTATGTGATGATTATGGGAGCATATATGAAAGATTACTACGATGACATCACTTTGAAATTTAATTATGGAATAGACCAGTCTTTCCTTCCCGAATTGATACAAGAGATAGAGACGGTTATAAACAGCTAAGTCATAAAACAATGAATGATTCAGACATAGTAAATGTTATTAAAGACATTGAAAAACAGTACAATGCCTATAAAGACGGAGGAAGGTCTTTTATTCAGCACTTGGCTAATAAAATACAAAACACGGTTGATGAAGACAAAGTGCTTATATTCGACTTGTTTTTGGATGAGATAGAACAAAATATTAATGGGCTGTATTCTATTGCGTTACAAACCATTATTGAATTGAAACAAATAGAGTTGGCCCCTGAAATTGAAAGGATATTCATTAAAAACAGAAATGTAAAAGACGAAAAGTGGAGTTATGCAATAATAGAAACCTTGCTGAAATTGAACTACGCTACTCCTATTTACTATGATTTTATAACCCATTATTTGAAAGACAATCCCGGTAAGGGATTCTTTCTTCTGGTGCAATACTGCAATCTTGACCCAGATAAGGGGGTTCCGTTGCTTTCTGATTTTTATTCGGAATTTTTTCAAGGGGATAGTCAAATGCGAAGGTTTTTGGAAAGCAGGATTGGTTTTTTAGTGGATTATTTTATGGAAAACAAACAACTTGATCTTGGCAAACTGTATAAATCAGTCATAGCGAAGAACAGAATGGCAGGACAAAGTTTGCGAAGCACATTGTTGAATTATTTTAACAGCAGTCTGGCTGATAAATATCCGAAAGATTTAGTGGAAAAAGCGTGTCATTCGCTTTGATGAGAATATAGAACTTAATAAAAATATGAACGAGAAATTTGAGCGTACACTAAAAAGGGATTTGGCGTTATAGCCGAACGTCTGAGCATTGCCATAGTCGATGTTGCCAAAAGAGTGCTGCCTTTGGCTGCTGTCACTACATATAGGGGAACCATTAATTGCATGTATTGCAATTAAGTGAAGGTCGGTTTTTTGTATGACTATTTTTATTAGTTTTGCAACCTAATTATGATATGTTTTTCAATTATCATACAGACAAAAACACAAAAAAACACATACTTGTGTATGCAAAAACAACAAGAACAATGATATATGAATGTTTTTGATGTTTTTTTCTTTTCAATAAAAGAAGGAATTCTTAAAAAGGAAAGGAACTGCAGAAAAGTGTTTTTAATGTTTTTGTCAAAAAGAAACACCTCAGATAAGAATGGTTTCATGCGTTTGCCTTGGGGCTCTGCATCTGATAACATTAAATCAATCGAAATATTTTGTATCTTTGCAGATTATTCCTATAGAAAATACTGCATGCTATGAATAAGGAAAATGCTTTGTTCAAAATGCTTGTGCTGATTGTGATAACAATCTTTACCACAGGTGTTTATGCCCAAGGATACGAAATAAAGGTGTCTCTAAACACAAAACACTACGACTCCCTCCATCTGAAGGCATACGACGGAAAAAAGGACTTTGTGGACATACAGGCAATGCCTTTTGCAAAAACGGTGGTCTTTAAAAACAAAAAATCCTTGGAACCAGGTATTTATTTATTACAGGGTGATACTATTGGCATTACGGAAATCCTTATTTCTGACCATAAATCACAACAAATATCTATCATTGAAAAAGATAGTGTGATCACTTTTGTGAACAGTCCTGAGAATACAGCTAACCAGCAGTATATGAAGGATATGCGAGAGTTTGATAGGCGCTTATATCAGCTGGATCAGGAATTCAAGGAGATGCAGCAAAGCAATCTTCCGCAGTACATGATGCAGCCTTTTGTCGATACACTGATGGCAAGGGCTATCCGTATCGGAGATGAAAAAACCGCCTTCCAACATGCCAAAGCGGAACAGTACAAGCAATATCTGCTGGGCTCCATTATCCGAGCCACCATGGAAATGCCTGATCCTCCCCGCGAAATTTACGGCAGTCAACAAAAAATGCAGATGTTTATCGCCAATCATCTGTACGACAATTATCCATGGCACGACGAAAGGATGATTAATACGCCTCTTGCGGTCAACAAACACAAACAGTTTGCTAATCTCATGTATTATCTTGACTATGAGTTGGCAGAACCTTATATGCGGACGGCTCTGAAAGAGGCTAAGGCAAACGATAAAGTGTATTTCAGCTTCTTCGATATGATGGAAGAAATCCTGGGAGCTACAAAATCCCCGTATCGTGTTGAGGGATTGTATATTATCATGCTGAAAGATGCCATCGCCTACGATAAAACCGACAAGGTGCGTAAAACACGCTATGAAGCGGAGTTGAAACATCTCGACAAGAACCTCGATGGCAGCATTTTGCCTAATTTCAACCTGCTGATGGCCAATGGCGATACCACCACACTGTATGATGTGAAAAGTCCTTATATTCTGCTGTATTTCCAGCATCCGGAATGCCCCACTTGCCGTCAGGTGCGTGGAAAACTGAAAGATTATCCCTTCTTGAACAAGGCTATCGATGATGGGAAAATTGCTGTGCTGACAGTCTATTTCGAAAAGGATAAGAAAGTCTTTGAGAATTATCTGAAAAATGAAGCCAACCCACGCTGGCTCAATTCCTGGAATTATGACAACCAAATCGAGAAAGAAGAACTTTTCTATCTCGTTACCATCCCCTATATGTTCTTGATTGACAAGGATAAACGTGTTATCAAGAAGGACATTCTTTACAATGAGATCGAGGACTACGTGAAGAACCTGAGATAATTAGCAAATTAGCAAATTGGTTAATTAGCAAATTGGTTAATTGGTTAATGTGCTAATTATTAATGTGCTAATGTGCCAATTGAAACTGTGGGGAGTTTTGCACTTCGTGCTCAAGGGGGGTCTTAATTCCCCTTCTGTTAGAAGGGGTGCCCGAAGGGCGGGGTAGTGACGTAAACATCACTGCGTTGCAGTACAGATTATTTAAATGTGCTAATTTGGCAGTTGTAACTGGGGGAGTCTCGTGCTTTGTGCTCGAGAGAAGTCTTTGAATTCTGCATTATTCATTATACATTGTTCATAAGAACTGATGCAATCAAATGTGCAACAGAAGACACGTGGTTCTTTGATAGATTGGCAGGAAATGTCAAGAAGTCAGTTGTGATTTTCACCATTTCGCGGCGGTCTTATTACATGTTTCAGTGCAAGACAGCTCTGCGCCGCGAGGAGATAGTAGTGGCCAGTCATACCCCCATACTCGCTGCACTTCGTATGGGGTTACTGAAAGGTGGCCTCTCCGAGGCCGGGACTATAGCAGGTGTCTTGCCGTGAAGAGTACCTGACCACCATACGGGTAAATGTCTCGAAGAGACAATCTCTCAGAAACCCCACATAAGGCCGCAGGCCGCTGTGTGGGGTAGGTGAAGTGCGGTGTATCTCTTCGCAGCGCGAATGTAATGTGCAGAGAAGGACCGGATAAACCCGCTGCGAAATGAAGTAGCATGCAATACCCTTCTGTCATCTCAAATCAAAAAATCAAAGAATATCTATAAATACTTGTAAATCAATATATTGCAAGAATATTCTCAAAAAATATCGCATCAGTAGTAATTGTACATTGTTAATTCTCTTGCCCTTAATATTAATAAAGTTTAAAAATACTTTTTGTTGCAGGGAATTTCAAAAATTGTCTTATCTTTGTAAGTTATGTCGTATTGTGTCTTGGTGTTGGCTAAGACGCTGATGTTCAATTATTTGCTCGGGAATGGTGTGTTCCCGACAGTGGCGAAGCTGTATAAAAGGTGACCAAAAGCTGACATGGAGAAACGAAAACGCTGAAGAGCGTAAAGTCTGCGTAAAAAATAATCGAGTGATAATGGAACAGGAAAAATGCTGGTATGTGCTGAAAACCCGTCCCCGTCAGGAAAAGGCGGTGAGGAATTTGCTGGAGGAATACGGCATCGGGAATTTCCTGCCCACAAGAATGGAAGAGCATGTTTATGTGAATCGTCGCAAAAAGACTATCGAAGTGCCGCTGTTGATTTCCACTTGCTTTATGCTTTGTGTCCCGGAACAGCGATTTTCCATAGTTAACAGCTTGAAATACAAAACAGAACTCATGACTGACCGCTTCACCAATTCAAGCATGGTCATTCCGAATCGTCAGATGGAAGATTTTATGCGAGCTGTGGCCATGAAAGACATGGCTCTGGAACAAGTGGATATTTTGGAAGGTGACCGTGTGGTGGTGAGTGAGGGCGAATTCAGTGGTATGGAAGGTGTTGTCGCAAAAATCAATGGCCGTCGCCGTTTCGTTATCACTTTGAGCAATTTAACCGCGTTTGCCTTGCAGATACCCTTGTCCTATCTGAAAAAAATCAAATAAACCCCTGTTGATACACGCCGTGGCACGTCTCAACGGCAACAACACGCACGAATTATGGACACGCCGTGGCACGTCCCAACAAAACAATAACACATGTGTAGTGATGCAATGATTGCGTCTCTATAAAAAACGAAAAACCAATACAAACATGGATACCGTAACACTACTGCCTTACGATCGGATTTACAAGAATTTCATCGATGAAAAATACTTGCATGGCTATGACGAGTATTATTTCAGAAACCAGCAGGTAAAGCGTCCGGAGAAGGGTTGGCGCCATCTTCGTTCCGATGAGGTGGAACGCTTGGTGAAAAACAGCAATACTGCTACTAACTGGGACGATATCTGGGTAAGCGAGGAATTCGACACCAACATGATCCGTAACAACCGCTTTTTCGGCTTGGTGCGTATCGGACGTGTGGCCTGCGAGATTCTGCAATACCACGATTTGCGTGTGCCGGTGGGCATTACCGACAGCAGCATCATCTCTTGCGATATCGGCGACAATGTGGCTATCCACGATGTGCATTATATGGCTAACTACATTATCGGCGACAGAACCATCCTGTTCAATGTGCATGAATTGTCCGCCACTGACCACTCCAAATTCGGTAATGGTATTGTGAAAGAAGGTGAACCGGAAAGTGTGAGAATCTGGTTGGAGGTGATGAACGAGGCGGGTGGTCGCCAGGTTATGCCCTTCGATGGGATGATCACAGCAGATGCATACCTGTGGGCAAAATATCAGGATGATGCCGACTTGCAACGTCGTTTGGGAGAGATTACGCAGAAGACCTTTGACAACCGTCGCGGCTATTATGGTACTGTCGGCGAGTCGTGTGTCATCAAAAACTCCTGGATTCTGAAGGATGTGAAGATAGGCCCATATTGCTATATCAAGGGTGCCAGCAAACTGAAGAATATCACCATCAATTCGTCACTGGAAGAACCCAGCCAGATAGGGGAGGGCACCATCTTGGTGAACGGTATTGTGGGCTACGGCTGCCGTATTTTCTATTCTGTGGTGGCGGTGCGTTTTGTGGTGGGCGACAACTGCAACCTGAAGTATGGCGCCCGCGTCATCTATTCAGTCTTAGGTGACAATTCGACCATCTCCTGCTGCGAGGTGTTGAACAACTTGATATTCCCCTCGCATGAGCAGCACCATAACAATTCATTCCTTATTTCGTCATGTGTGATGGGACAGAGCAATTTGGCAGCCGGGTCCACCATCGGTTCTAACCACAACAGTCGCGCCACCGACGGGGAAATCAATGCCAAGCGTGGTTTCTGGCCAGGCTTGTGCTCCTCCGTCAAACATTCATCCACTTTCGCTTCTTTTACCCTTCTGTCAAAAGCGGATTATAAGCACGAACTGAATATCAAACTGCCTTTCAGCTTGGTGAACAACAATGAGCATACCGATGAGTTGGAAGTGATGCCGGCATTCTGGTGGATGTACAACATGTATGCCATCGCCCGGAATTCTTCCAAATACAAAAATCGTGATAAACGCAAAAGGAAAATACAAAATATTGAATTTGAGACCTTTGCGCCTGATACCATGGAGGAAACCATCCGAGGACGCAAGCTGCTGTCCGAGTGGGCTGGCAAAGCCTACCTTTTGTCGAAGGGTGAGGATTTTTCTACTATGGATACTAAAGCTTTGCGCCGTATAGGCATGGATGTGATGGATAATCATCCTGAGATAGCAAAAAAACTGGAAATTTTCGGCGAGGGTATGGAGAACAGCAAGCGAAAGGTGCGTATCCTCAAGGCCTACGAGGCCTACCATGCCTACGGTGACATGATTGTGTATTATGCTATGCGCAATGCTATCCGCTATTTGAAGGAACATCCGGAAATGAGTTCCAGAGATTTGGTCGCCTTGGCTTCGGGCTCCCGCAAACGTGAGTGGATAAACTTGGGCGGTCAGCTGGTATGCGGTGAAGATCTCGATCAACTGAAGAAAGATATCTGCTCCGGAGAGCTTGACAGCTGGGTGGCTATCCACCATCGTTATGATGCTTTGTGGGAGAATTATCCCATGGAGAAACTTTTCCATGCCTATCAGTCGCTGGTATTTCTGCACAAGGAAGAAATGGAAGTCATCAGTGATGAGATGTGGCAGCAGTGTTTGGATAAAGTGTGTGAGATACAGCAGTTTATATGTGACCAGGTATATCTTTCAAGAAAGAAAGACTATGACAACCCGTTCAGAAACGCCACTTTCCGCAATGAAGAGGAAAAGAAGGCCGTTGTCGGCACTGCCGAAGACGCCAGCTTTGTGAAACAAATCCGCCAGGAGACGGAGGAGTTCCTTGCCTTGGTAAATGAAATCCGTAAAAGGTGATAGTGATCAGTGGTCAGTGGTCAGTGGTCAGTGGTCAGTGGATGGAGAATAATACTAAGAGGTATGGCAAAGGTTAAGACATATAAAGATTTGGTCGTTTGGCAAAAGTCAATGGATATGACAGCGATGTTGTATCAATTAGTTAAGAAATTGCCTAAAGAAGAAACTTATGCTTTAAGTGATCAGATGCGTAGGGCTGCAATATCAGTCCCTTCAAATATAGCAGAAGGCTTTGGTAGAAGTTCAACTAAAGAATATTTGCACTTTCTATTTATATCTTATGGCTCGATCTGTGAATTAGAAACACAATTAATACTTTCATCCCGGATTAATTATTTATCTAAAAATGAAATACAACCAGTTATGGATTTATTATCAGAAATTGGGAAAATGATAAATGCAATAATAAAAAAACTGACCCCTGACCCCTGACCCCTGAATCCTGACCCCTAAAACCTAATCCCTAATCCCTAAAACCTAACCCCTAAAACCTATGAAACTCATCAGTTGGAACGTAAATGGCTTGCGTGCCGTGGCCGGCAAAGGCTTTGCCGAGATTTTCGAAAATCTTGATGCGGACTTCTTCTGTCTGCAAGAGACCAAATTGCAAAAAGGACAGATAGACATGGAATTCCTGGGCTATCGGTCATATTGGAATTATGCTGACAAGAAGGGATATTCTGGGACGGCTATTTATAGCAAGCACGAGCCTCTTTCGGTGACATACGGCATCGGTATCGACGAGCATGACCATGAAGGCCGCGTGATAACATTGGAAATGCCTGGCTTTTACTTGGTTAACGTTTATGTGCCGAATTCTCAGGATGGTCTCAAACGCTTGGATTACCGTATGCATTGGGAGGAGGATTTCAGGGCTTATTTGTGCAGTCTGGCGAAATCGAAACCCGTGATTGTTTGCGGCGATATGAATGTGGCGCATCAGGAGATTGACTTGAAGAATCCCAGCACCAACCGTAAAAATGCGGGCTTTACCGACGAGGAACGTGCCTGCATGGACCAGATGCTGGCGGCAGGATTTTGCGACACTTGGCGTCAACTGCATCCTGAGGAAGTCAAGTACTCATGGTGGTCATACCGCATGAACGCACGCGAAAGGAACGCAGGGTGGCGTATCGACTATTTCTTGGTGTCCGCACCGTTTATGAGCAAGGTCGTTTCCGCTGATATCCACAACGAGATTTTCGGCTCTGACCATTGTCCCGTTGAGTTGGTTATCGAGTAAGGAAGAAACTCCCAATGTCACCTTTGGGTTGGCTTTGACCTTTATCCCGTTAAATTAGTTGTCGAATAAAATCAATAAATCAAATATCTATCATTATGAAAATTACAGTTGCCGGAACCGGCTATGTGGGTTTGTCCATCGCTACTTTGTTATCACGCTTTCATCAAGTGGAAGCTATTGATATTGTCCCTGAGAAGGTGGACATGATCAACCAACGGAAATCCCCCATCCAAGATGAGTATATTGAGCGTTTTTTTGCGGAAGATATGGCCTTGCGTCAGGGACAGAAAAAAGAGGACTTTATCCTTACTGAGCCATTACAGCTGCATGCCACTATCGACGCAGCCACCGCTTATCAGGATGCTGATTTCGTGGTGATTGCCGCTCCTACCAATTACGACAGCGTGAGGAATTTCTTCGACACCTCTGCTGTGGAAAGTGTCATAGAGACTGTTCTACAATACAATCGCGACGCTGTGATGGTCATCAAATCGACTATTCCAGTGGGTTATACGGAATCAGTAAGAGAAAAGTTCGCGGCAAAACATCCTGAACTGGGTGGAAAACCGAATATTATTTTCGCGCCGGAATTTCTGCGTGAAAGTAAGGCTTTGTTTGACAATCTATACCCTTCACGTATAATTGCCGGTTATGATGCTTCCAACAAACGCTTGGAAGATGCTGCTCACACCTTTGCCAATTTGATACGCGAAGGCGCTATGGATCAGCAAGTGCCCGTTTTGTTTATGGGTTCCACGGAAGCAGAGGCAGTGAAACTTTTCGCCAACACCTATCTGGCTCTGCGTGTCAGCTATTTCAATGAGCTGGATACATACGCTGAGATTAAAGGCCTTAATACACAGCATATTATAGAGGGTGTTTGCTTGGATCCGCGTATCGGCAGCCATTACAATAATCCTTCATTCGGTTATGGCGGCTATTGCTTGCCCAAAGATACCAAACAGTTGCTGGCAAACTATGATGATGTTCCGGAAGAGCTTATTCGGGCTATCGTGGAATCCAACCGCACCCGTAAGGACTTCATCGCAGACCAAGTGCTGAAGAAAGCCGGCTATTACGATTACTACAATCGCGGAGATTATAACGCTCAAAGTGAGAAAAAATGTGTGATTGGTGTGTATCGTCTGACCATGAAGAGCAATAGCGACAATTTCCGCCAGAGCAGCATCCAGGGTGTGATGAAACGTGTGAAGGCCAAAGGTGCTGAGGTAATCATTTTTGAGCCGTCTTTGGAAGATGGTTCCACTTTCTTCGGTAGTCGTGTGGTCAATAATCTGGAAGAGTTTAAGAAACTCAGCCAGGCTATTATCGCCAATCGTTATGACACTTGTTTGGAAGATGTGATGGACAAGGTCTATACCCGTGATATTTTCAAAAGGGACTAATGGGAAACAAAAGTAAGATTTTTGAATAACCATACGGATTTTTAGAGGTACGCACTCGTGCTTTTTGGGAAAAATAAAGGAAACACAACCGCGATGTGGGACACACTTCAACTGAAATGTCCGAAAGTCTTTGCCTTGGCTGACAGCTTAAGCTACGTGCTGTTGTTGCTGCTTTCATTCTTGGTGACCTTGCCATATTATCCTTATATGGCTGGCTCTGAGGTGGCTGGAGTTTTGTATGGTACCATAGCAGGGGTGTTTCTGCTATTGTTTATATTCAGTCAGCTGGGTCAGCAGGTGTTTTCGTCCCGCGTGGTAAATGTTTGTTGGATATTGCTTGGTGTGGTAGTCTTAAGCGGATTGATAGTATATGCTATTTTTGGAAATGCTGAAATGAAAGCTGAAGTCAGGAGCGTCCTTATTCCTTTGTGCGCATTGATGGTGGGCTGGCAGTTGAAGATGGATGAAAACAAACTGACAGGCTTGATTTTGGTGTTCACCATGGGAATTGTTGTGGTGGGTGTATCGCTCATTTTCTTGCAAGGTAGTGGCTTCAGCATCTCGGAGACCTATTTTTCAGATCAGAAAAACGCTGTGGGACCGTTGATGGCGACAGCAGCTGTCTTAAATGCTGGCATGGCTCTTGGCGCTTCGGGAAAAAGAAAGGTTTTTCTGATGATTTTAGGCTTGTCATTAGCACTTTTCTGCGTGCTGATGATTCTCACTATCAGGGCCAGAGCGGCATTGCTGGCGGCAACACTGGTTATAGCGTTGATGCTCTTCCAGCGATATAAAAACAAGTATTTGCTCTTGTCCTTCTGGGGAGCGATACTTCTTGTGGTGGCTGTGTTTTTGCTGCTGCCGCATTCCATCAAACAGTATGTCTATCAGAGTCTGTTTGCAGGTTTCTCCGGTGATATCACTTCTGGCAGAATGGCACGTAATCAGCAGGCCTTGCAGGTGCTGGCGGAGAATCCTCTCTTTGGACAGCTGCTCAATGCGCGTGGAGTGGGCATAGTACATAATTACCCGCTGTTTCAAGTGCTGAATTTCGGCTTGTTGATGGCCGCTCCGCTGTTGGCATTGTACTTTTATCTGCTCTTTGTGGATATAAAGGCTATTGCCACCAAAGGTATCAGTGCCATGCGGTATGTGGGTCTTTATGCACTGCTGGCAGTTTTTGTGGTATCCATGTTTGAATACTCTTTCCCATACGGACCGGGCACGACAACAGTAATGAATTTCATCTTCTTCGGCATCGCCTTGCAAAATAATAAATCTTAAAATTCCCCTTCTTTTAGGGTTGACGAATGAGCGAGTGCAGAAACAAAGTTTACTTTGATTATGCCGAGCGAAGAGGAAACGAAGTCGTAAGACTTCAACGGGTGCCCGAAGGGCGGGGTAGTGATATAAATATACAGAGTAGCCTTCAATAGAAGGTCGCTGGAAAAGGTTACAAAAAATAATAATGACAAACTTGAAATTAAAACTTAAACAACAAACACAAGCAGTGGTAAAGCTTCTCTTTGGCGTGAAAACCAAAGAGAAAATCACGTATTTTCATCATACCAAACAATGGCCGAATCTCAATGAACCAAAGACTTGGGGAGAAAAGTTGCTATGGCTGAACCATCATTGGCAGCCGGAAGTGAAAAGTATATGCGCCGATAAGTATGGTGTGCGTGAGTATATCGAACAAAAAGGTTTGGGAAATATCCTAATCCAACTTCTGGGCGTCTGGGATGATGCTCGTGATATTGATTTTGATACACTTCCGGATAAGTTTGTGCTGAAATGCAATCATGGTTGCGCCATGAATATTTTGGTGACGGACAAAGCAAAACTGGATAAACAAGAGGCTGTGAATCAGTTGAATGAATGGCTGAAAGTGGATTTGGGCAAGGCTTCCGGGGAATATCATTATTCGAAAATACGACCCCGTGTTATCGCGGAGGCTTTCCTGCCTGTGGAAAAGGAAACCGATGTGGTGGATTTCAAAATCCATTGCTTCAATGGTCAGCCAAAGTTCATCGGCGTGTGTTATGACCGTGATCCGATAACACATGCTTCAAAAGGACTGATATATTCTCCTCAGTGGGAAAGGATGCTGATTTTGCAAGGGGATGACCCCGCATGTTCATATCCGAAGCCCGAACGCTTGGAGGATATGTTGGAAATGGCCAAGAAGTTATCTGCGGATTTTCCTTACGTCAGAGTGGATTTATACGCTATCCAGGACCAGGTTTTCTTTGGAGAACTTACCTTCAGCCCTGATGGCAATATCCCTGAACGGGAATATACAAAAGAAGCTTGCGCACTCATCGGCAATTGGCTTGATTTATCAGAAATAAAATTGTAAATTGCAATAAATTAGTTATTTATGAAAAAACAGCTGGTGGTTTGTGGAGGTGGTAGCAGTGCCCATACCTTGATACCTATGTTGGCGGATTCATCGTTTGATGTGTCCATATACACCTCAAGACCAGACAAATGGAGTGATAATATTGAATTGGAATACCATGACCCTTCTGGCAAGGTGTTAGGTAGGTTTTCCGGGCCGTTGAAAAAGGCGTCGGATAATCCGGAAGGGCTTATTCCACAGGCGGATTATATTGTTTTCTGTATGCCGGTGCATCAGTACAGGGCGTGTCTGCATCAAATAGCTCCGTTTATTGACAAGGAAAAGAAAGTGTTTGTGGGCACTATGTATGGACAGGCAGGATTCAACTGGATGGTGGAAGAGGTGAAAAATATGTTCGGATTGAAAAAAATGGTCAGTTTTGCTTTTGGTTTGCTGCCTTGGATTTGCCGTATTATTGAATATGGGCATATAGGTGTCACCTACGGTCCCAAAGCATGCAATTATGCTGCCTGCTATCCGAAATCTGAATTCCAACAGCTTGATGAGGAGTTTTTTAATCAGATTTGTTATCGCTGGTTTGGCAAGGGCAAAACCGAACAGAGTGACAATTTCTTGTCCCTGACCCTGTCTGTGGATAACCAGATAATCCATACATCAAGATGTTTCGGCTTGAATCAGGTTTATGGCCAAATATGGCAGCGGAAAGAGGATGTGCCCATGTTCTATAGGGATTACGACGATGTCTCTGCCAAATTGCTGGCCGACCTTGATGCGGATTACTCTAAAATCAGAGAGAAAATCAAAGCAATGTATCCGACAGAGAATTTCAAACACATGTTGGATTATCTGGCCTTGGAGCGTTTCTCTTACCAGTCGCATAATACGGATGTGAAGGAGTCGTTTGTGACCTCGCAAACGCTGGTGTCCATTGCCACCCCTGTGGTTCAGAATACGCAAGGCTTGTGGGAAATAGACAGGAACCACCGTTTTTTTCTGGATGACATATATTACGGCAATTGTATCGCCAAATGGATGGCGGAGCAGTTGTCGATAGAGGTGCCTACCATTGATGCGATTCTGCACTGGGCTCAGCAAGTGCGTCAAGAGGAAATTATAGATGAAAATAACAGACTGAAATTGGAAAGTCCTGACCTGTCGGCTCCGCTGAAGTCAGGCATCCCCTGTTATTATGGTTATAAAACCATCGATGAAATTGTGGATTGATTCAGTCCTGTCGTATTTCAAAAAAAAGGATGTTAATTAGTTGGTGTAGAGAAGTTTAATGGAATAGCTTTACGTATAAATAAGCAGTTGTTATGCAAGCGGCTAACAGGGTTGTAGTCAATACCGTCATTCAATATACTCGCTTGGTGGTGAGTGCGCTCATCGGTCTGGTCTCGGTCAGACTGATATTAGGCGCGTTGGGTGAGGACGATTATGGCTTGTATGATGTGGTTGCCGGTGTGATTGGCCTCTTGGGTTTTGTCAGCTCTTCGTTGGGCATGACCTCCACCCGCTTTTTGTCCATCAGTTTGGGCAAAAATGACGATGAGGGTACCCGGAAGGCATTCAACTCCTGTTTCTGGACACACGTTCTCATGGCGGCGGGTTTGGTGCTGGTTCTTGAAATAGTGTCATTGTTTGTTTTTGACGGTTATTTGAAGATTGCACCCGATAGAATCCCAACGGCCAAATGGATTTACCAGTGCATGTTGGTGTCTCTGTTTCTGAGTATTACGGTCACACCCTTTGTGTCAATGCAGATCTCACACGAGAATTTTATCTATGTGTCGCTGGTGTATATTCTGGATGCATTGTGTAAATTGGGAATAGCCATCATTATTACCCAGTATAATCAGGATAAACTCTTGTTGTATGGAATCCTGATGATGTTAATCACCTTGCTGAATGTGTTGTGTTTTGTGGTTTATTCCCTTATATGTTACCGTAAACAAATAAGTATCAAGATTATACCATTGAAGGAGTTAAAGAGTGTGTCGGGTTTTGCCGGTTGGACCATGCTGGATTCGTTGGGTGCCACCCTGTCGAGACAGGGCTATTCGGTGCTCTTGAACCGTTTTTTTGGCACGAGCGTGAATGCGGTGTTTGCGCTGGCCCGACAGGTTGAAACCCCTGTGTATGTCATTTCTTCATCGATTATCGAAAGCATGAAACCGCAGATCATGAAGAGTTATGGCATGGGAGACGCGAAGAAAATGATGCGCCTGTCGCTGACGGCCGGCAAGTTCGGCTTCGCCATGATGTCGCTGCTGACAGTGCCTCTGCTGATTATGATGCCGGAGGTGTTGGATCTGTGGCTGGTAGAGTACCCAGAGGGAACGATTTTGTTCTCCCGCTTGCTGTTGATTGCCTGTATGGCTAATCAATTGACTATGGGTTTGTTTTATGCCAATCAGGCTATTGGCGACATCAAATGGTTCTCGATTGTTGTCTCCACACTTCGTATGTTGTCTTTGCCGATATCTTGGATTTTCCTGAAGTTAGGCTATCCGGCTTACGTGGCTATCGTGGTCTTTGTGGTGTGCGAGTCGTTGGGCGCTTTCAGCCGGGTGATTATTCTGTCGAGGCTGAGTGATGAGCTGAATGTGATGGATTTCCTGAAGTCCATCCTTTTGCGGGTTTTGCCCCCGTTTTTGTTGGGCTTGGGCATTTGCTGGGTTCTATATCGTTATGTCAATTCGTTGTGGGGACTGCTGTTAGTGGCGACTGTCACCGTGACAGTATATGCTCTGGCGATGTTTTTCTTCGGTTTGGATGAGGACGAAAGAAAAGCCCTTAAAAATGTTGCCACTTCTTTCCTCCAGAAGTTTAAGAGAAGGTCATAAACAGAGTTATCGCCGTCTATGAAAAATATCCTGTTGCTTACGAATATTTATCCGATGAATGATCCATCGTATGATGGCACACCGGTATGTCACTTTTTCACCAGCGAATGGGTGAAAAGTGGCTATAATGTGAGGGTCGTGCATTTTATGTCTCTCTTTCCACGGCCATATTACTGGGCAGGCAGGATGTTTGGAGATGTGATAGCGGCAAAAACGGGCTGTGTCACTTATTCCCATCCCTCACGACATCCCCAAAACTACGAGGTGGATGGGGTTCCGGTGCTTTATGTGCCGATTGTAAAGTACATTCCGCATCGCAATTTTGCCCCTCGCCGAATTCAGGCTGCCTTTGACTATGTGTGTCAAGAGCTTGAGAAAGAAGGTTTTGTTCCGGATGTTGTGACGGCACATTTTCCCATGCCACAGCTGGAGATGTTATACTTGTTCAAACAGAAATTTCCGTCTGTGAAAACTTGTCTAGTGCTGCACGGCGATGGATCGCAGATTCCGACTATCTATCAGGATAAATATCAGCAGTATATGGATGCTGTAGAAACATGGGGCTTCCGCTCCTTGGCTTTCAAACAGCAGTTTGAGGCGCTTTTTGGGGCTAAACCGAAGGAGTTTGTATGCTATTCAGGTATTCCTGAACGGTTTTTAAGCCATGGCAACAGGGATTTTTTGCAGGGTGTCCGTAAATTCGTTTTTGTGGGCAGTCTGTTCAAACTGAAAAACGTGGATGTCACGCTAAAAGCCTTGCATCAGGCTTTCCCTGAGGGCGATTTTGAGTTCCATGTGGTCGGGAGTGGGGCAGAGGAAGCCTCCCTGCGCTCCTTGACGGAAGAGTTGGGCATACAGTCGCAGGTGGTTTTCCATGGTCAGTTGAAGCGTGATGAGGCTCAGCAAATCATGCAAGAGGCCGACTGCTTTGTCATGATCAGCTCGCGCGAGGCTTTTGGACTCGTTTATGTGGAGGCAATGGCAAAGGGCTGCATTACCGTAGCTACAAAAGGACAGGGGATTGATGGTGTGATTGTGAACGGAGAGAATGGCTTCCTCTGCGAATCGAATAATGTGGAGGTTTTGGCAGCCACGTTAAAAAATATACGCTCCTTGTCGTCAATGCAGCTGCAAGATATTTCACGGAAAGCCGTGGAAACAGCCTACGAATTGACCGATGCCAAGGTGGCCGAGCATTACTTGAATTCTATTAAATAAGCATAATGACTACAATCAATGATGTTAAAATAATCGACCTCCCTAAGATATTGGATGAGAGGGGCAACCTGTCTTTCGCCGAGCAGTCCAAGCATGTGCCATTTGAAATCAAAAGGACATACTGGCTGTACGATGTGCCTGGCGGAGAATGCCGTGGAGGACATGCCTACCGCGAAAACCAGGAGTTTATCATTGCTCTGTCAGGCAGTTTCGATGTGGTGATTGACGATGGACGTGAAAAGCGTTCATTCACTTTGAACCGTTCCTATTATGGTTTGTATGTGCCCCAGGGCTTGTGGCGTGAAATGGAAAATTTCTCGACCAACTCCTTGGCATTGGAATTTGCTTCCATTCATTTTGATGACAATGATTATATCTTTGATTATGAGGAATTTGTAAAACTGAAGAAAGATGGCAGATTATAGCGTTTATGATTGTTCTATCATAGAACTCGACAAGCATCACAGCGAACGAAAGGGCAATTTGTCGGTGGTTGAAAATGGTATTACCTTGCCGTTTGATGTGAAGCGGGTGTATTATGTGTATGATGTTCCTGGTGGTGAGTCTCGCGGCTCCCATGCGCATAAAACACTGAGTCAGCTGATTGTGGCTGCCTCGGGTTCGTTCAGCGTGACGCTGGATGACGGTAAGGTTAGACGTACTTTCTTCCTGAACCGTCCTTATCAGGGTTTGCTCGTGCACCCTGGCTTGTGGCGTGATTTGGAGGATTTCTCTTCCGGAGCAGTCTGCATGGTGCTGGCTTCCGAGGTGTATCAGGAAGAGGATTATATCAGAGAGTATGATGATTTTCTGAAATTCAGAGGTATAGAAAAAAACAGCAATGAATAAAATTGATAAAACAGCCATTATTGGTGACAAAGTACAAATGGGGGATAATAATATTATCCTTCCCTATACTATTATTTACGATGGTGTAAGTATAGGCGATAATAATGTGATAGGTTCCCATTCGGTGATTGGTTGCCCGGCTACAGACACCAAGAAAATTACTCCACATGTGGAGGATGTCTGTGTCTTTATCGGTGACAACAATGTGATTCGCGAGTTTTGTATTGTGGAACGTCCCTGCTATGAGCAAAAGTCTGTGATTCAGAATGATGTGTTTCTGATGCAAGGTGTGCATCTGTCGCACGACAACATTTTGCAAGACCATGTGGTCATCACCAACCAATGCGTGGTGGGCGGTATCGCAAAAATATTGGAAGGAGCGAATCTGGGTATGGGTTGCACCATCAACCAATACACCATTATAGGACAATATTCCATGGTGGCTACAGGTGCGCCTTGCATGAAGAATGTCAAGCCTTTTAGTCGCCATATACCTAATAAACCCCTGTCAGTTAATGTTTATGCATTGAAAAAATATGGTTTGATGGAATATCTTGAGGAAATCACTGCATACGTGATGGACGATGTGATGCCAGTGACCGAAAAAATCAAGAATATGGTGTTGGAATTTGACCAGTGGGTCGAAAAATATGGACATGAAACATATAAATAGAAGTCACACAAAATTATCGTATAACAAACAGAAGTTTAAGTAAAGATGCGATTCGTCGCGTCAAAAAAAATAAAAAATGATACCTTTTCTTTCATTAAAAGATGTTACTGCTTTGCATGGAGCAGAAATTCAAGAGGCTGTCCGTCGTGTGACAGAGAGTGGCTGGTATTTGCAAGGCGCTGAGAACAAGAATTTTGAACAGCATTATGCCCAATATATCGGCACGGATTATTGCGTAGGTTGTGCCAACGGCCTCGATGCGTTGATATGGATTTTCAGAGCATACATAGAGCTGGGTGTGATGCAGCCTGGCGACGAGGTGATTGTGCCTGCCAATACCTATATTGCTACTATTCTGGCCATTACAGAAAATGGTTTGACTCCGGTGCTGGTGGAACCCAAGCTGAATACGCTTGAAATGGATGACAGTCAGATAGAAGCAAGAATCACGGAGAAAACCAAGGCTATTTGTATTGTACATTTATATGGACGTTTGGCCCATACTGAAAGAATTGAAGCTCTCTGTAAGAAATACCAGCTGAAACTGATAGAGGACAATGCCCAGGCACATGGCTGCCTGACCGCTGATGGTCGCAAAACCGGTTCTTTGGGCGATGCCTCGGGACATAGCTTCTATCCAGGCAAAAACCTTGGTGCCCTGGGGGATGGCGGTGCCGTAACAACCAATGACCAGCAATTGGCTGAAACTATACGCTCGCTGGCCAACTACGGTTCTTCGGTCAAATATGTGTTCCAATATTGTGGTCGCAACAGCCGCCTCGATGAGATTCAAGCTGCGGTGTTGGATGTGAAATTGAAATACTTGGACAAGGATAACTCGCACCGGAAACAGATAGCTCAGTATTATATTGAAAATATTGATAACCATTATATTACATTGCCTGATACCCTGCTGGTGGAAAGCAATGTCTTTCATCTTTTCCCCATTTTGTGCAGTCATCGGGATGTTTTGCGCGATTATCTGGAACAACATGGGGTAGGCACGCAGATACATTATCCGATTCCGCCTCACAAACAGGAGTGCTACAAACAATGGAATGCCATGAATTTGCCTGTTACAGAACAAATTGCAAGTCAAGAGCTGAGTCTGCCTATGAGTCCGGCGATGACTTTGGAACAGGCAAAGGTGGTGGTGGATTTGTTGAATGCTTTTGCTTTGTAATGGCCTTTTTTTCTGATTGAAAATATCTGAAAAAGAATTTTTTATGAAAAAAATCTGGATTGTCAATTACTATACCGGAACGCCTCAAACGGCCGCCAATCCACGTTATCTGCATTTTGCCAAACGTTTTATGGATGCCGGCTATGAGGTGACTACGTTTAATGCGTCGAATCGTGTGGGACTTACGGCGGAGGATTTCAAGGAACAGCCATTCCTGAAAAAGCAATACGGTATATACAAGTTTGTACATGTTGCTGTTCCAGAATACCAAGGTAATGGTGTGAAAAGGATGTATTCCATCTGGTCATTTGCACACAGTATCTTCAAATTGCGTGATCAGTTTGAAAAACCGGATGTCATTCTGCATAATATACATCCTCCTTTTGACTATCCCATAGTGAGAATGGCTAAAAAACTGAAAGCCAAATACATCACTGAAGCTTGGGATTTGTGGCCTAACGATTTTGTGACTTATGGCTTGGTTAAGGAAAATAATCCGGCTATGAAGATCGCTTATCAGATTGAAAAACAGTATTATTATCATGCCGATGAGATTGTCTTTACTTTCGAGGGAGCTTTGGATTATTTGAGAAAGAAAGGCTGGACTAAGGAAAAGGGCGGCCAAATAGACATGAAGCATGTGCATTATGTCAATAATGGCATAGATTTGAAGCAGTTTGACGCTGACAAGGAACGTTATCCCCGTGAGGATGCGGATATCAATAATCAGGATTTGTATAAGATAGTGTATTTGGGTGCCATAAATCGCGCCAATAATGTGAAAACACTTATTCAGGCGGCAGCTTTGCTCAAAGATAATCCTAATTATCGATTTTTCTTATATGGCGATGGTGCTTATCGGGAAGAATTGGAGGCTTACGCACAACAAAAAGGCTTGAGCAATATAGTTTTCAAAGAAAAAAAAGTATCCTTTGCCGAATGTGCTTGGATAGTATCGCAGGCCACAGTGAATGTGATGAATTACGAGCGAGATTTTGGCAAGTATGGCGTGAGTTCGGGAAAACTTTTCCTCTATCTTGCCGCAGGAAAGCCGATAGTGTGCAACATCAATATCGCATACGATGATGTGATAAGTGAACATAATCTGGGGTTTGCGCATGATATGGAGTCTCCGGAAGAAATGGCGCAGGCTATTTGCCGCTTGGCGGAACAGCCGGAAGGAGAGTATAAGGCGATGTGCAAGCGAGTGCGCCAGGTGGCGGAAAAATTTGATTATGAGTATCTTTCCACTGAGGAATTAAAGATTGTAGAGTAGTATGCACAGGCATTTTTTAAAACGATTTTTGGATATTCTATTGTCGGGTCTGGCATTGCTGTGTATCGGCTGGTTGCTATTGTTGATAGCCCTGTGGTTACATTTTGCCAACAAAGGGGCAGGTGCCTTCTTCTGGCAGGTTCGTGTGGGAAAAGATGAGAAATGGTTCAACGTGTTTAAGTTCAAGTCCATGACCGACGAGCGCGATGCCAGTGGGAAATTGCTGCCCGATGCACAGCGACTGACTACGGCGGGACGTTTTGTACGGGCAACATCCATCGATGAGTTGCCACAGTTGCTGAATGTGCTGAAGGGTGATATGTCGTTTATCGGTCCCCGTCCATGGCCGCCAGTGTATCTGCCGTATTACAACGAACGGGAGCATCATCGCCATGATGTGCGACCGGGTATATCCGGCTGGGCACAGGTGAATGGCCGTACATCAGTAAGCTGGAAGGACCGCATATCCTATGATCTTGAGTATGTGGAACAGCTGTCTTTTGCCTTTGACATGAAGATTTTATGGAGAACCATCACCAAGGTGTTCAAGCGCGAAAGTGTTGGTGTCGAAAAAAGTGGGATATATAGTTTTTACGATTACCGTCGGGCTGAATGGGTTGAACAGGGCCGACAGGATTTGATAGAGAAGGCCCAAGCAGAAGAGAATGCGATTAGAAACAAATTGAAAGAAACCCATCGAAACTAATAGGGATGTGGCATGCCGCGTCTCTCACGAGAACGGACCATTGCGTCCGCGAAAATGTAGGGCTGTCATATCATGGCAGCCGCCAAGATACAAACAATGAAAGAAATAGGCAGCGAATTCTGGATTTCTGACACTCGGATTGTTCCTGTAAAAGAACGGGAAGGTCTCTTCGTGTTGTCGGGCAGAACCGCCATCGATCTGATTCTTCAGGATATACAAAAGCGTATGAACGTGCGCAACGTCTATATGCCAGCCTATTGCTGCGATTCGATGATTGCACCTTTCCTGCAACGGAATATCAGGGTCGATTTCTATGATATGTTTTTCGAAGGAAGATTGAATTATGAAATTGATACTGATAAAGATGTTGATATTCTGTATGTTAGCAATTATTTTGGCTATGAGAACACCTTGCCGGACGAACTGATTAAACATTTCAAATCCAAGGGTTCTGTCATCTTGTATGACCGGACCCATTCTTATCTAATGGAAAATCAGCAAGAAAGACATACTGACTATGCTTTTGTTAGTCTGCGGAAGTGGATGGGAGTGGTGACAGGCGCAAAAGTGGAAGGACTTGATCAGGTGAATTTATCCGAGTGCCCATACGCCGATGCAAAGGCTCAGGCTATGAGGGCAAAATACCAATACCTGAACGGAAATTTGTCTGTTGAGAAGACCTCTTTTTTGGAAGCGTTTGCCAATTTTGGAAAGCAACTGGAGATGGATTACCGCGACTATGGTATGGATGACCTTTCCTACGCTTTGTTCAAATCGCAGGATTGGGAGCGGATGCGGACACGGAGAAGGGCTAATGCGGCCTATTTGCATGAGCATTTGCAACTTGACTTCTTAGGAGAATTAAGCGATGAGGCCTGCCCTTTGTTTGTCCCCGTAATCTTTGCGTCTCATGCGGCACGAGAGAGGGTTAGACAGGCCTTGATAAAGACGCAGATTTATTGCCCTGTGCATTGGCCGAAAAATAGAATGATAACTCCTGAAATGAAGGTCAACCAGTTGTTCGACCATGAGCTGTCGCTGATATGTGACCAGCGGTATGGTCTGGAAGAGATGGCTTTTATCGTGAAAAAAATTCAAGAATCGATATAAAAGAAAAAAATGAAGACAATACTATTGACTGGCATTGGAGGTTTGACTCCGCGCTCTATCGCAAAAGTAATCCGGAAAAATCATCCTGATTATCGCTTGATAGGCGTGGATGCCAACAAAAAGGCTATGGGCTTTTTCATGCCAGGTTTGTTGGATGATTATGCAGTGTGCCCGCGCTGTACAGAGGAAAACTATTTTCCTTTCATTGAGCAACTTGTTAAGGATTACCAGATAGATTATGCTTTTGTGCAGCCAGAGGCGGAAATTGTGGAGTGGGGTGCTTATTACGAGAAAAATGGTCGCTACCCCGTGGATGTATTCATGGGTTGTAAATCCCTGTCCGAATCATTGCGCGACAAGGCCATTATGGCAGAACTGCTGAAAGGCACTCATTTTATCCCTAAAACCATCAAGGTGACGCAGCATAATCCTCGTTATGAGGAAGTGGAGCAACAGATTTGTTTCCCTTGCTGGATTCGTGCCACCGAGGGTACTGGTGGTCTCGGTTCCTTGCGTTTGGATAATCTCGATAGCTATAAATCGTGGCTTTTTATCAATAGCTTTATTTCGGAATTTACTGTGAGTGAGTTTCTTACAGGTCGCCATCTGGCTAATCAGATGCTGTATTACAACAATGAGTATGTGAAAGGTGCTGCGTTGGAATGTGCGGAATATGTGATGGCCAGCACGGCTCCCTCGCATGTGACGGGTAATACGCATTTCGCCCGCTTCCTGAATGAGGACCGCATCAATCGCTTTTGTGATGAATGCATCAAGTATTTATGCGAAAAGCTGAAGGTTCCGGCTCATGGCATTTTGAGCTTCGACCTGAAAGAGGATAAAAATGGAGATTTGAAGGTTACTGAGGTGAATATCAGACACATGGCCTATACTGGTGTGATGGCTCAAGTGGGCTTCGACTTGATAGAGGACACTATCCGTATCATGGAAGATGGTAATGCCGGTCGCGTTGTGCGCGACCCGTATCATCATTACGATAAACCCTATATTTTCTTGCGGGATGTTGATGTGGAGCCAATTGTGCTGGAGAGTGAACAGATTTTTGAAAAAATCAATAAATAGCTGAAAAATGGAAAAGAAAAATGTAGTGGTTTTTGGAGCCACTGGTCATCTTGGAGCACCCATTGCCCTGCATCTAAAAGCCTTGGGTTATCATGTTTATGCTGTAGGTCATAGAAAAAATGACAATGGTTTCTTTGCTGACAATGATATACCATATTTTTCTGTCGATATTAGCAGTAAGGACGATTTTGAACAGTTGCCGCAGGCGAATATCTATGCTGTGGTGCATTTTGCCGGCGTGTTGCCGTCTTATATGAAGAGTTTTGATGATGCGAGTCTGTTCGTTAACTCTGTGATTATGGGAACGTTGAATGTGCTGGAGTATGCCCGTAAAACTGGAGCAGACCGCTTTGTTTTCCCTCAGTCGCTCTTTGATGTAAGTTACCTGTTTGGCACTAAAGTTCCAATTCCTGCTGATTCTCAGCGGAAAGTGCCGGCTGGAGACCATGCCTGTTATGTCATTGCTAAAAATGCTGCGGTGGATTTAGTGGAGCATTACTATAACTATTACGGAATCAAGCGCTTTATCCTGAGATTGTCGCGCGTGTATATGTATCATCCGAACCCATATATCTATCGCGATGGCGAAAAACGTATGGTGGCGGATAGGGACTGGATATACAAGGCTATGCGTGGTGAGGATTTGGAAGTATGGGGAGATCCGAACAAGATTATTGAGACATGCAGTTTGAAGGATTTTCTGCAAATTGTGGAGAAAACACTTACCGCACAAGTGGATGGCGGAATTTATAATATTGGTAGCGGTGGAAGCATTTTTGGGGAGAGAATGAAGGCTATAGCAGAGGTGTTTAATCCAGAAGGTAAAAAATCAAAAATCTTATATTATCCTGAAAAACCCAGTACACGACAGTTTGTGCTGGACATTCAAAAGACAGTGGCTGAATTGGGTTATGAGCCGAAATGTCTGTGGAAGGATTATCTGATTGATTTCAAGAAGGAAATGAAAGCACAGCGTTTTGCCAAATTGTGGGGTTACGAAGAAGATTATCTTAAAGAATAAATGATGAAAAAACTTGCTATCATTGGCTCAGGCCGTATGGCTTGGATTTTCGGACGGGAGGCGAAGGAAATGGGCGTCGAAACCCATGCTTTCTCTTTTGATGACCATTGTGTGGCCAAGGAAACTGTCAATGAGCACCATCTGGTAAATATCATGGACATGGACCGTGTGTTGGATATTTGTCGCCAACTGAACATTGACGGAGTGGTGCCGACAACCGAATTGACTGTGCAAGTGGCTGCTTATGTGGCTGAGAAAATGGGTTTGAACGGCATTCCTTTCGAAGTGGCCAAGGTGGTGACCGACAAATACCGTAACCGCCAGTTGTGCAAGTCGCTTGCACAATTAAAGCAACCCGCTTTCGCTGAAGTGTTTGCGCAAGAAGATTTAGCCGCATTGAATCTGCATTATCCCTTGATTTTGAAACCGACCTCTAAAGGTGGAAAACGAGGTATTATGGTAGTACATGATGTTTCGGAGTTGAAACCTGCATTTGACTTTGCAAAGGCGAGTTCGGGCGATGCACCCATTATTGTGGAGGAGTTTATTGCAGGGGGACAGGAGTATTCTGTGGAAAGTCTTTCCTACCAGGGAAAACATTACATCATTCAAGTGACGGAAAAGATGAGTTCAGGGGCCCCGCATTGTGTTGAACTGGGGCATCATCAGCCAGCTGCCATTTCAGCAACTCTACGTGCTAAAGTGGAAAATGCTATTGCAGAAGGACTTACGGCAATTGGAGTGAATAATGGACCTTGCCATACGGAAATTAAGATTGTTGATGATCAGATTTATCTGATAGAATTTAATGCGCGACCTGGTGGTGATCATATCGCATGGCCATTAACCATGTTGAGTACAGGTTATCATTACATCAAGGGTATTATAGAAGTTGCGATGAATGATTTCAAACCATTGAATACCAATGAGTTTTTACATCGCTATGCGGGTGTCTATTTTGTAACCACGCAAAGCGCATACTTGAAACCGGTTTTTGATAAATGTCAAAATGAGCCATGGTGTTGTTGGAAAAATGAGGTTAGCAAAGAGCTTAAACCTTTGGTTCATAATGACGGTTATGGAACAAATTTCTTTATTTATTGTTCGGATGAAGGAAGACCTGTTAAATAGTGGAATAAGTCAGCTTAAGTCATTTCATTGGACCGAGAAAATGGCGCTTGTCAACCTCGCGCTCATGCTGGTGTCCATTCCTTTTGACTCAGGCGTGGGACTGCTATTCGCTTGCTTATGGATTCTGTCGATTGCCTTGAAAAACACCCTCTTGAAACGCTGGTCGTTCTTTGGATGGCATCAGGATAAGTCGCACACATACACTACTTCTTACCTCCTGCTGATTCCGATGATGTGTCTGTGGGGAATGTATCTGCTGAGCCTGCTGTGGACCGAGAATAGGGTGACAGGCTGGGGAGAAGTGGGGCAATTGGTATGGTTTTTGGTAATTCCTTTCGCTTTTGCCTGTACTGATTTTAGGGAGATATCCATAAAATGTCTTAGAATAATAATGTGGCTTAATGTGATACTGTTGTCTGCATTATTTGTTGTATTGCTGATGCGAATGATAGTGCAGGCAAGCCTTTCCGCGGAACACTCGTTCCTGTGGTTTATGATGAATCAGGATTTCTACTATATCCATCATGGCTATATGGCCCTGTATATTCTCACAGCTTTGGCATTTTTGTATGATGAAATGAAACACTTGAACAAGGCGAATCCTTCAAGAATAGTATTGTGGGGGGTGTGCTTTGTCTGCCTGGTTTTGTTCCTGTTGTGCATTAATTCCAGAGCGGGGCTGTTGTGTTTGGTGGTGCTGCTGTTCTTGTGCTGGCTGCATCAGACTTTTGTGCGGAGAAAATACCGTTTTGCCATTATCTCATTGATAGCATTATCCTTAATGGTGGTGGTGGTCCATTTCTCTTTGCCACAGCATTTCCGTCGCCTGTCGGGTACGGTGGAGCAAGTAGCCAACGGCGATGCGTCTGATGATCGCTTTGCCATAATGGGCAATGCCTGGAAAGTGATTCAGGATAACGTGGTTTGGGGTGTTGGCGCAGGAGACCGGATGGATGAATTGATGCCTTATTATGGTTCGATGGAAGATACATATTGTCCTCATAATCAGTTTCTTGATACTTGGATGGCTACGGGAATCCTGGGTTTGCTGGCATTGCTCACCATGCTCTTTTATCCAATGATTGTAGCTTGGAGAAAAAAACTGTTGTTCCCCTTGCTGTATATAATTATGCTTGCTTTAAGCCTGATGTTTGAGTCTATGTTGGAGCGACAGATGGGTGTGGTCTTTGTGGCAGTGATGTACGTGTATTGCGCCATGATATTGCAGATAACTGATTTTGAAACTAATCGATAATTGTAACAATCTAAATATTAATAAAATGAAAAAACGCATATTGTTGTGTTTGGCCCACATGAGTGAAACGGGCATGGAAAGGAAATTTGTTCAGGAAGCTTTCGACGACAATTGGGTAGTGCCTCTTGGACCGAATGTGAATGGCTTTGAGGAAGATTTGGAAAAATTTGTGAATCAGGTTGATACAAAATCTGGTAAGCATACACTTGACAAAAAAGTGGTGGCTTTATCCTCAGGAACAGCTGCCGTTCATTTGGCATTGTTGGCCTGTGGAGTTCAGCCAGGCGATGAGGTACTGGTGCAGAGCTTCACTTTCTGTGCGTCCGCTAACCCTGTCACTTATTTGGGCGCTATACCTGTTTTTGTTGACAGTGAACCAGACAGTTGGAATATGGACCCTGAGTTGTTGGAGAAAGCTATTGTTGACCGCATCAGCAAGACCGGCAAAAAACCGAAGGCCATTATCCCTGTTGCCTTGTACGGTATGCCTTATCAGATTGATAAGATTATGGAGATTGCCGATAAATATGAAATTCCGGTGGTAGAAGATGCCGCGGAAGGTTTCGGTTCAAGATACAAAGGCCAGGTATTGGGCACTTTCGGTCATTACGGTGTGCTGAGTTTTAATGGCAACAAGATGATTACCACCTCTGGTGGTGGTGCCTTGGTATGCCCGAACCAGGAAGCCAAGGACCGCATCATGTTTTTTGCCACACAGGCCAGAGAAGCCTATCCGTATTACCAGCATGAGGAAATCGGCTATAATTACCGTATGAGCAATATTTGTGCCGGTATCGGTCGTGGACAAATGACTATAGTGGATGACCATATCCGGCATCATCAGCATGTACAATCGCTTTATGCAGAGTTGTTTAAGGATGTGAAAGGGGTTAAGTTGCATTCTTCGGCAAATCCTTTGTCAGACTCCAATTTCTGGTTATGTACTATCTTGTTGGATGAGAATTTGCCAGTGAAAGGGCAGGAGAGAGCTTACCAGCAGGCCATTAACCAGGCGGTAGGCGGTGCTGCTGGCGTGGTTCATGCCGGTGGTTCAATTCATACCGATTGTGAACCGGATGTGAATGTGGAGGCGATGCGCTTGGGCTTGAATGAAGCGGGTATTGAGGCTCGCCCCTTGTGGAAACCGATGCACAAACAGCCTGTTTTCGCCAAGTGTCAGGCATATACCAATGGCGTTTCGGAGGCAATGTTCGCGCGGGGTCTCTGCTTGCCATCTGGTCCATGGGTTACCGATGAAGATGTGCGTTATGTGGTGGATACCATCAAATCGTTATTGTAATTTGTGGAGACGTCAAAAAAACATCTTGACGGAAAGCCCGTTTGTCTGCGGAGACGTTTCGGAAAAATTCTCTAAAATATTCAGTATTAGAAAAATATGAAAAGGTTTTTAAAAAGATTAGCCATAGTGTTGTTCGGCAAGTCCTCATCTCACTCTTTTCCGAGGTTTTGGATTCTGCTCTTCGACAGTGTCCTGGTATTGCTCGCATACATCATTATCATGGGCATACAGTGGTATGCCATTCCCAATTCCATGACAGCTCAGGCGATAGCCGAACAGTCTCTCTCCGTTTTTCTGGCTTTCCTGCTGGCTTTTTTGCTGACAAAGTCATACAATGGTATGTTGCGTTACTCAGGCTTCCGTGATATTTTGAGAATATCCGTGGCCTGCTTGCTCGCTATGGTGTTTCTTTTTGTGGGGAAATTCATTGTCACGCAGGTCAGAATTGAAGCCCTGTCATTTTTCCCTTCGTACTATAAGGTATTTGCCATCACATTTATGGCTATGTTGATGCTCACGATTTCGCGTTTGGTAATCAGACGGATTTATAATGAGTATTTCAGAAAAACCACCAAAACGGTCAATGTGATTATCTATGGGGCTGGAGATGCGGGGCCCATTACCCAAAATGCCTTGGCTCAGGATACATCATGCCAATACAATATCATTTCCTTTGTTGATGATGCCAAGCAGAAGATAGGAAAGTCTATCAATGGCACCCTGGTGCGTAGTGCCGCGGAGGTGTTGAATCGTGAGTTTATAGACAAATATGGCGTCACCACTATGATTATTGCCATCCCGAGTCTGACCAGAGCGCAACAACAGGGTATTATCAATAAGGGCCTGGATTTGGGCCTGAATGTGAAGTCGGTGCCCCATGTGAGTACATGGATTGATAATTCGTTGACATCGAATCAGATAGAAGATATCAAAATCGAGGATTTGTTGGGCAGAGACGCTATTATTCTGGGACATGAGGATGTGAGAAAAGAGCTGGAAGGCAAGGTGGTGATGGTTACTGGCGCGGCAGGCTCTATCGGCAGTGAAATCTGCCGTCAGGTGATGCATTACAGTCCTGCCCGTCTGGTCATGGTAGATCAGGCGGAATCGCCCATTTATGACTTGCAATTCGAGCTTTGCCGTAAGGAACCTTTTGCTTCGATGAATGTTCCGATAGATTTTATTGTGGCTAATGTGAAGGATAAGGCCCGTATGGAAGAAATATTCGCTGAATATCATCCTCAATTGGTTTATCATGCCGCCGCCTATAAGCATGTGCCCCTGATGGAGCAATTCCCCTACGAGGCGGTGCTGGTGAATGTGTTTGGCACTAAGACTGTCGCGGATTTGGCCGTGAAATACAAGGCGGAGAAGTTTGTGATGATATCTACCGACAAAGCGGTGAATCCCACCAATGTGATGGGTGCCACCAAGCGTATGGCGGAGATTTATACCCAAAGCCGCCATGCCGAAAACACCAAGTTCATCACCACCCGTTTTGGCAATGTGTTAGGATCCAATGGCTCCGTTATCCCTTTGTTCAAGAAACAGTTGGCCCAAGGCGGACCCCTTACGGTGACCGATGAGAATATCATCCGTTATTTTATGACCATCCCAGAGGCGTGTAGCCTGGTACTGAAGGCCTCGGCCATGGGTGAGGATGGCAATATCTTTGTCTTTGACATGGGAAAACCCGTGAGGATTTATGATCTGGCGCAGAAGATGATAAAACTGTCGGGAATGACAGAGGTGCAAATCAAAATCACAGGCTTGCGCCCCGGCGAAAAACTCTATGAGGAACTGCTGGCCACCAAAGAAAATACAATACCCACCAATATCCCGCAGATTATGCGGGCAAAAGTCAGGGAGTATGACAGCGAAACCGTGGATAAGCAGCTGGAAGAACTGCGGGAAGCTTTGACATCACTTGACGATTTTGCCATCGTGGCCAAAATGAAAGAGATTATTCCCGAATTCGTTAGTAACAACTCGGAATTCTCGGTTCTGGATAAATAATGTGAAGATGATAGACTATCTGAAAAATCGGAAAAAATGACAGACACAATGAATAATAAAAACATACCATCAAGCCATAGCGAATCCCACGGCTTAGGCTACTTGCTTAAATTGGCTTGCCGTTTGCGTTACTGGATATTGGGTTGTGTGGCAATACTTGGCCTGGTGACCTTTATCTGCTTACGCTTCGTTCCCCGTCAGTATGAGCAAACCGTCATTTTGAAAGTGGATATGAGCGCATACGATATGATGAGCGATTCACTGATGGACGCACAAGGCGTCAAACATGAGTTTGTGCGCGATCGTATGGAGTCGAAGGTGTTGCTGTTGCAGTCGAAACCTGTGGTGCAGCAGGCCATGAAACTGTTGGTGGCGCAAAATGGGAACGTCCATGCGGAAACAATAGAACTGTACAGCCATAACAAACCCAACTTGACTGCCCAGTACTCAAAATATTCCGATGTGATACGCTTGTCGTTTAAGTCAACGGATACAAAGCGGGCCGATGCTTTCCTGCTCTGTCTGGTGGACAGTTATAATGATGCTGTTTCCCAGCAGGAAGAGTACGACCATGCGTTTATCACGGTGATAGATCCGCCTCAAGGCTCTGGTAAGCCGGTGTATCCTCATGCAAAAGCATTATACCTTTTGGCGTTTGTTTTGGGTATTTTGGCACCCCTGACTTGGGTGGAATTAAAAGATTGGTGGAAAAATAATAAAACCATTTGATTTTTTTTGAAACAAATTGTTATAATGTCACTTTTTTATTAATTTTGCAAAATCTTTCAAATGAATTGTTTGAAACTTTGTAATGTGCATATAATTAGTTAATTAAATATTTGTCCTATGAAAAAGTATTGTTTTTTAGCACTTGTTTTTGCAATGTCAGGTTTTATGGCATTGGCTCAAAGTTTGAGCACCCTTGCCCCTGCGGTTTGTAAATCCCGTAGTTCTGTCGGCATGGTGTCGAAGACCTTGGAAGGATTTGGCTCGACACATTATTTTTACAGTGATGAATTCTTTGCGGCTCCTTCCAAACAACAGCGGTCGGATGCCTTGTTTGCTATCAACACTGATAATTCCGAGGTGACACAGGCCAGCATCACCCACCCCAAGAATATCGAGTTCTTTAATGCTATTGAAAATGAGGATGAAGTGATAGGCTTTTATTATAATGAGAATGCCAAAGAAGGAATTATGACTCTCTATATGAACAAGATATCCAAAAGTGAGGGCAGCCCCGCCTGGGATCCTATCTTGCTGAACACCTTCCCGTACGAGAAAAAAGACAATGCCTATACTTATATGGCTGTGTCACCGGATAAAAGTAAAGCGGTGCTTTGTTACATGTCTTCAGCCAAGAAAGGTGATTTCAAGGGTGCGATTGTCATGACCTTCGACAATACCGGTGAAAGAATATGGGATACTGAGCTGGCATTGGATTTCAGCAACCGCACATTCCAAGTCCTGGATATCCTGATTACAAATGATGCGGATGTCTATATCCCTATTTTGTCGTATAAGGTACCTGGCAAAAATGCCCGTTCGGATGAAAAAATCCATATTTATGAGGTCACCTCAAACAATGTCAACTCCCGCAGCGAGGATGTCAAATTCGGACATATCAGCAATGGCAAAATGATTCAGACGCGTGATGGAAATCTCTGTTTGGGTGGTTATTACATGACCAATTTGAAAGAAAATGAGAATGGAAGTTATATGTTGAAATACGATGCCCGTTATTCCAGCTTTGTCAATGTCGCAAATCAGAATTTCCCTGCCAGCTATAAGGAAAAGGTTGTGGCCAAGTTATTTGCCAACACCATCGCTAATCAGAATTGTTATGTGAGAGCTGACAAATTGGTGGAATTTGACAATGGCAGCGTGGCTTTGATAGGAGAACAACGTAATATGACGGTCGTTGTGGACAATAAAGGAGTGACTACCTATAATTACTTCGCAAAGAACATATTGTTTACTTTGGCGGATGAAAACGCTGATATAAAGGAGTTTAAAATGTTCCAGAAAAACCAGACAACCTCCGTGAACACTCCGAAGTTCAAATACGAGGATCTGGGTTTGTCATACTATACGTTCTTCCATGACAATAAGTTGTATATGTTGTATGCCGACAATATCGACAATCTTATGGGTGAGTCTGGCAATCAGATCAGAATGTTTATGAACAACAAACATTGCACAGCCCTGTTGACAGTTGACGATACAGGGGAAAGCTCTACCCGTTTGATGATCAACTCAAAGGTGGCCAAAGGTCGTATGCTGGCTCCTCTGTTTATGGAGGACGATGGCTTCGTGATTATCTTTGTAGATAAAAAAGCCGCCAATATCTGTAAGTTGAATGTTGAATTATAAGAATATGGAAAAAAGATTTGTTGCCCTTATTGTTTCCCTTGTTCTTTCTATAGGGATATCATGGGCACAACCTTCAGTGGACAATTTCAGTCCTTTGCAATCAGAGGGAACCATGCCTTCGGTGCTCTCCGATATTATGGGCAAGGCCGATAATAAAGAAAGTTTTGTGCTGTCTGCCTTGAAAGACGGGCGTGTGTTGTACGGAACCTCATTGAATGGGTATGTCCAGCAAGTGGCCGACAATTTGTTGGCGGCATACCCACAACTGAAATCCGAATTGCATTTTTACATACTGAAATCCCCTGTGGTGAATGCCTATTCGACGGAGCAAGGTTGCATATTCGTGAACGTGGGTTTGTTGGCACAATTGTCCAATGAGGCGGAATTGGCCTTTATATTGGCTCACGAAATCGCACATTATACGGAACATCACAGCGATTTGTTGGGAGAGTACAAAAACAAATATCAGGGTGCGGATTTTATCCAGTATTATCTGAACTACCACAGTCGTTCACGTGAGCAGGAAGTTGCTGCCGACAAGATTGCCATTGAACGCTATTTTGGCCATTCCTCCTATAGCTATTCGGTTATGGACGGGGCTTTTGATGTGTTGCAGTACTCGGAATTGCCTTTCGATGAGTTGCCCTTTGACCACAATCTGGTGGAGACCAACTTCTACCAGTTTCCGGCTAATTATTTCTTGCCCAATGTGGCTCCCATAGCCGACAGGTCGGAAATTATTGACACCTTGTCAACCCACCCGAATCTTGAGAAACGTCGTGCCGCTGTGAAATTGCAGGTGGCAGGCCTGTCAGATAATGGACGCTCTGTTTTTCTTCAGCCAGAGTCCTCTTTTAGAGAAATGCGGGATTTGGCTCGTCTGGAGTGCATACACCAATGGCTCGCCTCTCATCAGTATGATAAGGTCATCTATAACTGCCATGTCCTGAAGCAGTCAATGCCGAACAACAGGTTCATTGAAAAGTCAATGGTGGCAGCATTTTATGGCTTGTCTAAACATAAGAATTATGGTCAGGTTAGTCAAGCGATTACTCCTTATAAGGAAGTTGAGGGTGAAATGCAGCAGGTGAGTTATTTCTTGTCCAAGCTCTCAAGACCTGAGTCCTCGCTGTTGGCGCTTCGTTATGCGTGGAATGCGCAGCGGAAATACCCGGAAGACGCTTTTTATATGGATCTGACAAAAGATGTACTGAAGGATGTTTGTGTGAAAAACAAGATGAAATATACCGATTTCTCCGATTATCCTATGGGTTTTGATATGGGATCTCTCGAACCCCAGCCGAATACCCCCAGTAATCCAAAATCGGAGGGGAACAAGTACGACAAGATTAAGCATAACAACATGCAGGAAATGGTCCGACCAACAGAGAAGTTCAAGACCGGCAACTATATGTTGGTGGATATCCATCGTGATTCGTTATTTGTCAGTCTGATGAATTCTGTGGTACAGTCGGCAGAAAATGAGCAAATTCTGAATGCTATTACCACCTCAAAAGCCGCTGATATGTCCAAAATATTAATCGTCAGACCATTATGTGGTGTGGAGGCTTCTGGAAATGATCTCAAGTCGCTGCAAAAGGCAATCAAGAAGAGTGATAAGCAGGAAGAACGTTTGACTGTAAATTTGGTGAAAGGTGCCAAGAAGCTGAAACTGAATCCTATATACTTTGATGCAAAGCAATTAGGCCAATTCGACACCCGTCAATACAATGATTATGCCATTTTACAACAATGGTATCGGGAGTATAAGCAGGCGAGTGGAATAGAAATGCAATACCAGCAGAGCGACGAGTTGGCAAGGATTGCCAAAGAGCTGGATTGCAACAAGATGTGTCTGGTGGTCACCAATAGCTCCAAATACAATTTCTTCTCCTATTATAAACTTCAGTCGCTGATTTTTTCGGTTGCCTGCCCATATATTGTTCCTTTTGCAGTAGCCCAGTTGGCTTTGCCCCGCTACAGCACCAATGTTGATGTTGTGGTAACCGATTTCACAACGGGAAAACAAGTGCTGCACAGCTCCAATACGTACTATTCCACGATGCGTGAGTCTTATTTGAATGCCGAGGTTTACAATGAATTATATAAATTTGTGAAAGGAAAGAAATGAAAAAAATAATCGCAATTATCAGTTTTGTATTGCTGGGTGGCTCTCTCTTTTCGCAGAACCCTGGCTACATGGGCAGACATGTGTTGGTGAACATGGAAGCGTATATTAGTCCCGCATGGAAGAATCCCACTGACTTGGGGAATGCGTTGTTAGCACGTGGAGTCTCTTCCAAAGCTGTCAGATACTTGGGACTGAATTATTTCCTTTCTCCAAATTTGGAAGTGATTGTTTGGCGCAAGGGTACGGTAGGCGCCGGCTATGATTTCTATAAGTCTCCCTTCAATCCGAACTCATCGGGTTCGTTCTTTGCAAGTTATAATACGAGTAGCGCGAATTCTAATGCCACGATGAAGGCCCATGGCTTCAATGTCTTTTACAAACAGTATTTGGGACAGACGATGGCTCCCATGGGTAACTATTTGAAGTTCACATTTGATGGCTATTTTTACAATTATTCGGTCCCGGATGCGGTTTGGCAGGATTATGTCGATTCTCATCGTAGTTGGGATGAGACATCGCCGGTCAGCAACGAAACACAAAACGGCAAAGGCAAATTGTTTGCCTTCAAGGTCGAATATGGTTACGATTACTTTGTTCTCGATTGCTTGAGGTTATCAATGGGCATATCCCTTGGCACCACTTTTGGCGGATATAAGGCCATGGGTCGTGACCGTAATAGCCTCTCTGTATCGGATTATGCCGACAACCGTTTGCTCAATGCCTATTGGTTCGGTGTCAAGCTGGGAGTGGGTTTCCTGACATTCTGATTTTCTGTTTTTTTCTCTCAGACTCGATAAGTCGTGTAAAATATGGAGGGATTTTTGACAGAAGTTGATGGTTATAAGAACAGAAACAGCCGATATAAAACAAATCAGCATGAGTGAACAGATTTTCACACATATAGCATTTGCTGACATAAGAGGTGTCTCTGTCGGTAATGCCCAGGATATCGAAGCAGCCACTGGCGTCACCGTGTTCCGTCTCACGGAGCCGTCACCTGCGGCAGTGCGTGTTTTTGGAGGTGGTCCCGCATCACGCGAAACAGAGTCGATTGCCCCCGAACGCAGCCATCCTCTGAATGCTCTCGTGTTCTCTGGCGGCTCTGCTTACGGCCTTGCTGCTGCCGATGGGGTAATGCGCTGCCTTGAAGCCCATGGCGTGGGCTACGAAACCGGCTTGGCTCTGGTACCGATTGTGTGTCAGAGTTGCATCTATGACCTGGGGTATGGCAGTGCTACCGTCCGTCCCACTGCCGATATGGGTTATGTGGCATGTGAGGCGAGTTTTGAAAAAAATGACCCTTGTAGTGGAAACATGGGTGCCGGAACCGGAGCCACGGTGGGGAAGGCCGCTGGCATGAGGCAGGCCCAGAAAAGCGGTATCGGCTATGCTGCCTTGGAAAGGGGAAGACTGCAGATAGGCGTGGCAGTGGTTCTCAACAGCTATGGCGATGTGTTTGCCGGTGGAGAAAAGATTGCCGGCATGCTTACCCCTGACCGCACGGCCTTTGCCAATTCCTGCGAGACACTACTGCGACAGAGCGACGAGAACCTGTTTGTCAGCACCACCAACACCACTCTTGCCGCTATCTTTACCAATGGCGATTTTGCGCCGGCACAGCTCAAGCACATTGCCCAGATGGCCTCTGCGGGCATGGCTCGCGGCATCAGACCCGCCTTCACCTCCGCCGATGGCGACACAATATATGCTATTTCTGTGGGGAAGAAAGCCGACAAGGTGGATGCCAATTCCGATGCGGTAGGTGATCTTGCTTCCATACTACTGGAGGAGGCTCTTGCCGATGCCGTCCGCAGCAGCTCCATAAGTGAGGCGGAATATATTAGGATGTCGTAAAAAAAAACAGCAACTCAAGTTGCTGTTTTTTTTGTTCTGTACTGCATGAGGGATTCGAACCCTCGATCCTCAGACTGAGAATCTGATGTCCTGGACCACTAGACGAATGCAGCGTTACAGTTTCTCGTTTTGAGAGTGCAAAAATACAACTTTTTTTTGAATTGACAAGCAGGTAGCCGTATTTTGATGGAAAATTTACGTAAATACTTATGGGTAAGCTGATTGGGTGTTTTTTTTGAATTCAAAATTCAAAATCCAAAACTCAATAATCTGAATTCTGAACTTTGAATTCTGAATTATTATAATTGTTTTCCGGCTGCCATAATATGACAGCCCTACTGTACCCTGCAACCTGCAACCTGCAACCTGCAACCTGCAACCTGTAACCTGTAACCTGTACCCATAAACCAGAAGAGACGAAGCATGCTCCGTCTCTACAACTATTAATTATTAATTGTTAACTATTAATTGTTCTCTGTCTCTTCTTCTAGCGGCGGGAAGTACTTCTTCGTAAACTTCCGCTGCTGGCTTCTGTTGCCTAACTTATAAGTGAATGATGGCTTGCCTTTTTCGGCATGCAAGGTTTTGTTCTTGGCTTTCGTATTCGAAATTTCATCATTGAATTTCTTCACTGATGCATAACCATACATGCTGTTGTTCTCGAACTGGAAGAAGAAGAACTCGTTGTCGAATTCGTAATAGATGTACAAGCGGTTGCGGGAACCTTTCTTCTCGATGACAATACGGCCGGGAACGCTCTTATATACCTGCTTGCTGTTGCAGATGATCACTGGCAAAGTGCGCTGCGACAGGAAGGCGGAATTGACATTGTCCCATTCGAAGTCAATGCGTGAGAACAAGAATCTGACTTGCAGTGGCTGAGGCAGCTTCTTGCTCTGGGCTCCCATGGCCATGTCGTTTTGGTACTTTACATATTCGTCTTCAGAAAGCATATTGCGGATGGCCATCTCATAATTTTCATCTTCAGATACATCCAAGAACTCCAAGGTGGGAGAATTGTCCAAATGGCGGTTCAGCACTTTCATGGATTCTTCGTTGAAGAAGAAGTCGATGGAGGTGGTCAGGTGCATTTCCGCGGAGTCGGCTTTCATGAAGTTGACAATCTCACCATTGGTGTTGAAGTCGATACGTCCCAATTTGGCACCCATATCAATGGTACCGTTACCGGTGCAGATACAGTTGTTTTTGTTTAAGATCATCATATTGCCTGGAAGGGTGGGGTCTTCCAGTTTTTCCTTAGAGGCGGCCCAAAATTCTTGTGTGGAGTGATGATAGGTGATAAATCCCCACACGTTGATGTATTCAGGGTCGTTGAACTGCTCTTTGGCACAGCCGAATGCAGTGTATATTCTGCCGTCGGTGTTGGCGGAAGCGATGGCAATCACCACCTTTCGGTCGTTGATGTCTTTTGTGCGTTCGTGCACCTCCAGCTGGATGTTGTTGGGGTCAACCTGTTGCAGAATCTTCATTCTTGCAGGCTGAGTCTTGTTGCAATCGTGGATGATTTCCACACCGCCGAAGAATGAGAGGAATTGGTTCTCCCCATGAAGTTCGGCACGGCCGTCGAAGCCAAAATGAGGACTGAGTTTGAAGTTCTTTTCCATCGGGATCTTGGCATGTCCCTCGGTGTTCTTGATGCACCAAAGGGTGTCAAAATAAAGGGTCTGGATGCTCTGGTTCTCGTCAATGTAGTCGTAGAAACCGGAACCTCTGAAGCGGGTGACCGTGTAAAGATTGATGGTGCAGTCGTGCAACTCATGGTATTTGTCGGTGCGGTTAGCCAACAGTCGGGCATTGTTCAGCCGTTCGAGCTTGCATTTCTCATGAATGGTGACTTTGCCTTCGTGGGGGAAGATGGCGGCATCGCCAGACTCGATAAAGCGTACCCCTTCGCATTTAATAATGTTGGTGGTGTAATTGAATTCGGCACTCAACGCGTTGAAGTGCAGTCCTATGCTGGGGTCGGTGGCAATCAGCTCATTGGCTTTGATACCAGGCATGTCTATCAGCTCGCGAGTAGGCGTGTTGTCAATATCCACATTCTTGTGCGGGTCATCCCACTTGAAGCGCAGTATGGTCTCGTCAATCGGGTCCCAATCGAAGGCTGATGCGTTGGTCTTGATCTCGTTTTTCACAAATACCACTTCAGAGGCATCTCCATTTGACTTAAAGGAACCCTTACGTGTCTTGAAATCGACGTGAGAGTTGTAGTTGTCGGTACGGAAGGCCAATTCACCGTTGTTTAGGTTGAAAAGGCGCAAACTTGAGGTGTCGGCTTGCAGTTCGTGATGTTTGAATGCGAAAAGCCTTGAATCGATTTCGGCTCCCTTGAAACGTATAGTACCCGTGCCAAACATACCGGAAGGAGTGAGGATAGAGTTTCCTGTTAATTCTGTTTCGCGGAAAATGCTCATCGGACTCTCTATTGTGTGCACATAGAATTTGTCCTGATAGGGTGTCCAGTGCAAATAGGCGTTATCTACTGTGGCGGGCGGAAATTCCGTGCCACCTTCCTGCTCGGCCACTTCGTGGTGTTTCACAGCGGCATTGCATGAGTCTAAGTAGAAGACCAAACTGTCGGAGGTGGTGACAGAAGTAAGATAGTTGATGGTCCCTTTTCTGCCTCTTAAACCTCTGTAACTTAAATCGATAATACCGGTATAATTGCCAGTTCCCTCATAGCAGGGAAGTCCGGATTCAGTAGTGCGGTGCACAAAACCCAAAGAGAAATCTGGCCGTGCCTGCAAGGGTTCACGAATGTCGGGGAAGATGCCACCGGAGACTAAAGCTCCCGTAAATTTCATGGAGTCAATCTCGAAGTTGTCCAAATTCTTGATGCGGAAGAGGTCAACAGCGTAGTAGAATCTGTCACGGTTATATACGCCACCCAACACCTGAGGTTTGTCATAATAAACTTTACCACCTTTGCGTGCCTCAAAAATAGGATAGTCAGGATAGTCAACAGTGCCTGATTTGTTGCCAGGAACGTCGATAAACAAGGTGCCCGATAATTCTTCAATAGGGCTCTGAATCTTTCGCAATTTGTGCTCGCCATACATGTTGACGGGACCATGTTCGTCGGGCACATACATGATCATGGAGTCAATCACGTTCATATCGACTTGGAATTTGTCGTAATTGAACTGACAATTGTGGGTGACGAAGTCAAAAAGACCCGCCACAATCCTGCCAGAAAAGACCATGTCGCGGTTTTTCTTCACCGTAACATTTTCTCCTGCAGGATAAACATTGACAATCTGTGCGTCGCTGAGTACGAAGAATTCGCAGCCCGTTACGCGTAAATCCTTGCTGACAAGGTCGTATGAAGCATAATGTGTCTTGGATTCCAAGATGATGTTGTCGTAGTCTTTCTGGCGTACATCATTGTTGAGGTACTGCGAGATTTTCTTACGGTAGATGATTTTGTCGTTGGTAATGTCATATTCGATAAAGCCACGTGCGGCAAAGTCAATCATCATGGCTTTGATGTCAATCTCTGATTTTTTGAACCAAGACACCACTTCGTGCAGGTGCAAAGGCTCGTATTTGTTGACTTTGAACAGCTCCCAAAGGGTGAATAGGGGATTCACCTCGTTGTAGCCCCATATTTTACGCATGATGGTGGGATCGAAGAAGTTCTGTGACTCGAAATAGGCTGGACTTTCACTGGTTAAGCCTACAATGGGCTTGATTTCAATACGTTCCTCATCGGTTTTCCAGGAGATGGATTCTGCGGTGATATCCATTTTGTGATAGGAGTCGAAGAAGGGCGTTCTGCCAACGCCTTGTTTTGGTCTGGAAATCAGCACTTCTTTGGTGACTTCGTTGTATTTGAAGTTGGCGGCAGGATGATAAATGGAGTCCTCGTCAATGACGATGCGGACACTGGCGTCTTCTGCCAGCACATTGCCAGGGCGGAACAAAAAGTTTCTTGAATAGACCTTGACAATGGGCTTGCCGTCTTTTTTGACATAGATCTGCGAAAGCACATCGCCTTCCGAGTACCCCTGAATGGAACTGCCACGCAATTCGAAACCACCGATATAGTCAACATTTTTGTATATTTCGTTGATGACGATATGTTCGTCGTTACTGCGGAAACGGGGGTAGGTGGCTTTCTCTTCGCTGGTGGCTAAGGCCGCTTTCTCTTCCAATACACCTTTTATGGGCTTGCTGAAATATTTCGGATAGTTGAGGGTGGCGTCGTTCGCGGTGAATTTCGGGAAACGCACGTCAACGGTGTAGTTGACTACCTTCGCGTTGATTTCCGCACCCAAGCCGGCCCTGTCCCAAGAAACCCCGCCTTTTTTGCCTTTGAAAATCAATGAGGAGGGAAAATAATCACCTTGTGCGGATATGATGGTCAGACTGTCATGTGCGGAACTGCCCACCAAATCAATGTCAGCAAAACGGATATAGGGCTCTTTGTCAAAACCGATATTCTCGGCCTCCCCATACACTGTCCAGCGGGAGTTGGCACTGTTGTATAGTAAGTTCCGACTGAAAAAGTCGGTGTATATCTGCATTTTATCCTTGAATAGGGTGGTCTCTTCATTGAAATGAAATTGAACGATTTTTGACCAAGTGTCAAGCTCTCCTGCGTATGGACTGTTCATAAAGGCCGCGTATGCCTCCACGTAGGACTGAAAATGAGGGAAAGGTCTCATTCTTTTCTTGAGCATCTTGTTGGCAACCTCTATGAAAATATCCTGTGACTCATCATCCATCCAGGGGCTGTTCCAAAACTCGGTGAAACGTTTCAGGAGTGCGTCAGCCTCTTTCTGTCTTTCTTTGGGAACTGTTTCCAAGTAGGTCTTCACCTCCTCAATGGTGTATGCAGGATTCTCTGTGAAAGAGGTGAAACGTTGTGCCTGAAGCCCCCAAGCTGTGAGTATTAAAATGCCAATTATAAAAAGGATACGCTTTTTCATGGTCTTAATGTGCTAATTGAATTAGTGGTCAGTGGTCAGTGGTTAGTGGTTAGTGGTTAGTGGTCAGTGGTCAGTGGTCAGTGGTTAGTGGTCAGTGGTCAGTGGTCAGTGGTCAGTGGTTAGTGGTTAGTGGTCAGTGGTCAGTGGTCAGTGGTTAGTGGTCAGTGGTCAGTGGTCAGTGGTTAGTGGTTAGTGGTCAGTGGTCAGTGGTCAGTGGTCAGTGGTTAGTGGTTAGTGGTTAGTGGTCAGTGGTCAGTGGTCAGTGGTTAGTGATTAGTGGTCAGTGGTCAGTGGTTAGTGGTTAGTTAATGGAATCAGTATATGAATTCTGACCCCTGACCCCTGATCCCTGATCCCTGAAACCTATTTTTTGTGTGCTTTCATCGCGCACCATCTGTTTTTTGCTTTGTGCGACTGGTATTCAATGCCGAATTCGGCAGCGCGTTGCTTGATGATATCCAAGTCATTGTCTTCATAGAAACCACTGAAGAAAATGGTTCCGCCGGGAAGCAGGGCCTCAGCGTAAGCGGGCATATCATTGACCAATATATTGCGGTTGATATTGGCGATGATGACTTCAAACTTGCGTCCCTTGAGGGCGGAGGCATCACCTAAAATAACCTCCATATCCTCGCAGTTGTTGCGGGCGATATTCTCCAGATTGTTGTTGTAAGCCCATTCATCGTTGTCGATGGCGGTTACCGGATGTGCCCCGCGTTTATGGGCGAGTATGGCCAAAACACCTGTCCCCGCACCCATGTCCAAGACACTTTTATCCTTCAGTTCTTCTTCCAACAGAAATTCAATCATCTGCGAAGTGGTCTCATGGTGTGCTGTTCCGAAAGACATTTTGGGCTCAATCAGAATTTCATATTCCACACCTTTCATTTCGGGATGGAAGGGAGCTCTGATATAGCAGCGGTCGGCAATCAGTACGGGAGTGTAATTGGATTCCCATACGGCATTCCAGTCTTGTTGCTCAATCTCCTGTGTCTCATACTCGATTTCCACGTCCAAACCATGGTTCTCCAATATGTTTTTGATGTTGTCGGCGTCGTATAAGTTAGTAGGAATGTAGCAAAGAAGGTCGTTGTCAGTCTCTCCGTCCATGAAGCTTTCGCAGCCGGCATCGGCTAAAAAGGAACTGAAAATCTCTTTCCATGGTTCTGCGGAGGAGAAGTGAATTTTGATTTCGATGTAATTCATTGATATTGTTAAATGGTTAGTGGTATTATGAAAAAGGGTGGGGCAGAGCTCCACCCTTTTTTATTAAGAGTCTGTGTGTTATTCTACAATTTTCCCCGAGGTGGTAAACCAGAGTTCCTGTTCCACCTTTGTTTTCTTGTCGGCGATGATTACTTTGTAGAAGTTCTTTTTCTCCACCAACTTCTTGACAGCATAGTATTCCACCATCTTGCAGCTCTTATGATTCTGTTTGATGTAGGCTGAAATGCTGCTCAACAGGTTATCGGGGTTACCCATGGTCATGGTTTCGGTGATGACACCATAGCTGTTGATGATACAGATTTCCTTGCCTCTGGTGCCATAATAGGATGCTGAATAGTCTCCTGTTTCGGTCTCTGTCCATTTTACCCCGTTTGCATGTGGATATTTGGCCTTGAACGCGTTCATGACATCTTTGGGAATATTGTTGTCTCCGTCGGCCTTGTTCGACATGTTCATCTTCTCGTAGTATTTCTCTAGTGATTGGTCTTCGGCGCTTTCTTTGGTCTGTCCATCCAGCTCATAGTTGGGATCGACCGTGTTGATCAGCTTGCCAGTCTTGTCGAAAAAGAGGGTGGTCACCAATTTCTGTTTATAGTTGTTTTTCTCGTAGATTTCCACCATGACAATGTCTTTCTTGTCGGCACGGGTCTCTTTGATGGCGTTTTTGAAGCGATAGCCTTTGTAATAGGTTTGCAGATGTTTTGACATGTTGCCGCCCACAGAGGTTTCAGGAATAACCGTATAGGTTTTGTTCCATACACCGTTTCGTGAGTAGAAAAATTCGTTTTTCTGCTCATGGATAATGCAATTGGCGACATAGAAAGTGTCCACTTTGAACCAGTTGAGTTCTTCAGGACGTTGCACTTTCTTGGAGAATGAGGTTTTTACCGGAGTTGGAACGTCGTTGGGATTGATGGCTTTGTTTCCTCTTTCGTCATAAACTGTCTTGTCTTCACCTTTCTTGCCGGTAGATGCCACGTCTCTATTCTCAGTCTTGCCATTATTGGAGATGGATACAGGTTTTGCGGAGTTGGTGGCGGCAGGCTTGCTAACCGGTTTGCTCTCATTCTGTTTCTCAGAGGTAGATGAGTTTTTGGGAGTGTCTGTCTTGGGCTTGTCGGGAGTGGCGTTGGGCTTGGCATTGGTGGAGCCACTGCTTGGTTTGGTGCTGGAAGAACTCGTGTTTGGCTTGGCACTGGATGAACTTGTACTTGGCTTGGCACTGGATGAACTTGTACTTGGCTTGGTGTTGCTGCTTGTGGTAGTCTTGCTGTTGCTATTGGAAGCTGTTGTGCTTGGCTTGTTGGCTGGGGCACTGGGTTTGGCGTTGGTGGTTTTGCTCGTTGTAGTACTGGCATTTTTGTCGCTGGCAGCGGGCTTTGCGGGCACACTGGCGGTGGCTGTTTTGTCCACAACAGACTTGGCTTCCATGTTGAAGTTGGCAGGGTCTTTGCGCTCAAGCAGAGTTCCCACTTCGTTGAAAGTCAGTTTTGACGATTCATAACCGACGCCTTCGGGCTTGGCTTCAATGTAATAATGGATGCGCACATTGGGCATTTCCTGCAGTTGGGAAACTGCAATGGAGTAGTTGGCATAGTTGTTCTTCACATAGTCAGTGATGGCAGAGGGGAGTTCCGTTTTGGGAACGGGATAAACGGTCTTTTCCCATTGTCCGTTTTTCTTGATGTAGCATTTGCCAGGTGAGTTGTCCTCCTTGAAATTGGCAACATACACATTATCGTTTAGCTCCCAAAATGTGATTTTGACATTGGGATATTCAAATTCCATGGTTTGTTTGACATCATCGGGAACGGCTTCCGGTTTGAGCTTCTGCCCGAAAAGCGGGTTGACACTTGCTATCACGAGCAGGATAGCGGCAATGATGAAAAGACGAATTGTTTTCATAACTTATTCTGCTAAAACTAATATGTTATTTTTGAGAACTTCTACAGTTCCTCCATTGATATCGTAGTATTCCGTTTGGCCATCGCTGAGTTGGACCTTGATTTTCCCTTGCCTCAGGGCAGCCACAAGAGGGGCATGGTTCTCCAACACTTCGAAGAGACCATCCAAACCGGGCATTTGCACCAGACTGGCTTCTCCGGAGAATAATTGCTTGTCGGGAGTGGTGATATCTAACTTCATGGCTGTTATTTTGCGGTTTGTGCCAATTCTTTCTCACCCTTTTCAATGGCTTCCTCAATGGTTCCCACAAGGTTGAAAGCGGTTTCTGGCAGATAGTCCAGATCGCCGTTCAGAATCATGTTGAAGCCCTTGATGGTATCTTCGATGTTGACAAACTTGCCCTGGAGGCCTGTGAACTGTTCGGCCACGTGGAAAGGCTGCGACATGAAACGTTGCACACGTCGTGCGCGGTGGACCACCTTGCGGTCTTCCTCTGAGAGTTCTTCCATACCGAGGATGGCGATAATATCTTGCAATTCGGTGTATCGCTGCAGGGTTTCTTTCACGCGCTGGGCGGTGTTATAGTGCTCCTCGCCAACAATGTCGGGGGTAAGAATACGAGAGGTTGAATCCAAGGGGTCAACAGCGGGATAAATACCAAGGGAGGCGATTTTTCTGCTCAACACAGTCTGGGCATCCAAATGCGAGAAGGTGGTGGCTGGTGCCGGGTCGGTTAAGTCGTCTGCAGGTACGTAAATAGCTTGTACTGAAGTGATTGAACCTCTCTTGGTAGAGGTGATACGCTCTTGCAGCACACCCATTTCAGTGGCTAATGTCGGCTGGTACCCTACTGCTGACGGCATACGGCCCAGCAAAGCGGATACTTCGGAGCCAGCCTGGGTGAAACGGAAGATGTTATCGACGAAGAACAGAATGTCCTTGCCGCCAGACTGCTCATCGCCGTCACGGTAGTATTCGGCCACGGTCAGACCGGACAGAGCCACACGGGCACGTGCTCCAGGGGGTTCGTTCATCTGGCCGAAAACAAGGGTGGCCTGTGATTTGGCCAATTCTTCTTTATCGACTTTGCTCAAGTCCCAGCCGCCGGCTTCCATGCTTTTCTTGAATTCCTCGCCATAGCGGATAACGCCGGATTCTATCATTTCGCGGAGCAGGTCATTACCTTCACGGGTACGCTCACCAACACCGGCGAATACTGACATACCTGAGTATTTTTTGGCGATATTGTTGATCATCTCCATGATTAACACGGTCTTGCCTACGCCGGCGCCACCGAAAAGTCCGATCTTACCACCCTTGGCGTAGGGTTCGATGAGGTCGATGACCTTGATGCCGGTATAGAGCACTTCCTGAGAGGTTGACAGATTCTCGAATGTGGGAGGATCGCGGTGGATGTCTTTGCGTTCCTTTGATTCCAGCTTGTCGATGCCGTCAATGGACTCGCCAATCACGTTAAGCAGACGTCCGTTGATGTTGCCGGTGGGCATGCTTATCATTCGTCCCGTGGATATAACCTCCATGCCTCGGCGCAAACCGTCGGTAGAGTCCATGGCAATGCAACGCATGGTGTCCTCACCAATATCTTGTTCACACTCCAGAATGAGTTTTTCACCATTGGGGCGCATAACCTCCAATGCATCGTAGATGTTGGGCAGCTTGGTGCCTTCACTGAACTGTACGTCAACTACAGCTCCAATAATCTGTGAGATTTTTCCTTTGATTTTTTCTGACATTGTTTTTATGTTGTTTTTTCGTTTTTATCCTATGAGTGGCTTGCGGTTTCACCGCAATATTTAGGGGTTAGGTTTTAGGTGTTAGGGAATAGGGGGTAGTGTTGAATTGTGAATTGTGAATTGTGAATTGTGAATTGTGAATTCTTCTACCTCCCACCTTCTACCTAATAAGTCGTATAAGCAATCTCCACCCTCAACTGCTTTCCCTCGTATCCCGCCTCGGGGGTGCTGCTGTGGAACACGAGACGGCTGGCATGTGTGCCGGAACCTTTGATGGTCAGGTAGAAATAGTTGGCAAAGTTTCCTTGATTTAATATGAGTTGTTGTATGTATTGTGTGATTCGTATCCGATACTCGCCCGTGGTGGAGTTGTATGTCCCTCCGAAAAAGCCATCGCCGCTCACCATATCGTCATCGGGGATGTAATACAAGGAACCATCATTCTTTACTCCTTGGATGGAAAGACTTGAGGGGTTGGTGAATATGGATTCGGAAGGGTAGTAGTTGCTGATAACCAGCTCGGCCCGGTTGATGACAATCCTGTTGTCCAATGACGCGAATTTCTGGCGGATATAGGGCAGGTTAATTTTAGCCCTTACACCGCACATGGCTTGCAGGTATAACTTGCTGATATTGTTGTTGTCATTGTCAATGATTTGTCTTCTTAAATCCTGACAGGCGTCGGCATAGCCGAAGTGATTGTAGTTGTTGTATGTGACCCCTGATTCGGATGGACGGAAAGAGTAGCTTAACCCGTTGCCGGATGTGTTGTGATAATACAAAACCAGTCCTGTTAAAGAGCTGGTCATGTTTGTTGAAAACAGGCAACCGGTGGGGTGTGTGGAGGTCGCTTGGATGAATAAGCCTTTGAATTCGGCCAGAATGGCCGCATCTGTCAGCCAGTCGTCACTCTCGTCTATCAGATGTTGGCCAAATTCTGGTGTCAGGCGGATACGCACATGTGGGGACAAAACTTCGCCATTGAGGGTAATGGCAGTATTGGGTCTTATGTAATAGTTTGTTCCCGGATTGTTGAGCAGATTGTCGTCGCTGTGGCCTGAAGTGCTGTAGTTGTAGTATGTTGTCCCGCTTTCCAGTTCATCTGTCAGCTCATACACCTCGAAGCGCATGGCGGCGGATGTGTCACCATAAAATCCTGCGGTCTGCAAGGTAAGCACAATGGAGTCTATGACCGGACTCTCTCCGAAGGAGGGGGTGGAACCGGAACTTAGGAATTGGGAATAAACCGAGGTTGTGGTCTTGCCGAAAATGGGGTCGCGCAACTCTCCCAGAAGCTGGGTGGACAAGTTGGTGGTGCTCAGGGTGTCGTATAAGACGGAATAGGCGGTAATACTTGTTGTGTCTCTCGTGGTTCCTAATAACTCGTCTTGCAGATTGAGTCCGATGGCATTATATTCTTTTTTGCACGAAATGAGACAAACAATAAGCAACAATAAACATGCGGCTTTTTTTATGGGAGTCATTGCAGGTTGGTTTAGTTGGCTAAAAGTTGATCGTAAAAGTTGTCATATAGATCCACATAATTGTCCCCTTCGGGATGTGTTATCATGGGCTTGCCGCTTTTGCTGATGTATGTCTGTATGGTCTTCTTGACCTCTGGATGGGCGATGACCGCACCTTCGGAGAAGTCAAGGGCACTCTTGATGAGTGATTCATAACCGGGAGTTCTGAATTTGGTGGTGTGCTCTTTGGGAATACCTGTCAATCTTAGTTTCTTGGCGAAGTCGGAGGAGAATTTCTCACTGAACTGGTCGTTATATACCGAGAAAACCATCTTCATATCCTGGAACAGCGGGTTGTCTTTGTAGCAAGTCTTGATGAAAATGGGAACCAAGGCGGTAATCCAGCCATGACAATGGATGATGTCAGGGGCCCAACCGAGCTTTCTGACCGTCTCGATCACTCCTTTGGCGAAGAAAATGGCGCGAGAGTCGTTGTCGTCGAAAAATTTGCCGTCCTCATCGCGGAAAACAGTCTTACGCTTGAAGAAATCCTCGCTGTCGATGAAATATATCTGCATCCTCACCGCTTGCAAAGAGGCAACCTTGATGATCAAAGGATGGTCGGTATCCTCGATGATGATATTCTGTCCCGACAGGCGAATGACCTCGTGCAACAGGTTCTTTCTCTCGTTAACACAGCCATATTTGGGCATGAAGGTGCGAATTTCGTTCTCCTTTTCCTGAATACCTTGCGGCAGATAACGGCAAAGGTGGGAGATGTAATTCTCCTCCATATAGGGATAAATCTCCGGCGTAATGAATAAAACTTTCTTTCCCATTTAGTACATTTTATTTCAAAATGCAAAATTATAAAAAAAAATTCAATATGAATGCAAGTAAAGTGAAATTTTTTTTGTTATATGGTTGCAGGGTTAGAATGGTTAGGAAGGTTAGAAAGGTTATGCATTGTGCATTGTGCATTGTTCATTGTGCATTGTGCATTGTTCATTGTTCATTGTGCATTGTGAATTGTGAGTCCCTCCCCCTAATACTTTTTTCTCATTTGCTAATTTGCACATTAACTAATTTGCTAATTATTTTTTGTATATTTGCACTCCTAAATTTTTCATAGAAAAACAAATTAAAATATTGACTCATAAAATTTTACAAATGAAAAAAGTTATTGTTCCGCTTATGATTTGTGCGATTTTCTGTCTTGCAAGCAGTTGCAAATCCAAACAAAAAACTGAAGAGGTGGCTCTCACATCAGGTATTGATCTCGCGAATTTGGATACTACCGCTTCTCCAAACGACGATTTCTACCAGTTTGCCTGTGGCGGCTGGATGAAAAACAACCCGCTGAAACCCGAATACTCCCGTTTCGGCAGCTTCGACGTGCTGGGTGAAAACAACCAGCTTCAGTTGAAGGAAATCATTACTGAAACCGCTGCCCAGAAAAATGAAAATGGTACTGTGGCACAGAAAATTGGAGACCTCTACAATATGGGTATGGACAGTGTGACTATCGACGAACAAGGGGCTGAACCTATTCAGGCTGAGTTGAAAACTATTGCCGATATGAAGGACTTGAAAGGACTGACAGCCATGCTGGCAGACATGAGCCTCAATGGCCTGAATCCTTTCTTAGGCATCTTCGGCGAGGCCGACCCCGATAACAGCAGCATGAATATCGCCTGGCTGTGGCAGAGCGGCCTCGGTATTGGCGACCGCGATTATTATCTGCAGGCTTCACAACAGAATACCCGTGACAAATATGTGGAGATGATGACGGAGATGTTCAAGCTCTCCGGCTACGGCAGAATGGTGAATATGGAAGGCCAAGAGGCTGAATTGGCAAATGCGGTGTTGAAACTCGAAACCGCTATGGCTGAGAAGTTTATGGATAAAAATACCATGCGTGATCCTTTCAAAACCCATAACATCAGAACCATTGACCAACTTCAGAATATGCTTCCGGCTATCGATGTGAAAGAGTACCTGAAAGCCCAAGGTCTTGGTAGCCTGGAAAGTGTGAATGTGGGACAAGTGGATTATATCTCTTCCCTGAGTCAGATATTGAGAAATACCGACTTGAATACCATCAAGGCTTATTTGGCATGGCAAGTGATTGATGCTGCTGCTTCATACCTGAGCCATGATTTTGTTGACGCCAGTTTCAATTTCTACGGTAAGGTGCTGTCTGGCAAAGAGGAAAACAAACCTCGCTGGAAACGTGTTGTGGGCACTGTTGACGGATGTCTCGGCGAAGCTGTCGGCCAGCTGTATGTGGAGAAGTACTTCCCCGCTGCCGCCAAAGAGCGTATGCTGAAACTTGTTGACAACTTGAAACTGTCTTTGGGTGAGCGTATTCAGAATGCCAGCTGGATGAGCGATTCCACCAAAATGCGTGCCAAAGAGAAACTGGACGCCATTATCGTGAAAATCGGCTATCCTGACAAATGGAGAGACTATAGCAAACTGGAAATCAAAGACGACAGCTATTATGCCAATGTGGTGCGTGCCCGTCGCTTTGAGAACGAATATCAGATGTCAAAAATCGGCAAACCCGTTGACCCGACCGAATGGCAGATGACTCCGCAGACAGTTAACGCATATTACAATCCTACTACCAACGAGATTTGCTTCCCCGCAGGTATTCTTCAGCCTCCTTTCTTCGATATGAATGCTGATGATGCCGCCAACTACGGCGCTATCGGTGTGGTGATCGGTCATGAGATGACCCACGGTTTCGACGACCAGGGCCGCAACTATGACAAAATGGGCAACTTGGCCAACTGGTGGACCGAGGAGGACGGTGTCAATTTCACCCAGCGTGCACAAGTTTTGGTTGACTATTTCAACAATATTGAGGTGGCTCCAGGTCTGTTTGCCAACGGTCAGTTTACCCTCGGTGAGAACATCGCTGACAATGGTGGTCTGAATATCTCTTATCAGGCATTGCAGAAGGCAAAAGCAGAAGGTGGTATCCAAGAGGAAATGGACGGCTTCACCGCCAACCAGCGCTTCTTCTTGGCTTACGCCAATGTATGGGCCAACAATATCCGCGATGAGGAAATCGTTCGCCGTACGATGGAGGATCCGCACTCATTGGGCAAATATCGTGTGAATGCCACACTGCCTCATATCGACGGCTTTATCGAAGCATTCAATATCAAACCTGGTGACAAAATGTATGTGGCTCCTGAAGAAAGAGCACATATCTGGTAATTGAAAAATAACATACTGAAATAATCGATGAGGGCGAATGACATCCGTCCTCATTGATTTTCTTTTCTCAGAAAAATCAAGTAAAATAAAAAAACAAAATACAAGACATGTCAAAACTTGCAGTTGTAGCTTTCGGCGGCAATGCCCTGCTCAGAAGTAAACAAAAGGGAACTTACAAAGAACAAATAGACAATGTGACAAATACTTGTCGCTCTCTCATCAATATCGTTAAACAGGGATATAATATTGTTATCGGTCATGGTAATGGACCGCAGGTGGGCAATGTGATGCTGCAGCATGAGGCTGGCAAACAGGTGTTCGACTTGGAACCCATGCCCATGGATTTTTGTGTGTCGGAAACACAGGGCTCTATCGGTTACCTGATTGAACAGGGCTTTAGAAATGTGTTTGCCCAAGAGCATATCCAACGCAATGTGGTTACCTTGGTTACCAGTGTGGTGGTTGACAAAGATGATCCCATGTTCATCAACCCTACCAAGCCCGTTGGACCTTATTACAGTCGCGAAGAAGCAGATGAGTATGCAGAAGCTACCGGTTCCATCTTCAAGGAAGACCCCAAAGGCAATGGATGGCGCAAGGTGGTGGCCTCACCGAAACCATTGAAAGTAACTAATATTGAAGTGGTTAAGCAGTTGGCAGACCAGGGAAATGTGGTAGTGACTGTTGGTGGTGGCGGTATTCCTGTGGTGGAAGAAAACGGCATGATGCGTGGCGTGGAAGCTGTGATTGACAAGGACTTGGCTTCCGCATTGACCGCCTCTGAAATCGGTGCTGATGAGTTCTATATCTTGACTGACGTGCCTAAAGTTTATATCAATTTCAAGAAAGAAAATGAGAAAGCTTTGGACGTGATTACGGTAGCCGAGGCCAAGCAATATCTGGCAGAGGGTCATTTCACCGAAGGCTCCATGGCTCCGAAGGTACGTGCCGCCATCTATTACATTGAGCATGGTGGCCGCGAGTGCATCATCACCGAAGCTGGCCAGCTCGACAACCCGGCCTGTGGCACAAGGATCGTGAAGTAAAATTTCATACCCTTATCACCTTCCCGTTCCACAGCCACATAAGGCCGCCGCGGAGGGTGAGGAAGATGAGGAAGGCAATCCATAAACCGTCGTTGCCCAATCGTGGGGCAAGGGCATAGTAGCCGATGAAAAAGGCCGCGGTGGCCACAAACATGATGTTGCGCATCGACTTGGAAGCTGTGGCCCCAATATATATGCCATCGAAGAGGAATGCACTGAAGCCAGTGATGGGCACCAGTATCGTCCAGGTCATGTATTCCATGGCGGTGTCAATCACTGGCCGGTCGCTGGTGAGTATGGCTAAAATGTATTCTCCCAAGAAATAGTAAATAATTGTAAATAACAAGGTTATAATCATTCCCCAACGGAGCAGATAGCGTACGGATTTCCGCAACATCGGCTCGTCTTTCGCTCCTGTGTATCTTCCTACCAAGGACTCTCCTGCGTAGGCGAAGCCATCCATAATGTAGGAAAACAAGGTGAATAATTGCATGAGCAAGGTGTTGGCAGCCAGTATCTGGTCTCCCATAGAAGCGGAAATGGCGGGAATGAAAGTAAAAACGGCTACCAAGCATAAGGTGCGCAGGAAAATGTCGCCGTTGACCTTGAAAAAGCGTTTCATGGCATCAATATGCAAACTGCCGCGTAGGTCGATGCGTGAGCGGAAATGACCGTATTGCTTGAACCAGAGTGCGATAGCCATCAGTAGTCCGGAGTATTGGGCCATGACTGTTCCTAATGCCACGCCCGTGATGCCCATCTTCCAAACAATCACAAACAGCAAACTGAAAACAATATTGATGATGTTCATGATGATGGCAATCCACATGGGGGTCTGAGAGTTCTGCATGCCGATAAACCAGCCTTTCAGCACATATAAGCCTAAGGTGGCTGGAGCTGCCCAAATGCGGATGTGGAAGTAAAGAATGGCTAATCGCATGACATTTTCGCTGCTGTCAATCCATAGCTCGCATAGTCTGGCAATGGGGTATTGCAGCAGAATGAGCAACAGGGCAACACTGACCGCGATAGCCAAGCCTCTGACCATGATGCGCATCGTCTCATCCCAGTCCTCGGCACCGTATGCTTGGGCGGTGAGTCCGCTTGTGCCCATCCGCAAGAAGCCGAAATTCCAGTATATCAGATTGAAAATCATGGTGCCGATGGCAATGGCCCCGATATGGCTCGCATTACCAATGTGGCCGACAATGGCAATGTCCACCATGCCTAACAAAGGCACGGTAATGTTGGTGATGATGTTGGGTAGGGCTAACCGCAGTATCTGTTTGTTCATCTTCTATCTTCCTAAATGCTTGAAACCACGGTACATGATGTTGAAGTCCGTCAGTAAGGAATAATCCTGCATGTACATGACATTGACCTTGTGGATAAGGTTTGGATCTGTCTGGCTGAAAGTAAAGGCATCGGAAGGATAGAGCACCCCAGGTTGCAGTTCGGTTAGCGGCTCTTCGCCTTCTAATGGATGGCAGCCAATCCAGCTTTTTTTGCCCGTCATCACCGCGAAAATATTGCGGATGAACTGAGTCTTTTTGCTGACAAACCAGATGTCAATCCAGAGGAATAACAGCAAGAGAATGGAGCTGATAAGGTCGAATGCGCGTTTCTTGCGGCGGTTGCTGGCTTTGCTGATGCTGTTGACATGCACGCCGTAAATCTCATCGTAGGTGTTGATGCTGTTGCTGCCAATAATGGATTCGCTTTCCTCAGGGGCAATCTTGTACTCCACTTGGCAGTCCTGCAATTCCGTCATCAAAGTGATGATATTGTCAGCAGGAATGTCTTTGGAGCAGAAAACCACCTCATTGATATGGTAAATCGAGATGATATCACGCAATTGGTTGAGTTGGCCAAGCTGCTGGAAGTTGTTTTGTTCTGTTGCCTCTTCAGCCATATTATTTTCACTGTGGACAACGCCGATGAAATCGCATTTTTTGTTTACCACGCGCACCAGGGCGGCTACACGTGCGGTTTCCTCGCTTTGGCCAATCACGGCAATGCGGCGTTTGTCCTTGCCACCGAACAGGGTGCTGCCGATGTTGCATTTGCGCATGATATAGCGTATCAGGTTGACTATCAGCATGGTCCACATGGCTCCGAGGACAGTAACCGCTCTTGAAAAGCGGTAAGTTTCTGGCAATAAGGCATATATCAGCAGAATAATAATTGTGCCGATGAGGATGCCTTTGTTGGATTTGGCGGCGGTGACAGGCTTTTTATAGCTGCCACAGCAGGCCATTGAAACAATCCATATCAGAATGTACAAAGGAATGAAAACCCTTCGGTAGATGGGTGGAAAACTGCTGTTCCGGGCACTGAGGATGTTGATGTCCCAGTACATGGATAACGCATACATGCCGCCATAAATGGCTACAAAGTCAATGATAGGCAATAGTATGGCTTGGAACAGGCGGCTCAACAGTGCCAATGAGGCCCTGAACCAGATGGCCAGCGTGATGAGCCAGTTGAAGAGCTTGGCGTTTTTCTGAGAGAAATGCTTGTTGGCGAAAATTCGCATGGCATTGTAAAATACATAGACATAGTTTACGCTGCTTTTCTTGGTGCTTTCGCCTTTGTAATGAATGATCCTGGTCTCCGGAAAATAATAGTTTTTATAGCCTCCTTGCGTGATTCTGTAAGATAAGTCAATGTCCTCGCCATACATGAAATAATCCTCATCCAGCAGACCGACCTGGTCTAATACGCTTTTGCGCATCAGCATAAAGGCGCCGGAAAGTACATCCACGGCGTTGATTTCGTCGGGACTGAGATAGGTAAGGTGGTAAGCTCCGAATTTCTTGGATTTCGGGAATAGCTTCGACAGCCCGAAAATCTTATAGAAGGCCACACTGGGCACGGGAAGTCCGCGTTTGGATTCAGGCAGAAATTCGCCATTTCCGTTGAGCATTTTCACACCTAATCCGCCGGCATCTGGCGTCTTATCCATGAAATCCAGACATTTGCTGAAGGTGTCGGGTTCGACTAAAGTATCTGGATTCAGCAACAGCACATATTCGCCTTCTGCCTGTCGGATAGCCTGATTGTTGGCGCGGGCGAAACCGACATTTTCCTTGTTGGCTATAACCTTTGCCTGCGGAAACTTGCGTTCCAGCATGGCCAAGGAACCATCCACGGAGTTGTTATCGACAACCCACACTTCACCGTCAATGTCTTGCAAGGCAGTGTAAACCGAATGCAGACACTGCTCCAGGAAGTGCTCCACATTGTAGTTGACAATGACGATGCTGAGTTTCATTTAAATCTGATAAGAAGCTTAGAAATAAGCTAATACACTCTTTTTTGATCTGACTTTGTCGCCAACCTGGACGGCTACCTGTGCGTCTAAGGGTAGGAATACATCCACGCGCGAGCCGAATTTTATCATGCCCATTTCCTCGCCTTGTTTAACTTCCATGCCGGGTTTGGCATAACAAACGATGCGGCGTGCCACAAAACCGGCTATCTGACGGAACAGGACAATGCGCTGCTCATCCTGCTTGACAACCACGGAGTTGTTCTCATTATCTGTGGATGATTTGGGCAGCTTGGCAATCAGATATTTACCTGGATGGTAACCCACATATTCAACGATTCCGTCGATTGGATAACTGTTGACATGTACGTTGTGCGCTGACATGAATATGGAAATGAGCATGCGCCGGTCTTTGAAATACTCGCCTTCGTAAATTTCCTGAATATTCACCACTCTGCCGTCAGCGGGTGATAAAACGCCATTTTCCACTTTGTTGATTACCCTGTGGGGGTTGCGGAAAAAACGGACGACCATGTATAAGAATATAGCTAAACCACCGCAAAGGATGATGCTGATAACCCAAAAGGTGGGTAAGAAGAAAAAGTAACCGCAGAGAATGGCGGCCACCATCAAGGTCATGATCAGAATGATAGGGATGCCTTCTTTCTGGATTTTCATGTCAAAAATGAATTAGTCTTTGTATTCGCTAACGTAGGTGATATAGGTTTTGAAGTAAATGTCCGGATTCTTGTTTGTGGTATAGGTGTACATACGGGGATAGTTGTCTTTATTGACATCTTTGTAGTCATAGTCAGTCTGTATGGATGTGGAGGGATTTCCGTCGAAGAAGTTGGAAACAACCTTTGATTTGACCGCGTTTTTGGAGAAACCCAAAAGGTCGTCAGCGTAGCAATAGTTAAGACCATAATAGGGATTCAGCACTTCGCTATAGGTTTGTGTGGTAACGTAGCTTTTGCGTAATACGGGGTAGTCCGCTTCTATTTTAACGATGTTTTCGCCTTCGTATGTGATGTTTTTGTTGCAGTATATCGCAAGGTCTTTGCTTCCAGCGGCGGCCATCTCTTTCACAGTCTCCATGTCACCAATAAATCTCGGGAACAGCTTCATCTTGGTGAAAATCTGCATGTCTTCAAAGAACTGACGGTCATAAATCTCCACAATACGGGTGATTTTGGCGGCCTTTTCATCGTCACGATAGAAGTTGCTGGTCATGCGGACCTCTCCGTTTATGGTATAATTCATGTATTTCACGTAGCGGTTCAGATAGGAGAAAGTGACGGTCTCGGTCAGCTCACCGTCAGTATAGCTGATACTTTGCACTGTTTTGTCTTTGTTGTATGTGAACTCAAAAGACTCGCCGCGGATGTTGTTCATGTTTGATGAGTCAACAATGTCGATGTTGGTCAGCAGTTTTTTCTTGTTGTAGGTGAATGTCTCATTGGGCAAACCGGAGTTGCTTTTGTACCAAATATATTTGATTTGATAGCCGGATTTGTTATACATCGACTCCTCATATTTATTGCAGGATGCAAAAAAGAGGGCCATCACAAATACTGATAACAGGGCGAATAACAGTTTTTTCATTTGTATTTCAGTTTATATTATACTTCTATTATAATGAATTTGCAAAGATACGAAAAAATGTTGATTTGTCGAACCTTGTCTTCTGTTTTTCTTGTTTTTTCTTTTCAAGTGTTTGTTTTTGACTGATAACGTAGGGTTGTGTGAGTGGAATTAAGCTGTATGCCGTACGGAATCCCCTCGTACAGACACACCCGCTTGAAAAGTGCTTTTCCTGTTTTTGTCAAAAAAAAGAAAAAAAACTTCACCACTGCTTTGCATGTCAGAAAAAAGTTGTATTTTTGCAGCGGGTAAGTCTTGTACGATCTGCTCCCTTTCAACTCCCCCAGGACAGGAATGTAGCAAGGGTACATTGGTTGTAGCGATGCGATATGAGTAGCTTACCCTTTTTTTGTTTGTGTTATGCTACTTAAAATTTATCCCGAAAACCCCAACCCCAAAGCTGTCCAGCGCGTTGTTGAATGCTTGCAGGACGGCGGAATTGTCATTTATCCCACCGACACGATTTATGGTATGGGCTGCGACATCTTCAAACCGAAGAGCGTGGAGCGAATCACGCAAATTCTCGGCGATACGAAGAAAAAATCGGCCATGACGTTTATCTGCCACGACCTGAGCAATCTGTCGGATTATACCAAGCCCATCAACAACAATGTTTTCAAGGCAATGAAAAAGGCGTTGCCAGGTCCGTTCACTTTCATCCTCGAAGCGAACAATAATGTCCCGAAATTGCTGCAAAGCAACAAGAAAACGGTAGGTATCCGTGTGCCGGATAATAACATTGTTCGGGAAATTGTTGCCCAGTTGGGGCACCCGATTCTGTCCACCTCCGTGAAAGATGATGACGAGGTGATAGAATATACCACTGACCCGGAGCTGATTTATGAGCGTTTTGGTGATATGGTGGATATAGTGATAGATGGCGGCTATGGCGACAACGTGCCCTCCACTGTGGTGAACTGCTTGGACGGTGATATCGAGGTGGTCAGAGAGGGCAAGGGTGACATAGATTTGTTGTTCTAATTCTCAATATGAAGAAGATCGTTTTTTTGCTTTCTGCTCATGCAGCTGATGACGAGAGAGTTTGGTATCATCAGACGAAAAGTTTGCAAAATGCAGGGGGACAGGTGTATGTAATAGCACCGAAGACCAATGGAGTGTCGGCTCCCAATATTCTTCTGTATGAATCAACAAAGTATAAAAGAATAGGATTGATGCGCCATCTGGCATCCCTTTTGCCTGATTTGCAACCCGATGTGGTGATAGGCGACACACCGATGGCTGTGCGTGCGGCACAAATCTACCGCCGGAAAAGTAAGTCAACCTGTAGTATATTGTATGATATTACCGAGTGGTACCCTTCCAAGAAAAACCTGCGTTGGCTCTCGGGTGTTGAGAAGGCATTTAAGTTCGTGGCCATGTCAGTGTTTAATTGGTGTGTGAATTGCCGTACCGATGGCTTTGTTTTCGGGGAAGAGGATAAGGCGTTGCCCTATAAGCGTGTGTTTCCAAGGAAATCTTTTGTAAATACATCTTATTATCCTGATTTGCAGTATGTTGAAGCTCGTATGCCCCGTAATTTGTCTGAGGATTTGCGGCTCTTCTACAGTGGTAACCTCACGGAAGAGAAAGGCTTCCCCAATGTGCTGAAAGCAGCTGTTTGGATAGCCCGCTTCAATCCGAAGGTATCGGTGACTTTGAATGTGTTTTCGTCAGATACATGGGCACAGGAGTCTTCGCTGCCAGACAATCTGAAGCTGAATATCTCTCCGTATCAGCCTTTTGAGCAGTTTTGCAAACTTGCTGCCGAGAATGATGTTTTTTTAGATTTGCGTAGTACCGATGCGGAAAACCACAAATGCCTGCCCATCAAGTTGTTCTATTTCATGGCCATGGGAAGACCTGTTATTTATTCCGATCTGAAAGCTATCCGCAAGGGTTGTCCCGAAATGGAAAGATTTGGTCATCTGGTAAGACCTAATGATGCCGAGGCTATTGTGGATATAGTGAATGCCTATCTCAAAAATGGGGATTTATACCGGCAACATTGTGCCGCGGCACGGCAACTGGCAGAACAAAAATACAATTGGAAGGCAATAGAAGCCGATTTCGTCCGTTTTATCCTTCAAGATGAGCAGTATTAATCTGAAAACAAATATTGTGGCCACTATTTTGAGCAAATCTCTGATACTTTTGCTCAATTTCGCGGTTATCGTGTTGACGACACAGTTGTGGGGCGCTGATGGACGAGGCTCGGTGGCTATTTTTGTGGCCGATTTGAGCTTGATTTCCATCTTCGCCAATGTCTTTACAGGAAGCAGTGTGTCGTATTTTTTTTCTAAGCTGGGAACTTCCAAGTTGTCAACCGCAGCCTATTTGTGGTCGTTCATCGTGGCTACAGTGGGAGCATGTGTGCTATTGGCAACAGGTCAGCTGACCATAGCTCCGTTTATCTTTGTGGCCGCTGCTCTGATGGGAATGATAGCCTTCCACAATTCTCTTTTTGTAGGAGGGCAGAAAATCAGTTTCTACAACTGGGTTACCGTGTTGCAGCCGGCATTGTTGCTGCTCTGCATGCTGTTGTGTTTTGTGTTCTGGCCTCAGTTGGGTTTTTATTGCTATTTCTTCGGACAGTCCTTCTCACTCTTGTTGATGCTGTTGATATGTGGATATTTACGACGTAAGATGAATGTCCGATTGCATTGGGATTTCGACCACTCATGCAATCGTCAGTTGTTTTCTTTTGGCTGGAAGACGGAGTTAAGCAGCCTTCTGCAGTTTTTCAATTACCGTTTGACTTATTACATGTTGGATTTCTACATCGGCAGGGGCTCGGTGGGTGTGTTTTCCATTGGTGTCACTATTGCCGAGGCGATATGGATTGTCAGCCGTAGCGTGTCGATGGTTCAGTATTCCAACGTGTTGAAACAAGGCAATACCTGGCAGTCGCGTAAGGAAACGATGATGCTTGCTTTGGTGAGCCTTGCTATTTCAGCGGCCTGTGTGCTCGTGATTGTTTTGCTGCCTTCCTCGTTGTTTACTTTTATCTTTGGTCCAGAATTTGGACAGGTGAACCGGGTGGTGCTGTTGCTGGCTCCGGGAATCCTGGCCATCGCTTTTTCCAATGTGCTGGGCAATTATTTCTCGGCTATCAGACATTTGAATGTGCTGATTGTAAAATCGGCTGTGGGACTATTATTTACCTTTATATTGTCGTTGTGGCTGATACCACAGTTTAAGATTGATGGGGCATGTCTGGTAAATGCGGCCTCATACGTGGTGTCGTCAGCGGTGCTTTTAGCTTATTATCTTTCTAAAAAATCAATTCAAGATACGCATGAATAAGACTTTTGCCGTCTATACTTTTGGTTGTAAGCTGAATTTCAGTGAGTCTTCGGACATGGCCCGTCGCTTGCGCGCGCAAGGCTGGCAGGAATCGGATGAGCCGGAAGCTATCATTGTGAACAGTTGCGCGGTGACCCATGCGGCAGAGAAGAAAGTAAGAAACTATGTGGCTCATCTGCATCGTGAATATCCCAATGCACGTATTGTGGTGGTGGGTTGCTACGCTTCATTGCAAGCGGAGGTGATTCGCCAGTGGGCTGGGGTAGAGGCGGTTTTCGGCAATCGCGACAAACTGCATGCGGTCAATCATATTGTAGGTTTGCCGATACCGGAAACGCCGACATTTTTCTCCACTTATTCCTCAAACGACCGCACCCGTTCCTTCCTGAAAATCCAGGACGGTTGCGATTACTATTGCACTTATTGTACCGTGGCAGCCGCCCGTGGCGAGAGCCGTAGCGACAGTATCGAACATGTGCTGCAGAATATCGAGAAAATCCATGCGGAAGGCCTGAAAGAGGTGAATATAACGGGTGTGAATTTGGGCACTTTTGGCAAAGGCACCGACGAGAATTTCTATGACTTGCTGAAAGCTATTGATAAACAGCATCTGGTGGAACGTGTGCGTATCTCCTCTATTGAGCCGAATCTATTGACCGATGATATTATTGAGCTGGTGGCGAAATCAGATATCCTGATGCCGCATTTCCATATCCCTTTGCAGTCGGGATGCGACAAGACCTTGGCCATGATGAAGCGCCGGTATAAGCGTGCTTTGTTTCAGGATAAAATAATGAAAATAAAGCAGTTAATGCCAGATGCTTGTATCGCTATCGATATTATTGCAGGTTTTCCGGGCGAGACCGAAGAGGATTTTGTGGATAGTTACAACTTTGTTAAAAGTCTTCTCCTGAGTTATTTGCATGTGTTTACATATTCCCGTCGGCCTGGCACTTCTGCCGCAGCCATGAAAGAACAGGTACCGGAACAGGTCAAGCATGACCGTACCAACCGACTTCTGGAATTATCGGAAACAAAGAAACGCTTCTTCTATCACGAGCATGTTGGCGAAACACGTCCCGTCTTGTGGGAGTCGGAAAATGTTGACGGCAAAATGTTCGGTTTCACTGACAACTACATCAAAGTCGCCGCCCCCTTCAATCCAGACAGGGTCAATACCATCAAACCCTATTTCTTGACGGAAGAACAGTTAATAGTTAATAATTATTAGATAATTGTTGGTTGTCAATTAGAAGTTGGTGTTTGGCAGACAGAGTCGCTAATAACTATTAATAATTAATTGTAAATTATTAATTCAACTCAAAGTCCTCCTCTATATCCCAGTATCCTCGGATGTTAATGGGTTTGTCGAAGAAGAAAATCTCTTCGGGCTGCAGTCTCTCGCGGTAGTTGCCAGTGTCCCAGCGACCATTGTTATTGCGGTCTTTGACCACACGGATTTTGTAACTTCCTGGCTCCAAATGGTTGTAATTGATGGTGCGTTCACTACTGATGACATCTTGCTGCAGTACACCGCCTTTGTTGTTAAGCAAATATACCAAATACTGGCATGAGTGGTCACCTATACTATAATTGATTTGCAAATTGCCATAGTCTTTCTCGGTTTTGGTAGTGAAACGCACATTGATACTGTCGTTGGTGGTGCCGTTATAACCATAAAATACAGAATCCCGAATGAAAATACTGTAAGGCAGCTTCTCTTCGAAAGGATAGTCGATGGGGAAACTTAACAGGAAGGTGTCGGGTAAGGTGTACGTCTTGACGATGGTGTCGTTCCCGCTTTTAAGGCGTTTGCATATCATCATGTTGAAAGTACATGGTTTGACAGGATAGGAAAATTCCAACGTCAACGGTTTGAAGATGTTTTCTTTGTTGTTTACGTTTACCCTAAGCGATACTTTCTCGTTTCCTTTTCTACCACGGCTTGCGCCACTTTGTTTGCTTTTCTTGAAAGGGGAAAGTTTGACGGTGTCAATATATTGTTGGTCAACCGTGAATTCATATAAGGCCGTGTCAGTAATGGGTTCTTTAAGGTACCAATATACACTGTCACGATTCTCGGAAATGATTTGGAAGTATTTCAATTCTTGACCACCTAAAAACCGGGGAGAAAAAGTGCTGAAATCAGTCTTGTAGGGGAAAGCATATATGTTCTCTGTCTTGTTGATGTATTTGAGTAGTGTTTGGTTTGTGTCACGTTCGTTGAATAATGCCAGTTTGAGCAAGTCGTTTTCTTCAACCCTGCTTCTTCTGGTAATGTTTTTGTCTTCGGCACTGCTGTCCGGTGCTGGTACGTATGCTTCCACCGGTGTGTCTGAAAAGGCAATGCTCTCGTTGGGCAGGTCGTAAATCAGGTTGTTGTTGATGTCATTCAGTGCGAACACTTTGTATTTGCCGGGGTGGATATTGTTAAAGACAAATTCACCGTTGCTTTTGCTCTTGGTCAGGTAGGTGGGGCGTACGCTGAAAGGTAGAGAGTCAATATCCTGATCGTACAGAAAAACATACACATCTTTGACCTCACTAAGTGAAAAGGCATCTTTCAGTTTACCTTTGATCATGAAGGAATCAATATGGTCGCCAGTGGAGAAACTGTAGGTGTATATCGACAATGGATTGCCTTCCGTGTAGTCTTTGATGGTCTCGGCAAGTACGATGCTGTAGGTGGTGTTGTCGCGAAGTGTGTCGGGCAGTTTGATGACCACCGACTTGCCCACGATTTCCAATTCTGGGTTTTGGTTGAGGGGAGGGGAGACAATGACGGTTTTGGACGGGTTGTTCAGCACCACAAACTCGTTGAAGGTGATTTTGATGGATTTGCTTCTGAAGTGAGTGGAACTATTGGCTGGCGCCTCTTTGACTACTTTTGGCGGTGTGGTGTCTTTCGGTCCTCCAACAGGGGTCACAATCTTGGCACACCCCGCCAGCAGGAACATCAGAATCACGAACAAGCCAACATTTCGTTTCATTGTCATAAAGTAACAAAATGCAAAGATACAAAAAAATGTGCAAATTAGTTAATTAGCAAATTGGTTAATTAGAAAAATAGCGAATGTTCTTAACATGCTGATTTTTAATACGCATATTAAATTAGCAATTATTCCTATTTCCTAAAATAATTAGCACATTTGCACATTAACTAATTTGCTAATTCAATTAGCACATTAGCACATTGATAATTAGCACATTAAACTCTTATTTGCACATTTGCTAATTATTTTGTATTTTTGCCTTGAAAAAAAATGCATTATGACGAAAGCGGAAATCGTAGCCAATTGGCTGCCCCGATATACGGGAATGCCCTTGGACAAGTTCGGTAAATATATCATTTTGACGAACTTCAAGAATTATATTGAGAATTTCTCTGAGCTGATGGATGTCAGGATTCACGGTAAGGATTGCCCCATGCAAAGCGCCACCAAGGAGGATATTACCATCATCAACTTCTCAATGGGGAGCCCTATGGCTGCCACCATTATGGATTTGCTCACTGCCGTAATGCCCAAGGCTGTGTTGTTCCTCGGCAAATGCGGCGGATTGAAACCCTACATTGGCTTGGGAGAACTGCTGTTGCCGATTGCCGCTATCAGAGGTGAGGGTACCTCCAACGACTATTTTCCTCCCGAAGTGCCTTCCCTGCCCGCATTTAACCTTGAAAAGGCCATCTCTTCAACAATCCGCGATTACGGCCGCGACTATTGGACGGGCACGGTCTATACCACCAACCGTCGTGTGTGGGAACATGATGACCATTTTAAGGATTATCTGAAGAGAATCCGCGCCACAGCCGTTGATATGGAGACTGCCACACTCTTTTCTGTCGGCTTCTACAACCGTATCCCCACGGGTGCCCTCTTGCTGGTTTCTGACCAACCAACTATGCCCGACGGTATCAAAACGGAAAAGAGCGACAAGGAAGTGACCATCAATTTTGCGATGCAACATCTGCAAATCGGTATCGATTCCCTGAAACAGTTGATTAACAAGGGAACTACTGTGAAACACTTGAAGTTTGACTATTACGAATAAAAATCATCACCATGGCAGCTGTTAAGTTTGAAGACGTGATGAGCCAGCTGAAAAGCGGCAAATTCGCCCCGGTGTATCTGCTGATGGGCGAAGAACCTTTTTATATCGACTGCATCTCCGACTATATCGAAAATAATGCTTTGCCAGAATCCGACAGGGACTTCAACCAAGTAGTGCTATATGGCCGCGACACTACTCCCGATGAGGTGGTGGCCAATGCCAAACAGTTCGCTTTCGGTGCCGACCATCGTGTGGTTATCCTTAAGGAAGCGAAGGATTTGCCACAGATAGATTTGCTGACCTCCTATTTCGCAAATCCTCAGCCTTCCACCATTTTGGTGGTATGCTACAAGTATGGCAAACTGAAACCCACTCAGTACAAGGGATGTGACAAATCAACAGTAATCTACACTTCTGAACCGGTTAGAGACTATCAGTTGGCGGCATGGGTGCAGAAACAGGCCGCTGTGCATAACTTTAAGCTCTCCTCTGAAGCAGCGGGTATTATTTCCGAAAATATTGGGAATGACCTTGCCCGTATCAATAATGAGTTTAAGAAACTGAAGATTATTCTCCCCGAAGGTACTGAAATCACTCCGGAAATCATTGAGAAAAATATCGGTATCAGTAAAGAATACAACATCTTCGAATTACAGAATGCTTTGGGAGAACGCGATGCGGACAAGGCATTCAAGATTTGTATCAACTTTACACACAATATGAAGGATAATCCCAATGTGAAAACCATTGCGGTGCTTTATAATTTCTATAGCAAAATGTTGGCATATATGCTCTTGCCGGACAATTCGGACGAAAACCTTGCGAAGGTCTATGGAAAAATTAATCCATTCGTGATGAACATTAACCGCCGCTACGCCAGCCGATACTCTTTGGCACAAGTCCGTAGAATTATCTCGGTGTTGCGTGAGTATGATGTGAAGTCGAAAGGTGTGGATAGCGATGCCCCTGGAGAGGAACTGCTGATGGAGATGATATATAAAATTCTGCATTAGCGGTTAACATGTATTAACTTTTTTAAATGTTTGAATTCAAGGTAATTACGCCTTGTGGTAATGTTTTTTTTGTTGATGTATCGTTTTTATTCGTATTTTTGCAAACTTTTTTGATTTAAAAGTTAGATGTATATGTATATGGTAAGATTTAGACAAATTATTGCTCTGACTTTCATAATGATTTTCGTAGCGTGTGCTTCTGCCCAGAATGTGGTGTCGGGAGTTGTGAAAGATCAGGCAGAAGGCTTCCCGTTGCCTTACGTGAAAGTCACTTGCAATGTGCTGAATGAGCCGGTGATGACGGACGCTAAAGGCAGATACAGCATCAAAGTGAACAAGGACAATTGTCTTTTATATTTTGAGTACATGGGTTATGCCAAGGAAACCCGTGCGGTGACTTTTATGCCGAAGAAGCGTAATGTGACCCTGGATGTCAAAATGTATGCTGAAGCTCAGACCTTGGATGAAATTAATGTGGTGACCACCAAGTATGAAAAGGATGCGGAGAAATCAACAAGCTCAATAGTGGTTATCGATCCGAAAAAATCTGTTACACGAAATGTGACTACAGCCGACCAGCTGGTGAATACCGCTGGTGGTATCGCCGTGGTGGATAATGAACCGCAAATCCGTGGTGGTAGCGGTTTCAGCTCAGGTATGGGCAGCCGTGTGATGATCATGTTGGACGATATGCCCCTGCTGCGTCCCGATGCTGGTCGTCCGATGTGGAACTTTATTCCTATGGAAGACGTTGAACAAGTGGACATTATGAAGGGTGCCGCATCTGTGGTGTTTGGCTCCTCCGCTCTTACTGGTGCTATCAATGTGCTGACAGCATATCCGCGTCCTAATCCCAAGACTAAGGTGACGGCTTTCGCGGGAGTTTATTCCAAACCGAAAGACGAGAGGGAAGCCAGCTGGAATCACAGAAATCCTGTCAAATATGGTTTGAGTTTCTTGCATTCGCGTATTATCAAAAAGAATTTTGATCTGGTAGTCGGTGGCGAGTTTTTCAATGACGATGGATATATTGGACCTGAAGAGAAGTTGTTTGAAACCCGTAACAACAATGGCAGCACAAAAGGAAAGTATGAAATCCGTGGACGTCTGAACTTTGCAACCCGTTTCCGTTTCAATAAAGTTAAAGGTTTGACTCTCAGTTTGAACGGTAATTTTATGTACACCCAAAATGCGCAGTCATTCTTCTGGAATGATGGCTTTGAAAATAAATACCGTTCATATAAGGGCTCTCTTTCGTACTTCAAGGATTTTACCTTCTATATCGATCCTACCTTGAGATATATAAGTCCGAGAGGTTTCACCCATAGCTTGAAAAACAGAATAATTTATAGTGACAATGCGGAGCTTTCCGGTGCGCAAAGCGCCCGTTCCATGATGGTTTATGATGAATATCAGGTCAACAAGTCCATCAAAAAAATAGGTATGAATATTGTGGCTGGTGTGATGAACATGTACACCACCTCAAGAGGAGCTGTCTTCAATGGTGTCAAAGGTTCTGATGTTCCTCTGCGTGTGAATTCCGATAACTTGGCGTTGTATGCCCAGATAGAAGAAAAACTGCTGAAAGAAAAGAACTTGACCTTGCAGTTCGGTGCCCGTTGGGAATTTTACAAGCTGTGGAGCCATGACGGTATTATCATCAAAAATCCGTTTGAAAACAAACCGGTCTTTCGTGCGGGTATCAATTATCAGTTGAACAAATCCAAAACCGCTTTCCGTGCCTCTATTGGCCAGGGATATCGTTATCCCAGCATCGGAGAGAAATATATTGCTATTGCAGTGGGCAAATATGGTTTTTATCCTAATCCTGAGTTAAGGTCTGAACATAGCTGGAATGCGGAAATCGGTATCATGCAGCCTTTTATGGCGGGTAACTTCCGTGGTATGATCGATATCGCCGGCTATAATCAGGAATTCAAGGATTTTATTGAGTTTTGCGTGGGTCAATGGGGTACAACCGGTGGCCTGATGGATAAATTAGGCTTCATGTACCTGAATACCGGTCCCGCCCGTATCAGCGGCTTGGATGTGGCTTTCATGGGAGAGGGTAAAATCGGCAAGGATGTGGCTTTCAATTTCTCTTTGAGTTATACATATAGCCATCCTGTGACCAAAAACAGAAACAATGTGTATTTTGTGCATCCCACTACAGGGTTGGAATATACTTTCACGACAACCTCTTCTGACACTACACGCAATGTTCTTAAATATCGTATCGAGCACATGGCCAAGCTGGATCTGGAATTCTCTTTCTTCAAGACTTTCGCTATCGGTATAAGTGCCAATTACTTCAGCGCTATGAAGAATGTGGATAATTTCTTCTTCAACTACGATGCCGCAAATCCTGAAAATTCGGAAATTAAAAACAACATGTTGAGAGGTCTGGATTTGCCGTTCTATGGTTTTTATGACTATTATCACAAACATGATAAGGGCAGCTTCGTGCTTGATGCCCGCGTGAGTTTCTTTGTGAAACATTTTACCCTGTCATTTATTGTGAAGAATGTGCTGAACGAATGCTACTACTTACGTCCCATGTATATGGAACCTACCCGTACCTTTACCTTCCAATTGGTGTATGACTTGCACTAAATAGGTTTTAGTTTTCAGGTGTTAGGGAACAGAATAGTAAGGTAGAACCGTTGTATGGAATGTCTCTACAGAAAAAAAAGAAATTTAAATTATTCAAAAACAATAATAACATGAAAAAAACTTTACTTTCTTTATTTTTTGCTGTCGTCATGACAGTTTTTGCAACCGCACAGAATATTCCTGACGGAGGATTTGAGAACTGGTCTTATCAGAATTCACAAGGCGGCTATTGGGATTACCAGACAGATATTCTGATGACGTTGAACAGTCTGTATGAATTGAATGGTGTTGAGATGTCCACCAATCTGACCGCTTTCCGTATGACCGACAATGTGCATAGCGGTTCATACGCCATGAAACTGACTTCCACCTGGTTTGGTACCAATGCGATTTTTGTGCCTGGTGCGTTGGCAACTTTGAATGAGCCTGTGGGAAATGATTATGTTTCAGACTTTCTTGATTTGGGAGAAATCAATATCAAGGAAGCTTTCGCTTTCAAACCATGGCGTCTGACTGGCTACTACAGATATGAACCCGTCAATGGTGACTCTGCTTCCATCGACATGAAGTTCTATTTCGGTAATACTGTGACCTCCACTTGTGAGAAGTTTATCATCCATGCCACTCCGGAATGGACTGCTTTTGATATTGAGACTGGCTTGGCCAACTCATATTTGGAGGTGGATAAGATGAGTATGGTTTTTTCAGCCAGTGCCGATTATCACTTCGAGAACCTGGAACTTTGCGCAGGTCAGGCTGGCTCAAGTTTATACTTGGATGATATCGCTTTCCGCTATGACAATAGCCCATTGGGTTTGGTGGAACCATTGATTCCAGTGGTGAAAACGACGATTTATCCGAATCCTTCCGCCGACATGGTGCATTTTGATTTCAGCAAAGAAGTGAATGCACGTTTGGTTATCTATAATATTAGCGGCGCTCAGATTTTCGAGCAGAATGTAAATGACAATCACGCTGATTACAATGCTTCAGCATTGGCAAACGGCACCTATTTATATCGTATTATTGAAGGCAACACCATTTTGTCAAGTGGTCGTTTTGCCGTTGCAAAATAAATCATGAAACAACTGACACATCCTGTCTATGAAATAGCATCACAAGTTGCGGACGAGCTCGGTATCAGCGCATACGCGGTGGGCGGAGTGGTTCGGGATATGTTTCTTGGCAGGAAGTCAAAAGATATCGACATTGTTGTTGTCGGAAGCGGAATCGCCTTTGCCCAAGCTGTGGCCAAGGCGATTTCGCCACATATTGAGGTGAGCGTCTTCAAGAATTTCGGTACCGCCCGCTTCCGTTACGAAAATACAGAGGTGGAGTTTGTGGGTGCCCGTAAAGAATCGTACAGAGCCGATTCACGCAAGCCTGCTGTTGAAGACGGCACCTTGCAAGACGATCTTAATCGCCGCGACTTTACTGTTAACGCATTGGCTATCCCGCTGAATGGACCGGAAAAGGGACAGGTTATTGACTGCTTCGGAGGTCTTCAGGATATGAATGACAAATTGATACGTACCCCCCTGGATCCGGATATCACCTTTTCTGACGACCCCTTGCGCATGATGCGTGCGGTACGTTTTGCCTCGCAACTGGGCTTCTCTATTGTGCCTGAGACTTTTGAAGCCATACAACGCAATGCGGCACGCTTGGAGATTATCTCCAAAGAACGGATTGTGGATGAATTCAACAAAATATTGCTCTCTCCACAGCCTTCCTGGGGCATAAATCTGCTCAAAGATGCAGGCCTGTTACAGTATTTCTTGCCGGAATTGCTGAATTTGCAGGGCGTTGAGGTGGTTAATGGCCGAGGACATAAGGACAACTACTTGCATACGCTGGAAGTTGTGGACAAAATCGCCCGTGTGAGCAATAATCTTTGGCTGATATGGGCTGCTTTGCTGCACGATATCGCTAAGCCGGTAACCAAACGCTATGATGAGAAAATAGGTTGGACCTTCCATTCGCATGAATTTGTGGGATCAAAAATGGTGGGCAAGATATTCAATCGTCTGAAAATGCCTGCCAACGAGAAACTGAAATATGTACAGAAATTGGTGTTGCTGCATTTGCGTCCAATCGCTTTGGTGGAAGATATTATCACCGATTCGGCCGTTCGTCGCCTTTTGTTTGACGCTGGTGATGATATTGATGACCTGATGATGCTTTGCGAAGCCGATGTCACCTCTAAGAATCCGGAGAAAGTGAAGCGTTTTATGGCTAATTTTGCCAAGGTTCGCAAGAAACTGGAGGATATAGAAGAGAAAGACCGCTTGCGTAATTGGCAACCGCCTATTGATGGACTGGAAATCATGGAAACATTTGGCCTTGGACCTTCAAGAGAGGTGGGGATAATAAAAACCGCCATCCGAGAGGCTATCTTGGATGGCGTTATAGGCAATAATCATGATGAGGCATACCAGCTGATGCTTACTGAGGCTGCAAAACTGGGTCTGCAACCCCGGTAAGTTCCGCTTTCCGCTCGTCAAATCTTTGTGAACAGGCTTGTACAAACTCTTGTGAGGACTCGTCGTCGCGCATATAGTATTCTATTGAATGTTCGAATTGCTCTTTGGTGATATCGTGCTCTTCAAAGAATTCTTTATACATGGAGACAGATATGGGTTCCAAACGCTCATATTCCTTTATGGTATTATGAATAACGCTTTCCATAAACCAGGTATCAACCATAATATCAATCATTTGCTCTCTTGGAATCACATCTGCCGGGATCTCTTCCTTGTTTTTTTGTCCACAGCCGGCAGTAATTAACAGTACGATTGAAATAAGAAATAAAATACTTTTTTTCATGTTTGATTTTTATGGTGGAAATGTTCCGAGGAACGCTTTCCCAGATTGTTTATACCAATGCTCTGATGTTTTGCTCGGTATCGCCAGGTAAAAGGTCGATAGGAGTGACTTCGATGAGCGTATAGGCGCCATATTGCTGCTTGGCTTTCATACGGCATGCGGCACGGGCACAAGCTACCATCACCTGGCCTGTAAGGGCAGGATTGTTGATGCTCATATTGAACTCGAAGCGTTGGTTGTGAGTTGTGCCACTGACACCCGAACGTACCAGGTGCACGCCATGGGCAACATTGTTTAATGCTGCCACTGAGGGCACCGGAATGACATGGGTCTCATCGTGGGCAAAATAGTCGTCCTGCAATAAGTTCTTTTCCACGGTTTTAAAGTCTGCTCCATCTTCCAATTCCACATATACCATGCGGCGGTGAATGCCTGTCCCCAAGGGTATGGTCATAGAGAGAGCTTCCTTGACCCCCGGAATGGCTTTGGCGGCAACAGTGTGGCCCATGGAGCGGCCGGGACCGAAGTTGGTATAGGTGATGCCACCGGGAGCAATGGCCTGCAACAGGGTACGCACTACCGAGTCGGAACCGGGATCCCAACCGGCGGCAATGATGCTGACAGCCTTGGATGACTGGGCAATTGGTGTCAATCGCTGGCGCAGATCATAAATCTGGCCATGAATGTCAAATGAGTCAACAGTGGATATACCTAACTGTAACATTTTTTCAGCAAAGGCCGGCACTTCCCTTGTGGGAGTGCATAATAATGCCACATCAGCTTTCACCTGGCTTAAATCATCATTGTGGTGATAAATTCCAGACAATTCCATATCTGGTGCTGCCTTCACGGCCTCTTCCACGGCTTTGCCGATATTGCCGTATCCAATTATTGCTATTTTTGTCATATTATTTGAATTTTGAAATTTGAGTTCTGTGCATGGCTTGCGGTTCTACCGCAGAAAGTTGACAATTGACAATTGACAATAAATAATTATTCCTCCTAACCTTCCTAACCCTTAAAAATTTGAACTTTTAATTCTTACTACTAACCCCTGATCATTGACCCCTGAAACCTGCTTCCTGAAACCTATTCCACCGTTACCGATTTCGCTAAATTTCTCGGTTGGTCCACATCTCTGCCCTTGACAACGGCGATATGGTAAGCTAACAGTTGCAGCGGTATGACCGTGAGGATAGGTGTGAGGTATTCTTCGGTGGCAGGTATGCTGATGCAGAAATCGGACATGCCAGCCACAATGCTGTCTCCTTCTGTAACCACAGAGATAATCCTTCCTTCGCGGGCCTTAATCTCTTGAATGTTGCTGACGATTTTCTCGTAGGTGCCACAATGGGGGGCGATGACTACCACGGGCATCTCCTGTGAAATCAGGGCTATGGGTCCGTGCTTCATCTCGGCGGCAGGATAGCCTTCGGCGTGTATATAGCTGATTTCCTTAAGCTTGAGAGCGCCTTCAAGGGCTACTGGATAGTTGTATCCACGACCTAAATAGATGAAATTTTGGGCGTAGGTGAAAGTTTTGGCAAAGTCGGCAATACGGTCGTTCTGATGCAGTATTTCCGTGATTTTGTCAGGAATATTCCCTAATTCCATCAATATTCTCAAGTATTGCTCTTCTTCGATGGTGCCTTTTTCTCGACCAATGCACAGGGCTAACATGGTGAGTGCCGTAACTTGTGCGGTGAATGCCTTTGTGGAGGCTACCCCGATTTCAGGACCGACATGGGTGTAACAACCACTGTCGGAAAGCCGTGGTATAGAAGCTCCTACAACATTGCAGATGGAGAAGATAAAAGCGCCAGCTTGCTTGGCTAACTGGATGGCTGCCAGAGTATCAGCGGTTTCACCGGACTGGGAGATGGCAATGACCACATCATCCTTGTTGATGACACGTTTCCGGTACCGGAACTCGCTGCTGTATTCCACCTCCACAGGTATGCGGGCAAATTCCTCTATGGCGTACATGGCAATCAGACCAGCGTGCCATGAGGTGCCACAAGCGGTGATGATGATACGCTTGGCATTCAGAAAACGTTCGCGATTGTCGATAAAACCCGATAAGGCAATGTTGTTGGCTTCCACATTGACACGACCACGCATGGAGTTCCGTAGGGTTTGCCCCTGCTCGAAAATCTCCTTCAGCATAAAGTGTGGGTAACCGCCTTTCTCTAACTGGTTCAGCGTCAATTCCAACTCTTGAATTTCTGGCGTTTTCTTGACATTGGTGATGGTGGTGACAGAAGGCTCTTTATCACGCTCTAATACAACCACCTCCTCATCACCGATATAAATGACTTTGTTGGTATATTCCACAATCGGAGTGGCATCTGAGGCTAGAAAGTATTCGCCATCACCGATGCCGACCACAAGGGGACTGCCTTTGCGGGCCGCTACAATCATGTTGGGGTTCTGTCGGTCCAAAACGGCAATGGCATACGCCCCGACAACTTGGTTAAGTGCCAATTGCACGGCAGTTCGCAAGTCTGTCGCCGAAGTGCGCTTGGTGTATTCAATCAACTGAATCAATACTTCTGTGTCTGTGGATGAACGGAAATTGTAGCCATGTTTCATCAAGCCTTCCTTCAGCACTGCGTAGTTCTCGATAATGCCATTATGAATAATGGCCAGCTGCTCTGACTCTGAATAGTGGGGGTGGGCATTCACCTGGTTAGGTTCCCCATGGGTAGCCCAGCGAGTATGGGCAATGCCAATATTGCCATTGGTATCCTTATCGCTGGCAAATGCCTCCAACTCGGCCACTTTCCCCTTGGCTTTGTAAACGTTCAGTTGACCTTCAGGGTTGATCAGCGCCACACCGGCACTGTCGTATCCACGATATTCCAGTCGATGAAGTCCTTTCATTAATACGGGATACGCTTCCCGTTGTCCAATATATCCTACAATTCCGCACATTGTTTATAGTTTATAGTTTATAGTTAATAATTGATAGTTGACAATTGACAGTTTTTTATTAAGTGAATGTTAGTGATTTTATGTTGGTTATTTCATGTTGATGAGTAACTATTAATTATTAATTGTTAATTGTTAATTCCGATCACTGACCCCTGACAACTGTCCACTATAATTGTCACTGGTCCGTCGTTCACGAAATCCACCTGCATGTTGGCACCAAAGCGGCCTGTTTCCACATGCAGACCGTATTGCTCTCGCAACACTTGGTTGAAATATTCGTATAGCGGTTCTGCCACTTCAGGGCGGGCGGCTTCAATGAAACTGGGACGGTTGCCTTTACGTGCATTGCCGTATAGGGTGAACTGGGAGATGCTGAGAATTTGTCCACCAACCTCTGCTAATGAGAGGTTCATCTTGCCTTCTGTATCCTCGAAAACTCGCATTCCCGCTACTTTCTTGGCCAGGAATTCGGCATCCTCGCGGGTATCGTTGTGGGTAATGCCCACCAAAACGACAAAGCCTGTGCCGATGCGTCCCACGGTTTCCCCATTGATACGCACTTCGGCTCTGCTGCAACGTTGTAGGACAATTTTCATAGGTTTTAGTGTTCAGTGTTAAGTGATTAGTTCTTTTAACTATTAACTATTAATTATTAATTGTTAATAGTCAACTGTCAACTCTCTCAAACGTCATTTGCTTTCTCAGCAAATCTACCTCTACTACCCGTATTTTGATGCTGTCGCCAAAGCGGATGTCATGCCCGTGATGCAGGCCCACTAAGGTGTAGTTTTCCTCGTCGATATAGTAAAAGTCATCGTCGAAGGTGCGCATGGGAATCATGCCTTCACATTTCGACTCGTCCAGTTCCGCATAAACACCCCACTTGGAGATGCCTGACACGGTGGCATTGAATACCTGCCCGATTTTGTCAACCAAATATTCGGCCTGCTTGAACTTCACTGACTTGCGTTCGGCATCGCTGGCTTTCTGCTCCATCTGCGAACAATGCTGGCAGTATTCCTCGTATTGCGCTTTGTTGACCGAAGGCTTGCCCGCTAAATACTGGTCAAGCAGCCGGTGCACCATCAGGTCCGGGTAACGGCGAATGGGAGAAGTGAAGTGGGTGTAGTAAGGGAAGGCCAAACCATAGTGTCCGATGTTGTCGGTGGAGTAGGCGGCACGGGCCATGATGCGGATGGACAGCTTGCTGAGCATATTATATTCGTTGCTGCCTTTTACCTGCTCGAACATTTGGTTCATAGAGCTGGTAAAAGCCTTGTGACTGCTGGTCTTCAGGTCATAACCTAATTTTTTGACAAAGTTCTTGAAGGTTTCCAGCTTGTCGCTCAGTGGTTCGTCGTGCACACGGAACACAAAGGTTCGAGGCAGCTGGCGGGAGGTGCGTTTGCCGACTTTCTCCGCCACTCTGCGGTTGGCCAAGAGCATCATTTCCTCTATCAGGAAGTTGGCTTCTTTCTGCACTTTCAGATAAACACCAATAGGTTTGCTGTTCTCGTCTAAGCGGAATTTCACTTCCTCAGTCTCGAAGTTGATGGCGTTATTGTCAAAGCGTTTTTTGCGCAGTATCTGTGCCAGTTGGTGCAATTGCAGAATAGTGTCGCACATTTCTCCCTGCTTTTGCTCGATGATTTCCTGCACCTCGTCGTAGTTGAAACGGCGGTCGGAGTTGATGACCGTGTGTCCGAACCATTCCTTGTGTACCTTGGCATTGTCGTCAAGGTCAAAGACGGCACTGAAGCATAGTTTGTCTTCATGTGGTCGCAAGGAGCAAAGGTTGTTGGACAGCACCTCAGGCAACATGGGGATGGTGCGGTCCACCAGATATACAGAGGTGCCGCGCAGGTATGCCTCGTGGTCAATCTCGGTGTTAGGTCTTACGTAAAATGAAACATCGGCGATGTGGATGCCCACACGGTGCAGTCCATTCTCGAGTTTTTCGTAGGAGATTGCATCATCGTAATCTTTGGCATCGGCGGGGTCGATGGTGAAGGTGAGTGTCTGGCGGAAGTCGCGGCGACGCAGGATTTCCTGTTCGCTGATGCGGCTGTCAATCTGGGCAGCCTCTTGCTCAACGGTTTCTGGAAAGCCCAGTGGAAAGTCGTTATCGGCCAGAATGGCTTGCATCTCCACTTCGTTGTCACCGGGTTTGCCTAACACATGGATGACCTCACCCAATGGACTGCGGGTGCCAGCCTCCCAATCCACAATGCGAATGACCACCTTGTCGCCGTTGTGTGCTCCCTTGAGACTGCGTCCCGGAATAAGCACGTCGAGGCGGAAGCAGGGATTGTCGGCAATGAAATAGGCGATTCCTTTGTTAATATGGAGCACGCCAACAATCTGTTTCTGGCTACGCTCAACAATTTCAACCACCTGTCCTTCGGGACGTTTCCCTTTGCGTGACGGAAACAGGACCACTTTTACAAGGTCGTTGTGCAGGGCGTTGCCCAGGTTGCCGTCGGCAATGTATATATCCTCGTCTTCACTGTCGGAACTTCCTTTTTGTTCGTTGACGACAAAAGCGGATCCTCCCGGTTTCATCTCCAATCGGCCAATTACGTAGTTGTGGCCAGTGGTCTCCTTGCTGAGGTACTTGGGGTTGATCTTATAGTGTCCGCGCCCAGCCTTCAATAAAATACGGGCCTCCAGGAAATCCTGCAGGATTTCTTGGACGGTGGCCCGTCCTTGCTTATCATAAACGCCTACTTTGGCGGCTATTTGTTTGTAGTTGTATTTGGCTCCCGCATTTCCACGTGAGAGCACTTCAATAATTTTGTTTCCTAAATTACTGGATTTCAATATTTTCTATTTTTTATTTCTCAATATCTAATAATTCTACCTCGAAAATCAGGGTTGAGCCTGGTTTGATGCTTCCGGCGGCACGGTCACCGTATGCCAAGTTGGAAGGAATATAGAAAATGAATTTGGAACCGACAGGCATCAACTGCACACCTTCTGTCCAACCGGCAATAACTTGATTCAAACCGAAGGTGATAGGTTCGCCACGTTGCACGGATGAGTCGAAAACGGTGCCATCAATTAAGGTGCCATGGTAGTGGACTTTTACTTTGTCGGTAGCGCTTGGCTTGGCTCCCGTACCCATTTTCACCACTTTGTATTGCAATCCCGATGGGGTCTCTATAACGCCATCTTTCTTCTTGTTCTCAGCTAAGAATGCTGCGCCTTTGGCTTTCTCTTCGTCCACCATGCTGTTTTGTTTTTTTTGCATCATTTGCTGGAATTCATTGAAAAGCTGTTCCATCTCGGCTTGGGTGAATTGGTTTTGCCCGGCTTTTCCTTCTTTGAATCCTTGGATGAACTTGTCTATCACTACATCAATTCCTTGCTGTTTGAAGCTCTCTCCAATATTGGCTCCCAATGCGTAGCTGATTTTTTCTTCTTGTGTCATAGTTTCTTGTGCTTTAATGTTAGTACTGATTCCGATAAATGCTGCCATCAGGCAGATCATGAATGTCTTTTTCATCGTTTTTATTTTTTTGTTTTTAGTTTTGTTAATATCAATACATGGAAAAAATAATTATATGATAGAATCATTCTGAAACAGAAAGGTTTAAATGAATCGGTTTAAAAAATTATGAGCATTTGTCAAGTGTTAGTAGTTATAATTTAAGACCTGCAAAGATACAAAAATTAGTTGTATCTTTGCAAGTTATATGTGGATAATGTGATTTTTGATGTGTGTTGTGATTAAACTATAATGATTTATGAAAAAAAGTTTTTTTGATACCAATAAAAAAATGATGAAGAGAAGTATTTTACGGATTGTGACTTTGTGTGCCGTGTCCTTGATTTTGTCAATGACGGCAAAAGCGTCTCCTATTGATTCCACATACGCCAAGAAAATGGCTGTGAATTTTATGCGGAGTGTTTCCGAATTGAATTTTCGTTCTGTGAACCCTGTGGTCGCATATACCGCTATGGCAACTCGTCAGGAGGAGGGTAGAAGTGTGGAATGTCCTATGTATTACGTGGTTAATGTGGGCACGACGGGCTTTGCCATTATTGCTGCCGACAGTCGTGTAAGTCCTGTCCTCGCTTATTCAACCACCTCGTCTTTTGATGGTGACAGGATACCGGCCAATGTGGCTTTCCTTTTGGGTGAGTATCAGCAGCAAATAGAATTGATATGTGATTCTTTGGATGAACCGGCTCCTGCTGTTGCCTCCGCATGGGAAGCCCTGTCCCGTCCGTCACGGTTCCATTCCCGCACCGTCGTTGTGGAACCTCTGTTGACCAGCAGGTGGAATCAGTATCCTTATTATAATGCACTTTGTCCTGCAGATGCTCATTCCTCCAATGGTCATGCCTCCGCCGGCTGTACTGCTGTCGCAATGGGCCAAATCCTGCGTTATTGGAGGTATCCGGTTCATGGCGTAGGCAGCCATAGCTATGAGTCCAATAATAGCAGTATGGGTATTGGTTATGGCGATTATGGCACTTTGTCCGCCGATTTTGCCAATGCCACGTACGATTACGACAATATGCCGGATTCCTTGACGGCATCAAGCAGTCCAGCCGAAATCAATGCTGTGGCTACACTTTTGTACCATTGTGGAGTGAGCCTGAGTACAGCATACGGCGTGATTAGCAGTAGTGCTTTCATTTCTGTGGTGGATGACGCTCTTCGCAATCATTTCGATTATGTGAATGTACAGCATATTTATCGTAGTGTCTTTACGGAGACAGACTGGCTGAACAGAATAAAAAATGAGTTGAACCTGCTTCGTCCGGTGTTTTATACGGGTGCGGGCGCGGCTTCCGTACATGCTTTCGTGTGCGATGGCTATGATGACCAGAACTTCTTCCACATGAACTGGGGTTGGGGTGGTAATGCCGATGGTTTTTATCTGTTGACCAACTTGAGTCCCAATATCAACGCATACAATACCGCTCAGACTGCGGTCGTCAATATTGTGCAAGATCCCCCAGTGCTTAATGCCTTGCAGGAAGAACTGACTTTCTTCCAAAAAGAAGGTGCGCCGGCAAATATCCAACGTGTGGATGTGATCACCGACAATATAGAGGACATTATTGATGTGACAGTCGATGGCAATTTCACCCTTTCTCTCGATTCTGTCAATTTTGGCAATAATTTGACCTTGCCAGCAGCAGGAGGTAGCTTCTATGTGAAATATGTTTCTCAACAGGATGTCTCCGCCTGCGATCGTACAAACGTGATGTTGACATCGGGAATAGCTCTGGATACCGTTCGTCTGATAGGTTTGAACTACGTGCCAGCATGCCATGCTCCAGCCTCTATAACCGCCATACAAGGAACTATTGATGAAGGAACGGACACTAACCAGGTGATGGTGACTTGGCAAAGTCCACTGCCGGATTTGACAAATGTTTCATGGGATTCCATTCCAAACACCTCAATGGGCGATGAATATCCTTATGCGATTATTCCATTGCACCGTCTGGAAGAAAGCGACTTGCTCCCGTTCCATGAACATCGTCTGACACATATTTCCTTCATTGCGGATGCAAGCGCTACAGATTATCATATTGTGGTGTATAAAGGCGGCGGTCTTTCCGATTATGGCCGAAGACTGGATGCGGGAACGAAAATTCTGGATAAACCGCTCAATATGTCTGATCTGACTATGGGGGGATGGAACACCATCGCTCTGGATACTCCTATCGTGATAGATGCAAGTCAGGAACTTTGGTATGGCTTGTATATCGCAGCACCAGCACACACCGCTGCAGTACAGGTGGGTGGCTCCGAATGTGTACCATTTAAAGGAAATATTTATGGATATGATTTCGCCGGTGAAGTGTTTTGGTATCCTTATAGCGATAATTTTGTGCTGAAAGCCACTATCGACAATCCCTTTGTTCAATACGAGGTATATAGAGATGATTCTTTATTGACAACTACAACCAATGAAACTTCGTATGCGGATTACCCACCAGTGTATGCGCATTATACATACGAGGTACAAGCGGTCTGGAATGACCAGTGTGGCCATGGCGTGTCACAAATTGTCAATTTCCGCCCTCCTTGCCATGTGGTGAATGTTGCTGAAAGCGTCCATGCTTGTGAGAGCTATGTGTGGAATGACTCCACTTATACCGAAAGTGGCGATTATCTGCATGAATACTGGAATGCTGACGATTGCTGGCAAGTGGATACCCTCCACCTTACAATAGGTCATGCGAATTCAGGTATTGACGAAGTTATAGCCTGCGATTCTTTCACATGGATTGATGGTGTCACTTATACCGAAAGTACTCAAACCCCAGTGTTTACCTTGACCAATGCGGATTTGTGTGACTCGGTGGTGACTTTGCATCTGACCATCTTGCGCTCCACATTCAGCATAGATACCGTATTCTCATGTTCTCCTTATACTTGGATTGACGGCAATACCTATACGGAAAGTACTGATGCTCCTACGGTGGTCTATGAAAATTCCATAGGTTGTGACTCCATTGTGCACTTACATCTGATAATGCTACAGCCTACGGCCATTATCGATACGGTTACTGCCTGTGACTCTTATACCTGGCTTGACGGAGTGACTTATACCGAAAGTATTCAAGGACCTATTGTGTATTTTCCGGATGTGGTTGACTGTGAGAATGCTTCAATGGTATTAGACCTTACTATCCTGCATTCTTCCTCTTCGGAAGATACAGTGGTGGTGTGCGATTCATACACCTGGATTGATGGCATCACTTATACAGAAAGTACGGACGAACCAACGATGGTTTATACCAATGCTGTGGGTTGTGACTCTGTAGTTACCCTGCATTTGACGGTGTATCATAGTGTTTATCAGATAGATGAACAAGTGGCTTGTGATTCGTTTACGTGGATTAACGATAGTACATATACGGAAAATACAGATACGCCTGTCATGACCTTTACCAGTGCTTCCGGTTGCGATTCTGTTGTAACTCTGCATCTTGTTGTCAACCATTCTGCAGCTTCCGAAGATTATCTGACAATTTGTGCCAATGAATTACCATACACATACGCCGACACCATTTTTGATGTCAATACTCCACATTTTTCAACATTCATTTTTCATCTTTCAACTTCTGAAAATTGCGATTCCACGTTGACCTTGCACTTGACTGTGAATGAAACGTCTTCTACCATAGACTCGGTGTTTGCAACTGAACCATATACTTGGATTGACGGAGTGACCTATACGGAAAGCATAGAGGGACCAAGTGTTACTTTGGAAAATGAATGGGGCTGCGACTCGGTGGTGACATTGTATCTTACGATAGGAGATGGTATTGGTGATTATCGTTCATTGCGACAACTCCTTGTTTGGCCAAACCCCGCGAAAGATCAGGTGAACCTGTCGCTTTCAGCAGTAATGCCGGATCCGAATATGGAGGTGCGGATTTATGATATATATGGACGTTTGTTGCAAAGTCATAAATGGCAGTCTGAGCAGACGAGCATAGACTTGAGTTCTTTTGCTCAGGGCATATACATCATCAAAGTGTATGATGCCAAAACCCTTGTCGGAGCGGCTAAAATCAGCAAGTTGGCGGAATAGGCAGCAGTTTTACAGGTTTTAGAACTATTATATAAAAGAAAACCTCGTTCCTTTTGGGAACGAGGTTGTTTTGTAATGTGAATGTCTGCTTTGATGCCGGAGCATCAGAGAAACGTCATCACACCTTGATTTCAACATCAACGCCACTGGGCAATTCCAGCTTCATCAATGCGTCGATGGTTTTGGAGGTTGTACCGTAAATGTCCAACAGTCTCTTGTAAGTGGAGAGTTCGAACTGCTCTCTTGATTTTTTGTTGACAAAAGTTGAACGGTTTACAGTGAAAATCTTTTTGTGTGTCGGAAGTGGAATAGGTCCCACAACGACAACTTTGTCATCCTTCACTGCGTTGATTGTCTTCACAATCTTCTCAGCAGATTTATCTACCAAAGTATGGTCGAATGACTTTAATTTGATTCTGATTCTGTGACTCACGTTGTTTTGTTTTTATTGGTTTACTTTTGAAATTTGTTTATTGTTGCTGTTTAAGTTCTTTCAGAATATTACAGCAGGGCATATCTGCCGACATTCAGGATATAATCCTTTACTTCAGCGGGAACTTCTGCATAGCGCAGAAATTCCATGCTGTAGTTGGCTCGTCCTGAGCTGATGGAGCGTAAGGTGGTGACATAGCCGAACATCTCAGCCAACGGCACCTGTGCCTTGATGATTTGGTAGCCGATTTTGGCCTCGATTTGTTCCAGTACCGAGCGTCTGCGGTTGAGGTCACTGGTCACGTTGCCGATGTACTCATCGGGTGTGGTAATCTCAACCTTCATGATGGGTTCGAGTATGGAAGTCTCGACACTGCGGACTGCCTCTCTGAAGCCCATCTTGGCACACACTTCGAAGGCCATGGCATCGGAATCGACACTGTGAGTGCTGCCGTCCAAAATGGTGACAGTCAGTGCTTCCAGTGGGAATCCGTATTTGCCGTTGGTCATCGCAATACTGAAACCTTTCTCAGCGCCAGCGATGTATTCCTTCGGAATTACATTTGCTTTGACCTGACTTTCGAAGAACAAGCCTTTCTTGTCAGCAGGAGTCGGACTAATCTGGAATTCCAGTTCGGCGAAGGATCCCTTGCCACCTGTCTGGCGTTTATAGACTTCGTGATGTTTCACAAAGTCGTTGATAGCCTCTTTGTAGGTGACACGTGGTTTGCCGTGGTTGCATGCAACGTTGAACTCGCGTTTCAGACGGTCCAAAAGGATGTCCAAATGAAGTTCTCCCATGCCGCTGATCAAGGTCTGACCAGATTCTTCCGACACTTTCACTTGGAAAGTCGGGTCTTCTTCTGCCAAGCGGTTAAGGGCCTGCATCAGTTTGTCCTCATCGTCTTTGGTTTTCGGCTCGATGGCAATCTGGATCACCGGATCTGGAAATTCAATGTTTTCCAGCAATATCGGGTGTTTTTCGTCAGTCAGGCTGTCGCCAGTCCTGATTTCCTTCATACCCACAAGAGCCACGATATTGCCAGCTCCGATGCTGTCCAGCTGGATTTGCTTGTTGGAGTGCATCAGCATGATCTTCGACACTCTTTCGCGTTTGCCGGTGGAAACATTGTAAATCATGTCACCGGTTTTCAGCGTGCCGGCATAGACCTTGATGAAAGTCAGTTTGCCGACGTATGGGTCGATGGCAATTTTGAAAGCCAAAGCCGCCAAGTTTTCCTTTTCATCAATTTTGCGCGTTTCTTCTGCCTCGGTTTTGGGATTGATACCTTTCACGTCGGGCATGTCGGCGGGGGAGGGGAGATAGCTCACGATGGCGTCAATCAGTCGCTGTACTCCTTTGTTTTTGAAAGAAGAACCGCAGAGCACAGGGGTAAGATGGTTGCTGATTGTGGCTGTCCTGATGCAACTCTTGATTTCTTCGGAGGTCAGGCTGTCGGGGTCATCGAAAAACTTCTCCATCAGTTTGTCGTCGAGTTCGGCCACGGTCTCCAACAGCAGATTGCGGTAGTTTTCCACATCCTCTTGCATGTCTGCGGGGATCTCGCATTCTGTGTAGGTTGCGCCTTGGTCTTCCTCGTTCCAGGTGTAGGCTTTCTTCTCGATGAGATCGACCAAACCCACGAAATTCTCTTCGCTGCCGATAGGCAGTTGCAGCACCAAGGTCTTGGCACCTAATTTCTCTTTGATTTGGTCAACCACTGCGTAGAAGTCGGCACCCATGCGGTCCATTTTGTTGACGTAGCAGATACGGGCCACATTGTACTTGTTGGCCTGTTTCCACACAGTCTCGGACTGGGGTTCCACACCGCCTACCGCGCAAAAAATGGCGACGGCTCCATCCAATATTCTCAAAGAACGTTCTACTTCGACGGTGAAATCAACATGTCCCGGTGTGTCGATGATGTTGATCTTGTAGTTTTGGTTCTCGTAGTCCCAGTTGACGGTGGTGGCGGCGCTGGTGATGGTAATACCGCGTTCCTGCTCCTGCACCATCCAGTCCATGGTGGCTGTGCCCTCATCTACTTCACCAATCTTGTAGCTTTTACCGGTGTAATAAAGAATGCGTTCTGTCGTGGTGGTCTTACCGGCGTCAATATGCGCCATAATCCCGATATTTCTGATTTTCGATAAATCTTCCGACATATACGTGTTCTTTCCGGTGAGTTTATTATAGTATATATACTATTAGAATCTGAAGTGAGAGAATGCCTTGTTAGCTTCAGCCATTCTGTGGATATCCTCTTTACGTTTGAAGGCAGCACCTTCTTCCTTGTAGGCTTGCATGATTTCTGAAGCCAGCTTCATGGCCATGGTTTTCTCATGACGCTTGCGGGCAAATAAGATTAAATTTTTCATACCTACAGACTGCTTTCTCTCAGGACGCAGTTCGGTAGGGATTTGGAAAGTAGCACCACCGATACGTCTGCTCTTGACTTCCAAAGAAGGAGTAACGTTGGCGAGAGCCTGTTTCCAAACTTCAATGCCGTTTTCGTTTGTTTTTTCTGCAATAATGTCAATAGCATCGTAAAAGATTTCGAAAGCTATTGATTTCTTTCCCTTCAACATGATGTTGTTCACGAATTTGGTGACTGCTACATCATTGTACTTTGGATCGGGAAGGATGATCCGTTTTTTTGGTTTCGCTTTTCTCATTTTGTAACTTCAATAATTTTGTTATTTACTCTCGAGACACCCATTTTAGTGCTCAATTTACTACTATGTTTGTCGGTTTACGCTTTCTTTTTCGGACGTTTTGCACCGTATTTTGATCTACCCTGCAAACGGCCTTCTACTCCTGCGGAGTCCAATGCGCCACGGACGATGTGGTATCTTACACCTGGAAGGTCTTTCACACGACCGCCTCTAACCAATACGATAGAGTGTTCCTGCAAGTTGTGGCCTTCACCCGGAATGTAAGCATTCACTTCTTTTCCGTTGGTCATACGTACTCTCGCTACCTTACGCATAGCTGAGTTAGGTTTCTTAGGAGTTGTTGTGTAAACTCTCAAACATACACCGCGTCTCTGCGGACAAGCGTCTAACGCTCTTGACTTGCTTTGCGAAGTCAATTTTTTTCTTCCTTTTCTTACTAATTGCTGAATTGTCGGCATACAATTAAATTTAACCTTAATTTTTGTTTATAATTCTTCCCAAAATTGGGACTGCAAAAATACAATTTTTTTCTAATATAATATATTAGTCGATTAAAATTTTTTCTGTCAATGAATTAGCTACCCTGATTATATATAAAATACTTATAATCAATGCTTTAAAGTGAATAATTTTGATTTATACTGAAAGGAGTTGCCCTTCATTGTCGTATTTGTCGGTAGATTAGGCAGATGAAATGGGAAAAAACGGGTGGTGGGAGGCGCGGAAAACACATCTGTTTTCTGCGGGTGCAATGAACCAAAAAGTTAAGCTACTCAAGAATAAGCATCGGAAGTTTCCATAACAGGCGGGAATTATTCCGTGCTTATTAGAGTAGCAAGTGTTTGGCGATACCTAATGACAATTACGCACAAGAAAGAAATAATTCTCCGCCTTTTTTTACAGGAGCTGTTGCGTCACATGCTAGTCCGCTAAGGGTTGGATGCGGTGGGACAACAGCCAGAGTATAGGGTTTTACAGCACCATTCTGTTTTTAGGCTCAGTGAGGCTGAAAATGCCTTCGCCGTCAGCATGCAACACAAACAAGCCTTGTTTAAGGGCGAAAATGTCGGAATCCTCATCATACTGTAATGCGGCGATGGCGGGATAGACCATGCATTTGTCAAAGGGGTGGAAAGCCTCCTTGAAATGTTCCATTTGTTTCATGAAATACTGCACATCACTGACCTTGCATGTGGTCTTCACTTCCACGGCCACGGCTTCGGTGGTGTTGCACAGTATCACATCCACCTCCATCGTCCCCGTTGCATACTCCCCAAAATGTGCTCCTCTGTATATTTGTGTGATTTTGATTCCTTTCTCTTTGAAAAGCTTGAGTGTTGCAGGCTTTGTCAATGCCTCTATCAATTTTCCCCATTGGGTGGTGAAGAGTCCTTGTAATTCCTTCATTCTTCGGTCGGTTTCTTTCATTCGACGGTCTGTCTCGGCCATGGCCTGTTTAATCTCGTCCCAGCTCATTGCCTTAGGGTCTGATGTTGTTGTATTCATCTGTCAATAATTTTACAGGTTATTCATTTTTTTATCGCTGCAAAAATATAAATAATTTTAATATGAATATAATTTGTTGAAAAATATTTTTCAAAATTTATGAATAAAATTTTCATTTTGACGATTTGTTACGTGATTGCTAAAGTCCTGAGGTCGCATCTTGGAATTTTCAACAAAAAAATGTATTTTTGCAAAATGAATTTATTGGAAAACCTAATTAGATATTGATATAGAATAGAACGAACATAAAAATAAACTGAGCTTTACGCTCTTATTCTTGTCACTTAAAATCGCCAAAATGTTAAGCTACTCGAGAATAAGCGGTGGAAGTTTCCGTAACAGGCGGGAATTGTTCCGTGCTTATTTGAGTAGCAGGTGTTTGGCGATACCTAAGTGACAAATATGCACAAGAAGGAAAAATTCTCCGCCTTTTTTGTTGCTTTTTTACAGGAGCTGTTAAGCCACATGCCTGTCCGCTTCTATCAATGAAATCTCAAAGGCAAGGATGGGTGGCATAAAACGACGGACTATGAGAATGAACAACGACATCCCCGAAAGTGAGCTGCATCTTGGCCAGTTACTCAAGGCTGAGTTGAAAAAGCAGGGTCGCACGGCCGTATGGCTGGCCAAGCAGGTGAATTGCACTCCTGAGAACATTTACAAGGCCTTCCGTTCCCAGTGGATAACCCCTTCTTTGCTTTTCCGCATTAGCAAAGCTATCAACCATGATTTTTTTCACGACTGTTCAGAGTACCTGAAGGGGAAGTGAAGAGAAATGGCTGGAGTATGGCTTAACCGTATAGTACCTTCCAATATCTGCCATTGTCTCCCCCAACACGATTGAAGAATAGTTAACCCATCTTTAAAAATCGAAATAATATTATCAGTTTCCAGATAAAAAAAATCAGTTTTTCCGATAAAATAAGTTAGTATATAAGTTGTTGTAAGATAGGAATTTATAATTAATATTGCAAGTCATAATATTGTTGTAGATAAAATGAGAAGAATCTTATTCGTTACAAGCATTATCTTTGCGTGTGTTTCCTGCATTGCCCAACAAAGTATTGAGCGTTTAAGTCCAGCAGAAATCAGCGAAAACAGCACGCCCAAGGCGGTAGCTTATAATTTTGTGACCAGCGTCATTGAAGAGAATTATCATACTACGGTAGAACTGATGACATTGGGATATTTCTTTGAATTGATGCCGGATCTTTTTGGCGGTGGAGTCCCCATTAACCAGCTTTTCTCAAGTGAATACACGCATAACATTGTGGACATGCGGCCCGTGGTGAAATTGGGATACGAGGTGGTGATTACCGACAGTCAACCCTTTGACACCAAGGGATATTTCGAGGAGGACTCAAAATACAGAGGAGCCCCTGCCTTTAGTATCACCTTCAATTGTGCCGACACCAACAATAACTTCTTTGACGGCTCCCATGGCTCCTACGACACCGACGTCACCATTCGGGTAGTAAAAGAAGACGACAAGTGGCGGGTGTTTGGGTTTGAGTGACATCAATGTACGATGAATATAATTGCAAACGACCATTGTCATTTTCCCATTTTTAAATTTTATTTACACTAAAATCTCCTTCTGAATGGAATTATCTTGCTGTTATATTTAAACATGTTGTAAATATATGATATACAATAATATGTATATATAAATAGAAATATTTATTACGGTTAATCTAACTAATAGTTTAGTTTTTGTTGTACTGTTAATTCATATTAAATTATACTATAAGTTTAATATGTAAGTATTTGATTTTTAAAGAAATATTTGTATGTTTGAAGTTTCGATTTTGAGGTTTGACTTGCTAAATAACGTGTAAAATGAACTTTCTCAAAAAATATTGGGTGCTATTTATCCCTACGGTTGGGTTGAGTATCATGTTATTTTTGTTTTTCAATAATCTCAATCCTCGTTTCGAAGAAATTGAGGGGAAATACAAGAGTTCTCGCGCCATCAATCTTTCAAAAGAGACTTCTCCACAGGAATTAGCACAATTGCTGCTGTCTAATGGCTATGTTGCGAATCAACATGATGCTGCGTTTGTGTCTGATACGCTGGTTGCACGATTGAAGAGGGGAGTGGAATGTGAGAATCTATTTGATCTGCAAAAACGTGACCTTGGTCAGGTTTCAGTATCGGTTGCTGAGAAAGAAGGTGTACTGAAGAATAAAGTGGTCTTGTCTTGTGATGAATTAGAACAGACGAACAGTTTGTCAGAAATAAAAACTCTTGATACAAAGTTGAATCTGGATCAGGAAGGAGGCGATGGTAAGATAGTTGTGCATGTGTATGAAGAACAGAATCGGGGTAATGTGTTTAATAAGGTTTTGGGTAAAAAGAAGGTGTGTTGTAAAGATGTACTTGTTTGTTTGAGAGAGTACTATGTAGATACGGTGGATCATTCTAACGTGGTTGGATATGCTAAAACCGATAGCAAAGGAAAAGCGGTCTTTAGTGGTTTGAATAGAGCGCATGGCTATAGTGTGCTTCCAATTAAAAAAGGCTTTGAGTACGGTTCGTCAAAAGGGGTTGCGCGAGGTGTGTTTAACAAGCACAAACATTTCGGTAAAAAATGCAAATGCGAGTTTGAACAGCGGGAACATCATATTCAGATGATAGATAATATCACACTTAGGCAAATAAAGAAGGATGGAACAATCACCGTTCGCACACCTGAGGAGTCTCAAATGAGAATGATTATTTGGTTTTTATTCGTCATGTTAGCATGGTGGGGGTTGGTACTCATTTTTCACTGTTGTAAACTCAATTTCGATCCGATTTTGATTGCAACGGCCATGTTCTTGACAGGATTGTGTGTTATTGTGATGTTTGCAATACATGATCCACTTACAGAGGACATGGAAGGGGTGGTAATGGCATCCGGCGTGCTGATAGGAATAGGGGTGATTGGTTTGTTACAATGTGTTGATTTTATGAAATTCTATCAAGGCCAATATAGGTTTGGATTCGAACTTCCGATAGAACTGGTCATATGGTGCTTTTCTCCATTTATGGAACAAATCAAATGGTCAAGAGCAACCTTGTTCAATAAAAATAAAATCTTACCTAACAATATTAAATGGTATGAAGAGGCCATAAAGAAAGTGATGGCAGTAATGGCGTTAGTCATTACAACAATAGTAGACATTCTTATTCTTCCACTTAGATTATTGTCTGAGCTAGTTATTCCGAAGTTGAAGTCATTCAAGTTGAAGTATAAAACTTATTTGTCAGCACCTGATGGTTATAGTTGGTTGGTGTTAGCTTTTTTGTTAACTGTTCTGTTGTTTTTCTTCGGCAAAGACGTGGGAGGAATGAAGGTGAACTTGGCATTGCCAGGTCTTCCCGTATTTCAGCCGAGTGAGATTGTCAAATATCTGATATTGTTCTTTACAGCGGCATTCTTTGCACAAAAGGCTGATTTTATTATCGCGTATTCTCAACCTAATGTGAAACGATTTGGCAATAAAGTGAAAACTTTAGCTTGGATGGTTGGCGGTTTACTGCTGTTGATGTTTCTGTACTATTGTCTTGGTGATATGGGACCTGCATTGGTTATCAGTGTCACATTCATTTTGTTCTACTCGCTGGTAAAATCAAAGGTCAATCTCGACAATCTGACTGAAGACGGAAAGTTGAAGAAAATTTTTACGTGTGATTTTGCCATGTTGGTATATGGTGTTGCTTCATTTGTCATCTTTATCCTTGTTGGTTATTGGTTGGGTGGAATGAAATGGTCTTTTATGTTTGCCTGTCTTTGGTTTGTGGCTTGGATATTATACGGGAAAATTCGTCTTAAGCAAATCGTTGAATCGGCATTGATTTTTAACATACTTGTATTTATATTTGTTTTCGGAGGTGTTATTGCTAAAAATGTGGATACAGGTTTAGGGGAACGTTTCGAACAGCGCACCAGTATGTGTGTTAACACATGGGGCAACTTGGACATCAATCCAGATAACCCGAATTATGAGCAAGGGAAAGATGCAATTCCCGTGAGTAACACTCAAGTTGCCAATGGTTTGTGGGCTATAGCGACCGGAGGATTTGCACGACTAGGCTTTGGAGACGGTAACCCCAATCTTATTCCTGCTTTCCAAACCGACATGATTCTTTCGTCAATGGCAGAACAGATTGGTTGGTTTGGTCTGATGTTTGTAATGGCGGCCTTGTCAATTCTTTTATGGAGAGTTATTGTCATAGGCTATAATGTCGGAAAAATGTTTGCTTTTTTCTTCTGCATGGGTATGGCGATAGTGACAGCAGTGCAGTTTTTCATCATTGCTCTCGGTAGCAGTGGTATGATACCGCTTACGGGCATCACCGTTCCGTTTTTAAGTTATGGACGTGTGAGTATGATTGTCAATCTTGCAGCATTGGGGATTGTGCTATCGTTTTCAAAAAATATAGAGCAAAAGGATTTGAGCAATACCCAAAAGCACATACGCAACTGCAGTGTGGGTGGCTATAACTATACAGGTGGAATAGTTAAATACATCTATTTGCTCTTGGCTGTTTTCACGCTTGGTGTATGGGCGTATTATGGTTGGGGGTGTTTTGCGAGAAATGAAACGCTTGTACGACCTGCCTACGTACTTGCGAAAGATGGTTGGCCTATGATTGAATACAATCCTCGCATTGAATTGCTTGTCAAGGAGATGCGGACTGGCAATATTTATGACCGGAATAATGTGTTGCTTGCCACTACTGACAAAGACAACAAACGTTATTACCCATTTGCCGAGCATTTGTTCTTTATGCTTGGGGATCAGAATTTAGGTCCTGTTTTTAGTTATCATGAAAAATATCCCATAGGATACATGGCCGAAGATCAGTACAAAACATATCTGCGTGGTTTTGATAATCTGCATGACCAAAATGGACAACCTACAATGATGGTTACATTACATAGTGACAAGGTGAAAGCCCCTTCCAAATATTTGAATTATTACAAACAGGATTCTATTACTATTCAACTTGAAAATAACTATGAATTGATTAAGTATCTCAGAAACGGTATTCATGGTAAAAAGTTGAGGAAGCATAATGAAGCGGTTCAGGAGGGGGAAAACGATCTCTATCTCACTCTTGATGCCAAATTGCAAACAGACATGCAGGAACGTATTGAAAATCATGTTCGGTCTATGTCATCATCAAGAAAGAATATAATGCGCGTGTCTGTTGTGGTGCTGGATGCGAAAAACGGGGATTTGTTAACTTCTGCCAACTATCCGTTGCCTGATTACCAACGATTACGCGAAGAGGCTTCACACGGATATTCGGATAATAACAAAAACAGCGATTGGGTTGCCTATTCTGACCGTGATTTGGGACTGATTTATCAGACTATGCCTGGCTCTACGGCAAAAGTGATGTCTGCAATGGCAGGATTCCAGAAATTAGGACTTGCAGCTGCTGATAAGACTTATTTGGTGACGAGAAGTGATATTATAGAGAAGGGGCGTGCAAAAGAGCCTTATCAAGGCTTATATTATTCAAGACATGGCAAAGCGGTTGACTATGTTAACATGTGGTGGGCAATAGTTGAATCCTCCAACTGCTATTTCATCAATCTTGTGAATGACAATGACCTCTACTGGGAGTTAGACAAGATATACGAAACAGTAGGTATAGGTATCGGAAATACTGTTCCTTATTATTTTACAAATAGGGTGAGCGCGGAAAAACAAAATATCTTCCGTGAAAAAATACGTAAAAATCAAGAGAAAGCCCTTGACAAATATGCAAACAGAATCAACGAAGGTATGCACAAGTGCATGAACGAAGGTGAATGGCGCTGGGCATGGGGGCAAGGATATTTGCACTATGAACTTCAAGCGTCACCGCTCAACATGGCACGTGTTGCGTCTGCAGTGGTAAATAAAGGTAAAATGCCATATACGCAATATGTTTTACAAAAGGGTAAATATGGAAAAGCCTTGCGAAATGAAAATGAAGTACAATTAATGTCACAAGGATGCGCAGAGAAATTGAAAGGTTATATGAAAGCTGAATCTGCAAATCAAAGGCTTCGTAATGGAGTGTCGTTGCCAAGTTTTGTTGGTGGCAAAACTGGGACAGCGGAACGTTACCACTACATTCGCTCCGGGACAGAAAAACTCAATGATGGTTGGTATATGTTCTTTATAGAGGGACAAAACGGCAAACATCCATTGGCTGTTTGTGTGCGTATAGAACGTGGTTCTGGTTCTAAAGTCGCCGTGCGATTGGCCAAAGACGTTGTATTAGAATCATTGTGTGCAAACGGATATATTAACAGATAGAAAAACAAATAATCATGAAAAGAATTGTTTTATTATTCAGTATTTTGAGCATCGTTGTAAGTGTCTCTGCCCAAACGAATTATTCGGAATATCTTGACAAGGCTTTGAAGGAATTGGAAGATGGCAATTGCGATGCTGCACAGAAGTTTTACAATGTGTATAAGGAACTTGTGGGGAAAACTATCACGTCTGTAGAAGTTTTGCTTGCTGACTGTGGTAAAGCTCCAACATATAAGGTCGGGGATTATATTATGGTAGGTGAAGCGAAGTATCAGGTTGCCTATATCCGTGATGGAGGCAAGCATGGCTTGGCATTTCAGAATGTTGGTTGGAAACCCCTAAGTTTTAATAATGATCTCTATGTTACGAGGAAAGGTGTTCCAACATTGGATGAAATGAAATTGATATACGCAAACAGAGATTTGGTTCAATTATATGATATTTACTGGACTTGTACAGAAAAGGCGAGTGACAATAGATATTATGCTACTTATGATTTTTCTACAGGAAAAATAGATTATAATTATTGCTACCACACTAAAGGTGTTATTCTTCTTATCCACAGATTTTAATCATTTCATTTATCGTTTCTAACTATGGCAGTACCAAAAGGATATAAAATACTGAGTGGTGGCGAAGGAGGCTCTTTTGCTAAGGTTTATGAAGTCCGTCACATAGAGTTGGGTTATGTGCGTGCAATTCGTGAACTGAAAGATCCTATCGTTGCCAATAACGAGGAAGAACTAAAGAAGAATGACATTTATAAAAAGTTCCTCCGCGAGACTAAAACATTGCTAAATCTGGGAAATGGCAGTCACCCCAACATAGAAAGTATCAACACCTTTGGTACATTTCAGGATCCTGGTTGCCCCTCTGAAAATATTGCATACTGGGAGAGAAGCTATATTCAAGGTGATAATCTGGAAGAATTTCTGGATAAGAGCGGGAAATTTGTATCTGTTGAGGAAGTGATCCGTATGGCGGAGCAGATTAGCAGTGCGTTGGCATACTGCCATGAAGATGCATATCGTTTCCTTATGAACCCTAATGATAAGGAGGACAAATTACCTGAAGGTTGTGTGGTAGGCTCTATAGTGGAAGATTTGGAGATACGAAAGATGCTTATTGACAAATATAAAGTTATACATAATGACATCCATCTCAAAAACATTTTGCGCCGTATAGATGGCAACTATCTTTTGATTGATTTTGGGATGGCTGTTAAGGGAAAGGAAGCTCCGACTTTAAGTCGCTGTCATGGTGGTGCGGAAATCTCAAGGGCTCCAGAATTGTGGGATAGTGATAGCCGCGTAAAACCCACTACTCAAACTGATGTTTATAGCTTCGGTGTGGTTCTATATGCTTTACTTGCAGGACGATCCCCATTTACTAATAAAGACGAGTTGATGTATGCTCATCGTCATTTGGATCCACCACCCATTGAGCCTATCCGCAAAAAGTTCTTTGAAGAGAGATTCCCAGGACAGACTTATAAGCGCGATTATCCCCAATGGTTAGAGGATGCCATCATGAAGTGCCTTGAAAAGGGTCCTGCCAAACGGTTTAGAAACGGTAAAGAATTGTATGAATTCATTAAGGGACGTTGTCAGGATGCCAACAATGCCAAATATGAAATGGAAATTGGAAAGTTGGCATCGGAGAACAAGTTGTTAAGATTACAAGTAAAAGACTTGCGGGATACGAATGCTGCCTTAAATAGGCAGCTAAACAGCACGCAAAATATGCTCAACCAGACCCAACAGACCTTACGTGATACGCAAGATCGTTTAGAAAAAATACGGCATCAATCAAACAAAAGCCGAATCCCGTTGTGGATATTGCTGATTTTGTTTGGTTTGTGGGGGGCGGCTGCAAGTCTCTACTCATGGAACAACAGACCGACAGAATTGAATAGGCAATTGGAAGAAAAAAATCAGGCGATTGCTTCAGCGAATGACGAAATTAATGAGCTAAAGTCAACGATTACAGATTTGCAAAATGGAGTTGGTCAGTCTGTTCCAAATACGGGTGAATCTGCTGAAATTACTCGTTTGACACACTTGATTGCAGAAAGAGACCGGAAAATTAGCAGCCTCGAAGATCAATTGTCTATGCAAAAACCGTCGGACAACTCTGCTGAGATTACACGCTTGAACAATATTATCAAACAAAAAGACCAGAAGATTCAGGATTTTGAGCTGCGACTGTCCCAGCAAAAGTCAGCAGATAACACTGCCGAATTGAAACGTCTGAATAACGAGATGACAGGCTTGAACAATAGTATCAAACAAAAAGACCAAAAAATCCAAAATCTTGAATCAACAATAAAAGATAAAGACAAGGAGATAAAAGCGTTAAATGATGTGATAGCTGGAAAAACTAACAAATAATGATCTCATTTCAAAACAAACAATTATGTCCAAATTATTCGATAATCTATTCAAAGTAAATAAAGGACCTGTTGACGACAAAGAGAAGTTGTGCGACAACATTTGTTCCATGCTTAACAGAATCATAGATGATAGGGATACCGTAAAGAATAAAAAGCTTATTGTATGGCTTGATTCCATTCAGCCGATTATTTTCGCCCAATACGATACTGAAAAATATCGAGATCTGGTGCTCAATAGTCTGGCACAAAAAGGTTTTGAGTTTGAGCAGGTGGAATTTGTGATGGGTCATCCCGCTGAGGATAATCATAATGTTTTCGAAATAGAAGACAACGATCATGAGTATATAGAAATTGCAAATTGTGACGTTGTCAAACAACCATCTGTCGTTAAAAAGGCCAGTCTATCAATTATAGAAGGGCTAGGTGTGATTGAACCGTTGCAAAAAAAGTATATACTTTCGTCGGAGGAAATAACAAGCGGTAGAATACCTGCATATAACATTGGTCGGGGGAGCTTAGTGCAAAAAGATGATGTTTTTCGTGAAAACCATATCGTTTTTGACGACCGTCCTGACTCTCCTCTATGTGAACATAATCGTTGTGTAAGCAGGTTTCATGCGCACATTGGTTTTGATGCTTCTAAGGGTTTCTTTTTTCAGGTGGATGAGGGTGGCGCATATCCAGGCAAAACGCTACTTGTCAATGGAGGAAAGACCATCAATTGTGATTGCGTCAACACCTTGTTTCATTTACAGAATGGTGACAAGATAATCGTAAAAAACGGTCAAGAAATAGAAGTGATGTTAGTCTATAATGAATTAAACGATTAGTAATATGGGTATTTTAGATAAATTGTCCATTGAGCCTGACGGACAAGCCAGACAGGGAATGGGAGAAGTTACCATAGGGTATATTAAGAAAATGCTTGGAAAAAAATTCATGCAAGAGATGGATTTGCAGTCGGACGACGAATCCAGTGAGTTGATTTTTCCCAACATGTTCATTATTTATATGCACCCTGACGACTACCAAGCCAGAAAACCTTTTTTTGAGCGATGGGGGCCAATTATTTTGGTGAGAATCTATGCCCTGATTAGAAAAAAGAAACATTATATGGGCCTTAGACATAGAGTGTTGGAGCATATCGGGAAGAGATACCCTGAGGTGAAATATCTTCCGACGGATGCGAGATGGTGTATTCAATTCACTGTAGATGGTTCTGTGCAAAAAGGAAATATAAGATCCGACATGAGTTATACGATACCTTTCAAAGTGGCATTCGCCAACAATGCTCCAAGAATTGTTCCAGATCCGAATTTAACCATTACGACTCGTAATTCGAAAACAAAATTATTGGAGGAACGTTCGTTGGATGGTATTCAAGTTTTGGGCGAAGGCATTCGTATTTATCCCTTTGACAAGAGCTTGCAAGAGGATCCTGGAAAGATAAAGGAACTCCATCCAAAGGAATTGGCGATATTGCAATGGGACAATCTTGAGTGGAAAATGTTTGATCCTTATATAGAAATTTCCGGTAAGGAGGAAACTCGAAATGAATCGCATGTTCTTAGGATTAACAGCGATAAAGTGAAACGAACGCATGTGGCAATCCGATACAAGGATAATGAATATCAATTAGCCGCATGGGGAAAAACCATGCTAAACGAAAGGGATGTTGAAGTGAGCATAGACAATACTTTTGTTAAATGGGTAAAGTTGAATCCGAAATCAACCATTGTCTTAAATAACGATGTTGTAATAAGATTTAAAGCAAAAACCAATTAGAACATGGCAGATAGAGAAAAAGTTGTTTTTTATGGGAACACTGATACGGGTAAGCGTCGTACTAACAACGAAGATGCCTTTGTGGTGGAATGGTTGGATGACAATTCCGTGTTGGCCATTGTGATTGACGGAGTGGGAGGTTATGAAGGTGGAGAGGTGGCCGCGGAAATTGCGCAGCGAGAAATCCCATCCTATTTGAGAGAGTTCAATCGTGGTGAGCGACTTGAACTACTAAAACAGGCTGTGGTGTGTGCCAATAATACCATTTATGACCGTCGTCAGTTCGATAAAGCACGGCCCAACATGAGTTGCGTGCTTACTTCGGCATTGGTTGACATCAGCAGAAATGTGATTGATATGGTGCATGTTGGAGACACACGACTGTATCAATTCCACAATGGGGAATTGAGCAAACTCTCCCACGATCATTCGTTTGTTGGTTATTGTGAGGAAATCGGCGATTTGACAGAGGAGGAGGCCATGCATCATCCCCGACGTAATGAGATAAGCAGATCGGTAGGGGAGGAAAGACATGGAGTTAATGACCAAGGATTTCTTGAAGCTGTCGAATTCCCATTATTACCCAATACCACATTCCTGCTCTGTTCCGATGGGCTAACCGATTTAGTTACTTCAGCGCAAATTAGTGACATTCTCGGTAAGGACATTTCTTTGGAAGACAAGACAAAGGAACTTATCAATGCCGCCAACGAAGCAGGAGGTAAGGATAACATTACGGTGGTGTTGGTAGCGTATCACGCAGAGGATGCAAATCAATCAAACGAAGAGGATAACTCAGAGATCTCTGTGTCAGAGGAAGATAACACCCGGGAATCTGGCGATATAGATTCTGTGAAAAAATGCAGGAGAGACACCATAATAGGCGTTATTGCTTTTGGTGTCATAGTGCTTCTTCTGCCATGTTATGTTTTTCTGTGTCAATTACTTGAAAAAGACACATTTGGTGGAACTGTTGGGGCAGAAGGTGTAATGTCTCAAGAAACTATTCAGTGGGATAGTATTGAAGAGAAAGAGTTTACCTTTATGTACGATGTGGATAGTGACCATCCATGGAGTAGTTATCTGAGTGCGGATTCGGATTACGTGTTGAGGTTGGAAAAACTGTATGAGGATTCCTTGGGATGTTCATACAGAGCATTAATCTTTGAACCAGAATATTGGCGTAATGGTAGTACGAATTATCCTGCATTGGGAGAAGAACCGACTTATGTGGGGTATGGAACTGACTATTATGATGGTTGTAGAAACCAGTATCTAATCTCCTTTATCCGTTGTGACTTTGGCAGGACAGGCAATGCATACGATCTCGTTTTATCAGGTTATATGTCGAATTGGGATTCTGTACTCACTTCCAATCCAATTCCTGCTCCATGGTTGAGTGATGAGGATGATTATGAGATTACATTCAAGAAATGGGATTGGGAGGATATTCGAGAATTATGGAATCTGAAACAAGCAAGGTGTTTTGAGAAATAAAATTTTAAGAAGGAGTTGCTATAATGTCCCCACATGCAGGCGAAAAGGTTAAAGAATATTTGAAGGCATCAGGAATGAAGGTCAGCGAGTTTGCCAAGCGGCTGAATTGCCATAGGCAAAATGTTTATGACATCTTCAAACGGCAGGATATTGATTTGCAGATGCTTCAGCGTATTTCCAAAGTTCTTGACCACGATTTTGTGACAGAACTATACGCCATGCAAAAGCCTCCCAAAGTAATCATAAAATTAGCTGTGACTGTTGAAGTAGAGAATGGAGAGTACAAGGTGACGGAGGTGCAAACGTTGAAGTAATTACTTAAGCAGAAATGTTGTAGCATACAAATTACATTCCCCAAAAGCTATAGTATCGATTGTATCTCGTTAAAGTAGAAGAATGCTTCTGGATGAGTTTTCTTCAACTTGTTGAGTTTTGATGGTATGGGCGGTTGGAGGACTTTGTCGTACAGTTCCTCAAAACTTTCAAGACTATAATGGCGTATCTCTTCGATCCCCTTTTCTATGAGTTTACAAAGGTAGGCCGCTTTTGATGCATTCACAATGGCAGAATCAAGTGTGTATCTTTCGCCAATCATGAAGCCTCCAATGCGACGAATGCCATCTTGCAACAGCCTATATTCGTTAGGATTCTGCATACCTCTCATACAGATGCAGAGAGCTGTTTGATAAATGTCGTCAAGCACTTGCTGTATGTTCTCTGGATACAGATGGCGATACTGAAGCTCTATTGCGGCGAATTTCAAGAAGGTTGTTCGTGTAATGGCCAATTCATCGGTTATATCGAACAAAGATGCCACATCAAAGAGTTGTTTTATGATTTCCATCGAACAGTTTTTCTCTCCTTTGAAGAATGGAATGCCTGTGGTATGTGGTGCAAAGGCTGTCAGCTTGTCTCCCAATAAATCTTCATGACTTGGAAGATTGACCGTGATGGGAGAATCGTCCGTAAGGAGCAACGGACTCTGTATAGGAAGAGATACAATCTTCGAATAATGTGTCTCCTCAAAGAGCACATCCAAAAGGATTTTGTCTCTTCCGCCATTGCCTGGATAACTCACTTCATAATAGAACTTGGCATGTTGTTTCGGAACATCAGTGCGCGATATGCGTTCAACAAGTTCCACTTTTCCAAATCCGTATTCCTCGGCATATTTGTCAAGATAGTTCTCAATCAGTGTGCCAGGAGGGCAAATGATGTCAACGTCAATGGACAACCGCTTACTAGTATTCAGATGAAGCATAAGCGAGCTTCCGCCTTTGAACAAAAAAGGGCAGCCTGAACGTTGAAGCGCTTCAAGAAGGGAGAAGGCACGAATAGCTTTCTCGGCCAAGGCGATGTCGTGGACACCCATACGATGGGTGGCTTCGGTTATCCATTCAAGGGATCTGCTCTTTGGGTCAATCATGGTCTATGGTGTTTATTATTTGTTCCACCTGATTCTTCCGGTTGCGACGCGAAGCATAACGCATTAGTTTGCTCTTGTTGACATTGACACGTTCAAAAGCGCTTTCGTAGATATGGTATATTTCAGAACCACCTGTAAAAATCAGTTCGTTGTCACCTACAGCATCCACAAGAATTTTCTCTATGCGAGGGACCACACATCCATCTACCTCCGTCAATGGCGACTGCCCTGTCAATAGGCGCACTACAATAGCATCCGTCCCCGTCAGATACCGCTCACACTCTTGAACAGTCGGAGCAAGAAGGATGTTCCGTCCGAGATTCATGTTCTGCAAAGCGTGGAACACGGGTTCCATTCCTACTTTTTCAACATCCACAAATCCATAGCCGACATTGGGAACATGAAGCATGAATGGCGACAGAACTTTAGGGCTCCAAATACAAAAATCCAGCAGAGGGAATTTCTCTTTAAGCTTTTGATAGATGGCTTTCTCTGTTCTGGAAAGATTCAACACAAATTCAGGTAAGCTGTTTTCGGCTAACTGATACTCACCTCTACGTTTGCGAATGAGTTTGCCAGAGGTGATAAGACGGCTAATCTGCAAATCCACCGCTTTTTTTTTGATTGTGGATTTCCTGCTAACTATTTCATTAAGAAGATCTTTTCGCAGGAAAGGCCCTTCTTGCATGGCTGCATACTTCAATATTGCGTCTGTCGTTTTCATATAAAATAATCACTTGGCAAAAATACATCATTTTTGTCAAATAATCATTTTTTTTGACAAAAAAATATTGCGGCTTATATTATAAGAAAGATAAATCTCGAAATTACTTGATACAAGGCTTTAGAATAGCCAATATCACGAAATTGGTGTGAAATTTATGAATCTTTTGTGTAATAAATATTGTTACAGTTTTATTATTAGTGCATAATAAAGTTATATACAAATGTGGGTATATTTGCAAAACTCAAAAAAATAGTAAGAACCGACGGGGCCGGATGGGATATAACGCGGCGAATTAGAGATATGTCAAAAATAGTAGAAAACATCATTACTCAAAAAGATGAGGGGTACGAACACTATGGCAGTGTTCAGGTCTCAGTCCGTGACACCGAAACAGATGAAGTTCGAACTGCGAGTGTGGATTTTTGCCCCAGCAAGGATGTTGGAGAAGCTACAGCTGAAGCCATACAAGATGCTTCAAATAAATTTTAGTTGCATTTTATTGTTATTACAGCGTTATCTATTATGGAAAATTTAAGTATTGACAAATTAGGTCAAGTGAATTATTCAAATTATCCTTTGGCTCAGCAACTTAAAGAAGACGTCGCGTTGGAAAAATTCGACATTTTTGCATTTAAGTCCTGTGGTGGAAGTTGTGGCGATTCAAATTGCAGTTAATTGATTTTGCGGTGTATCAGACACATTGTGGCATCAAACCCCAATGTGTTTGATACACTGCTTTTTTTAGAGTTATGGGAAAAGAATTATTGCAAAACGCCGCTCAAGCGTTAAATAATGAACGCTTTAAATTGATATTGTTTCCCACAGAGAAGTGTAATTTCCGATGTGTATATTGCTATGAGGACCATGTAGCAGGTCGTATGTCAAATCAATTGGTTAAAAGTATAAAACGATTTTTGGAACTCAAGATTCCGCTTTTAAAGTTACTTGAATTAGAATGGTTTGGCGGTGAACCATTGTTGGAAAAAAGTATTGTCATTGAAATAACTTTTTTTGCTCAAACACTTTGCAAAGAATATGGGGTTACTTTTGTTTCTGTGATGACCACGAATGGTTACAATTTGGATTCTGGCACATTTGAACAATTGGTAAATCTTGGAATTAAATCTTTCCAAATCACGTTTGACGGAAACAAAGAGAATCATGATAAATATAGATTGCTGGCCAAAAATTCTTCTGAAGGCACTTTTGATGAAATTTGGAACAATCTACTTAATACAAGAAAGAGTTCGCGGCAATTTTCAATAGCTATCAGATGTCATCTGACGGCTATTAATAAAGAAAGTGTCGAGAGTTTGCTACATAAGATTTATGAAACTTTTGGAAGTGATACACGATACTTTGTCCATTTAAAAGAGGTCTCTGCATTGGGTGGGAAAAACGATGACAAAATGTGTCTGCTATCTTCGGAAGAAAAAAGAAAATTAATGACCGAAATAAAAGAAAAGTATTCATATTTACAATTCGTGGATATCGGGAAGGATTATATTTGTTACGCAGCCAGGCCAAATACATTTGCTATCAGATCCAACGGCTCTATAATAAAATGTACGGTTGCGATGAATAGTACCCTAAATCACGTCGGAAAACTTTTGCCTGATGGAACTCTTAATATAGATGCTAACAAGTTCTTTTTGTGGTCTCAAGGTTTTGATGACATGGATAAACAGAAGTTAGATTGTCCGTATTATCATTGTGTTAAAAAGATGGAATAAAGGTATTGCTATGCAAGAAGTGGTTTTAACAAGTTCAGCAACAAGAATAACCCCTATTATAAAGGTCGTAGATTACTGTAATTTTACTTGTGATTTTTGCCGCTATCCCGATTATCCACATAAATCGGCTATGTCATTTTTAACTTATAAAACCATTGTGGAGAAAGCATGTGATTATAATATTTCAAATGGTTGTTATTGTCAAAGTGTTATTTTTCATGGTGGTGAACCTTTATTGTGGGGGTATGACAACTTTGTATCTGCAATCGGATTTCAGAAAGTTTTAACAGAAAAATATCCCGGAATAGAATTCAGAAACAGTATACAAACCAATGGATCATTATTAGACGACCGATGGATTGATTTTTTTTCAGAGAACAACTTTGATGTTGGAATTTCAATAGATGGACCTGAAGAAATAAATTTTCATAAGAATCCTTTAGGTAGTGGAACTGTATTAGAAAAAATACATAAATTGTCACAAAAGAATTGTAAATTCGGGATACTATCAGTAATTACTAACGCTCATGCAGGTTATGCTGATAAATACTACGATTTTTTAGTTGAGCAAAACATTCATTCTGTCGGTTTTTGCTATTGTGTGTACGATGAAGATAAACACGTTACGGTTGAAAACAATATTCTTACGGATTTCTTGAAACGTTTTTTTGTTCGATATTTTGAAGGAAAATATCAATTGAGTGTAAGGGAATTCGACAACATCCTTAAATTGTGTCTTGGGCATCACACAGGTGCATGTACATTTTCAAAAAGGCAAAGGTGCGGTAATTTTTTTTCGATTAGGCCTAATGGCGATGTGTTCTTTTGTGACCCTTATGCATTGGAAGTACCACCACTTGGTAATATTCTAAATGAAACTTTTTCGGATATTAAATCAAAGCCTGAATTGTTAAAAATCATTATTTTGGCGAGGGAGAGTATTTTATTAAAATGTGATAGTTGTGAGATTAAAAACGTTTGCGGTGGTGGGTGTTATAGGCACACTTGGGAGAATGGGGAAAACGCTTTTTGCGATACATTTAAAGTCTTGTACCCTTTTATTGATGCATATATTAATTCATTCAACAAAATGAGGAAGTCATAATTGTAGTGTGACTTTTTGTTTTTCTTAGAACCGATGGGCTCAATGGGATATAACGGAGCGAAAAGTATTATGAGTAATGGAGAAAGAATTTTGGAGGGCATGAATGATTTCCGTAATTCACCAAAAATCGAGTGTAAAGATTATCCTGTTTGGGATGGTGACAGATGGGATGACTCTTGGTCGCATGATAGCTGGCAGGATTCACACGGAAACTAATTGACAAAAACAGAATATTTTTCTATTGAAGAATATTCTGTTTTTCTATTTTTTTGTAAACTTCTTATGTTGCTGCTGAAAACAATAAGTTAATGTGATTAAAGTAAAAAAGAATGGTAGTATTATGAGTAAAACGAATGGCGAAAGGCAACTTGAATATTTACAAAATGAGGCTGACGTTTATGACGACGTTTGGTCGCGTGACGGTTGGGCTGAATGGGGTGATGAGATTAAAAATGAAGTTCTTGGAACATGGAATGATGATATAGGTGATTGGCCAATGAATTCATGGTCAAAAGGAAAATACGATGATATTTATGATGTAAAAGGTGAAGGAGATTAATCAATGAATTAGTACACGATAATAGCTTGCAAGTTGTTTGGTAAAATTGAATATTATAACTTTACCCAAATTCAATTCATAAATACCAGTGTTTAACATTAACTATGTAGTACATGTTGATTTATGCCTAAAGCTCTATTAATAGTAGATGTCCAAAACGGCTTTGTCAACGAAAAGACGAAGCATATTCCGGCTCTTGTCGAGAGACTGCAGTACGACTATGACCTTGTCATAGCCACGAGATTCATCAATTTGCCAGATTCCCCTTATCGAAGACTGATCAAGTGGGAACACCTGTCTCCTGAAACCAATGAGATAGAACTTGCTTTCAAGCCCAAGGGGGATGCCATCATTATTGACAAACACATCTATTCCTGCATAGATGATTCGTTTCTAAATTTGTTGAAAGAAAAGGGGATAGAAGCTGTTGATATTTGCGGAATAGACACAGATATATGTGTCACCAAATGCGCTGTGGATCTTTTCGAACGGAATATGACTCCATACGTTTTGAGGGACTATTGCGCCACCCATGCGGATGCTGATATCCAAGAGGCGGCGTTGGTGATATTGGCGAGATATATCGGCAAATCCCAAATCATTTGATGTATGGAAGCCTATTGTACCAGCATAATTCCCGTTAAGTTTTCCGATGCGAAATTAACAAGGGAAATCATCAATGTTTGCAAAGAAAAGCAGATGTTGTGTGATTATAGTAATTATAAGGGGACGATTAATTTAAAGGCTATTCCAGACATTAATGTTGGACAATTTGATTTCTACTATATTCCATCCTCCAAAACAGATATTCAATGTGCTTTCAGCGAAAGTACACTAACCCTTATCCTTACGTGGAAGAACACGTACGCTGATTATTATTCTTTAGTGAATCAATCTTTGGGTGATAGAAAACAACTCGTCAAGAGAATCCTCGCGTATGCGCCGAATGATGAAAACCTTAGTCCTCTCATGAAAATACTTGAAAGGGATAGGGAGAATGGTCTTGCTATCAACTACGCATTCACCTTTTACTCAATATATGACGAGAATTTCACGGAAGTAAACGAACAGCACTTGAAAGTGTTGGCAGAACCTTCAATCATCAATATGGACGATATGTTGTCATCAATAGACACAACAGTAGTCTATAATTCAAAGACCAAAATCAATAAGGAAATTCTAAAGACAATCAAGGACGTAGATATCTACAGCGCACAGAAAACTTTTATAACATGGGCATCCATTGTATCCATGACGAAAAGCAAAGATGTGTTTGTGAAAAACCATATCACATTGACATTAATAGAGCTGCTTGTGCAAAGGATATGGAATTTGTGCTATTCGCAGAACATTAGACTGAACGATTGTATCACCAATATAAAGAAACGGTCAAAAGACACAGATAAAATTATTGTTGAAACCTATAGGATTTTAATAGAATCTAAGAATTGTATCTCGGCAACCTACTCCAGCAGGTTATCTGGCATATATTCGGCAATTGTAGAGTCAAGCCAACTGTCAAATAATGTAGGAGATTTGGAGCAGAAACTAAATTATCTGATAGTGTTCACAAACAACATTAACCAGCGAAAGAACCGTTATCTGCAGCAAAGTTCTGAAATATTGCTTTTTCTCATTGCCATTGCCCAAGTGGTTCCTCTTTTTTTCAATCTGCCCATTGTGACTCATAATATGATTAGTGTAGGGACCGTTGTGGGTGTATGCGTTCTTGGCATACTGCTTATCCGTTCCAAGTATCGAAGTTGACAAAGATAAACACTCAAAACATAAAAATTCATGTCAAATAATTCAATCGAATGCCGCGTTTTCATTCTTTCATTGCTCCTCACCGCAACCCTCTTCTCCTGCGGCAACAAGCACAACAGTCAAACAGAGACTGATATGCCCAAGTTCGCCCCGAAGTTCCCTCAAAAGACCGTGTGGATTCACCATGGCGGCAATGATTCCACCGCAATCACCTTTTCCTCGATGGAGGAGGCGGAATGGAAGTTGGTGCATAATGTTATGCGTCACGATTTTTACGATGCTTTTGTACAAGTCCTGCTATCGGATCCATCATCAATGGGTTATCCGTTCGATTCATTGTCAAATGAACACTTTTGTGGAATATTTCCACTGGTTGCTTCCGATGACGGCAATGTACGTTTTATTGGTCTTGAACCGGAGGCTGCTCATCAGGTCCCGCACATGATTGTCCAATACAGAATTAACAACGAGGTGCGGGTTGCCGAAGAAGGTTTTCCGTCCGACAATTGCTACTATTGTCTTGCTCCAGATACAGTGTTTTCTTTTAGTATAGGAGAATCCACATTGTATCTTGTGTCTGGGTATATTGGTTATACTGGACATGGACATTGTTATGGTTTGATGGCTTATGAACTGGATGCAAAGGATTTTCATCCCGCATTTGTTTTCCATACGGACACCTCGTGCGCCGATTATTTGTGGGAACAACATACTTTAAATATGGAAATCTGCTTTAATGCAGACACTGTGTCTGGAAAGGATTTGTTCTATTTTGACAAAAACAAATCTACCATTTATGTTCGAGAGATTGCAAACAAAGAGATGGTTGAAAAATGTGGTTGTATCACAAAAATAACTGACCGCTATTGGAAGTGTGTTTGGAATGGTAAGGAGTTTGTGGAGAGTGGTTTCGTCCACAAAAAATTATAGCTTTGCCGCAGTTTCTGAATAAGTCACCGTCAAGTTTAAACTGTCCATTATGTTCTATTCATTTTTCACCCATTTCCACCATTTTCCCGGCGCCCGTCTGTTCACCTACATCTCCTTCCGCGCCATCATCGCCGGGATGCTGGCACTTTGCATCAGCATCTGGTTTGGAAAGTGGTTCATCAACTGGATGAAGCGCTATCAGGTTTTTGAAACTCAACGTGATGAGAAGATTGATCCGGCCGCCAAGGAAAAGAAGGAAACTCCGACGATGGGTGGGCTCATCGTCATTGCGGCCATTCTGTTGCCCTGCCTGTTGATGGGCAAACTGTCGAATATCTATATGATACTGTTGCTGGTTACCACTGTGTTGATGGGGTTGCTTGGCTTCGCGGACGACTATATCAAGACTTTCCGCAAGAATAAGGCGGGTTTGAATGGTTGGGTAAAAATTGCTGGACAGGTGACATTGGGTTTGATCGTTGCTATGACATTGCGATTCAGTCCAGCCGTGACGATGAATGAGACGGTAAGCAGCCATATTGAGAACAATGTCGTGGTGGTAGATAAAAGCCCTGAAATCAAGTCCACGCAAACGACCATCCCATTTGTGAAAAGCCATAACTTCAATTATGCGGATTTGTTCTCTTGGCTCGGAGAAAAGAACATGTATCGTGCAGGCTGGATATTCTTTGTGCTATTGACTGCATTTGTAGTGGCGGCGATTAGCAATGGCGCCAACCTGAACGATGGTATGGATGGTATGTGTGCCGGCAACTCGGCCATCATCGCTATTGCACTTCTGTTACTAGCCTATATGAGCAGTAATGTGGTGTTGACGGAATATTTCAATGTGATGTATATCCCAGGTTCCGAAGAGCTTGTGGTTTTCCTTGCCTCGTTCGTGGGGGCGTTGGTGGGCTACTTGTGGTGGAACGGATTCCCCGCGCAGGTGTTTCTTGGGGATACTGGAAGCCTGACCATCGGCGGCATCATTGGTGTTTGTGCGCTGGTCATCCATAAGGAGTTGATGATGCCCCTGCTCTGTGGTGTGTTTCTGATGGAGAGTGTTTCGGTGATTATACAGACAAGGTATTATAAATATTGTAAGAAACACGGACGTTGTGGGCGAATCTGGAGGTCAACGCCCATTCATGACCATTTTCACAAGTCCATTGAAGATGTCCGGAAATATGACCCCACATGTACATTTGTATTCAAAGGCAGTGAAAAAGTACACCATGAGGTGAAGATTGTGTTGCGCTTCTGCATCGTCACGCTTATCCTTGCTGCGGTGACGATTTTGACGCTGAAGATTCGATAACAGGGATTAATATCCTACAATAAAAGTATATGTGTCTGTGTGTGATTCGATAAATTTGTGTAAAGTTGCGCCAAATTTAGAATTACATGGAAAGATTCTTCAACACCGCAGGGCCGAATATTCCCGAGGACAACTATACGTTGAGTTTTATTATAATGTAAAATTTTGCCTTAATCCAGCGAGATTTTGTGTTTTTACTATAAATCTCGCTGGCTAAACAAGTCATAGTTATCGAGACGGACGAGGAGCGGACGTACTTCCTGATTGATATTCCATTTCATCCGGCATTTGTGACAGAAACGCTCCCAGTTGAACAAATTGGCGTAAAAGGAGAATCCGTGCAAGTTTTCGATGGATGCAAAAAGTTAAATTGAAAATCATGGGATTTTTGTATTTTTGCCGCGTAACCGAATCAATTCACAATCCATATCCTAAACTTTATATTATTTTTGCAATCTGAATTTTGTTCGCAATTCGCGAACAGCAAACAATTGAACACAAACAATTGATTAATAGCATTATGAAGCTACAGGATATTCTTATATTACTAAAGAAAAAGGACTTGCGATATAAAACCGTAAGTCCTTGATTTTCAGGTGTGGGAACTACTAGATTCGAACTAGTGACCCTCTGCTTGTAAGGCAGATGCTCTAAACCAACTGAGCTAAGCTCCCTTGCAAAATTGCGTTGCAAAAATACAACTTTTTTTGATTCTGACAATGGGTTGTTGAAAATTTTTTTTATGTTTTGTAAGTTGTTGATATTTAATCTGTAATGAATTTGTCCTGTTTTGTGGATTGATGTTTTTGAGGAAATGAAGTTCTTTTTTTGCATTGTTTTTTCTGAAAAAGTGTAAAAACAGAACAAATGTAATTACTTTAGCACATTAAATTCATTTGCTAATTTACTAATCTGCTAATTTACTAATTTACTAATTAAAAAAATTGTATTTTTGCATTTTTATTATACATAAAATGACTTTTGCTGAATTTCAGAATTTGGTGGAACAAGGAGTGGCCAATCTGTCGTCTTGGATATGGAGCCCGCCATTGGTGGCATTGTGCCTGCTGGCTGGATTATACTTCTCTTTCAGCACGCGTTTTATGCAGGTCCGCCATTTCGGCGAGATGGTACGATTGCTGTTCGCTAACGATAAGAAACAGAAAACGGGCATTTCCTCTTTCCAAGCTTTTGCTATTGCCTTGTCGGGCAGGGTGGGCACTGGTAATATTGTGGGAGTAGCCACTGCGATCGGCTATGGCGGGCCAGGCGCCATCGTATGGATGTGGATTATTGCATTTTTCGGTGCTGGCTCGGCTTTCGTGGAAGCTACCTTGGCACAGATTTACAAGGAGAACCATAACGGCCAATTCCGCGGTGGCCCATCGTATTATATTGAAAAAGGTTTGCATAGCAAGTGGTTGGCAGTTTTGTTTGCCGTGTGCTCGGTGGTGGCCTGCGGTTTATTCCTGCCCCCCGTGCAGAGCAATGGCATCGCTATCGCCTTTGCCAATTCGTTCCAGGTTAATCCCATGTTTATTGGATTGATAGTGGCTTTTTTGCTCGGTTTGGTGGTGATAGGCGGTGTCAAGCGTATCGCATACGTGGCGCAGATTGTGGCCCCGTTCATGGCCATCATTTACGTGGTAATGGCGGTGGTGGTGCTTTGCTACCATTGGCCAGCCATCCCTTCCGTGTTGAAAGATATGTTGTCGGGTGCGGTAGGTCTGCATGAGATTACAGGAGGCATCTTGGGTAGCACTATCGCCTGGGGAGTGAAACGTGGCATCTATTCCAATGAGGCGGGCCAGGGCACAGGTCCCATCGTGGCCGGCGCTGCCAAAGTGTCACACCCCGTGAAACAGGGCTTGGTGCAGGGATTCTCCGTGTATATCGATACTTTGTTGGTCTGTTCGGCTACTGCCGTAATGATTCTGGCAGCCAAAACCTATAACGTGGTGAATGCCACGACGGGCGAATATCTTGTCACTTCTTCCTACGCCTTGGGAGCCCCGGATGTGTCCTATACATCTACGGCAATCGGAACGGTCTTTGGACAGATGGTAGGCAATGTCTCCGTGGCGGTGGCTCTGGCATTCTTCGCTTTTACCACCATCATGGCCTATTACTATTATGCGGAAACCAGCATCGTTTATTTGTTTGGCAAAGGCAGACGTGAACATGTGGCTGTTTGGATACTGCGTTTCGTCATAGTGTTGTCGGTGTTTTATGGCTCTATGAAATCCGCTAAGGCTGCTTGGGATTTGGGCGACATCGGCGTGGGTACCATGGCATGGATCAATGTGGTTTCTATATTGCTGCTCTCCAAGACGGCTATCAAGGCGTTTAAAAGCTATGAAAAGCAGCAGAAAGAAGGGAAAACTCCCGTTTTCGACCCAAAGGAACTGGATATAAAAAATGCCGATTTCTGGGAGAAACAGGGAAGTGGCCAGGGGTCAGTGGCCAGGGGTCAGTGATTAGTGGTCAGTGGTTAGTGATTAGGAATTTAAATTCCCCTTCTATTAGAAGGGGTGCCCGAAGGGCGGGGTAGTGACGTAAATTTAATTCAAAATCCAAAATCCAACACTAATCCTCAGTTTAATTAGCATATTTAAAATAACTATCAATTATTAACTAATAAAAAGATGTTCCAAAAAATTATTCGTGCTTGTGTGAAAGTGGTGCAGCGATACCTGCCGGAACCTTTTATTTTTGCTATTATATTGACTCTTGTGGCAGCCTTGTTAGCAATGCCGATTTGTCGTCAGACTCCCATTGAAGTAATTGAACACTGGGGTAATGGCGTGTGGGGACTGCTGGCTTTCGCTATGCAGATGGCTCTGGTGCTGGTCTGCGGCTCCACCTTGGCAGCAGCTCCAGTGGTGAAAAAAGGAATCGGACGCTTGGCGGCTATCCCTAAAACTCCCGCCTCCGCTATCGCTTTGGTGACGGGTGTTTCCGCTGTGGCATGCTGGATTAACTGGGGCTTCGGACTGATTGTAGGGGTGATTTTTGCCAAGGAGATTGCCCGCAAGTTGCAAGGGGTGGATTACCGCCTGTTGATAGCCTCGGCCTATAGTGGTTTTGTGGTGTGGCACGCTGGCCTTTCTGGTTCTATTCCGTTGACAATGGCTACTCCCGGTGATGCGCTGACCAAGGCTACTAACGGCATTCTGACAGAGCCTGTACATATTACCCGCACGATTCTGGATCCGCATAATATTGTCATGGTGATTCTTGTGATTATCGCTTTGGTGGCAGTCAATGCCCTGATGCTTCCTAAAAAGGAACATACGGTAACCGTTGATCCGGCCTTGTTGGAAGAAGAGGAAACACAGATGAAACCCTTGTCTGAAACACCTGCCGAAAAAATGGAGAACAGCCGCTTGCTGAGTTGGATAGTGGCTTTGTTGGGCTTCTCTTATCTTGTGATACATCTGGGTTTCAAAGGAGGATCCTTGGACCTGAATTCCGTGATTATGCTGTTTTTGTTTACAGGCGTGATTTTGCATGGTACCCCCTTGGCATACGTGCGTGCTTTCACCAAAGCGGCCACGGGTGCGGCAGGCATTATTCTGCAATTCCCTTTCTATGCGGGTATTATGGGCATTATCACAGGAATAGGTGCGTCTGGCATCTGTTTCGGAACGGTCATCAGTGATGCCTGCATTTCTATTTCTACCCCACATACCTATCCTTTGCTGACCTTCCTCTGTGCGGCGGTGCTCAACATGTTTGTGCCCTCAGGAGGTGGCCACTGGGCTATCCAAGCTCCCATTATGTTCGCCGCGGGTGCTGACCTCGGTGTTGACCCTGGACTGACAGGTATTGCCATCGCCTGGGGTGATGCATGGACTAACCTGATCCAGCCCTTCTGGGCAATACCCGCTTTGGCTATCGCCAAACTCAATGCCAAGGACATTATGGGCTTTTGTATCATCGATTTGGTGGTGTCGGGACTGATTATATGCGGAGGCTTGCTGTTTTGGGCATGGTAGTTATTAGTTGACAGTTGATAAATTAATAATTAATAGTTAATAATTATAGGGGGTAAGATTTAAGGTTATGGATTACAGGATTAATTCATTAGCACATTAACTAATTAACTAATTTACCAATTTGCTAATTAAAATTGTCTCATTAGCACACTAAAATCATTTGCTAATTTACTAATTAACTAATTTGCTAATTGAAAAAATTGTATCTTTGCAACATAAAAATAATATTATGAAAAAACAATTATCTCTTGTCTCTGTCTTTTTGGTGTTTCTCGCTATGGGCTTTGGCGATGCGGCGGGACAATTGGTTTCCATTGTGGAAAAAGCCTTTAACATCACTCCTTTAGCCGCCTCTTTGGTGTCGTTTTCAGGCATGATTATGTTCGGAGTGCTGTCGGTACCCATGGGGGTTACGCAATCCAGAATTGGAAAGAAAAAAATGCTGTCTATCGGCTTGATACTCTTTTTGTTAGGCGCAATCTTGCCGATTATGGCCTTTAATTTCCCCATCATTTTGTTGGCGGTGTTGCTGATGGGTGCGGGTGCTACAATTCTGCAAGTCTCTGGCAATCCGCTGATTAGAGATGTGTCCCCAGAAGGAAAATACTCAAGTATGCTCTCCTTTGCCCAGTCGTTGAAGGCTATCGGCACTTTATCAACTTCTTTGATTTTGGTATTGGTGGGTACTTCGTTGATGAAATACGGCTGGTTCTCTTTTACCCCGGAAGGCGCTGCTGAGCCTGTGAATATGGGCTTCCGCATCCTGTTTCCGATTTTTGCCGTAGTGCTGCTGATAACCTTGCTCATGGTGATGTTTTTTGTGCCAAACCAGACAGAAAAGGATACAACAACCCCAACCACTTTGGGTAAATGCTTCGCCGCTTTGGGAAATCCGTTCATCTTGATGATGTTCTTGGGAATTTTCTTCTATTGTGGTGCCGAAGCTTCCATGTTTAATAGAATTCCTTCAATTTTGATAGAAAACAATCCTGCCATTTCTCCTGCGTTGGGTAATATTGTGCTGATTATCGCATTGTTCGTAGGAAGATTCTTTGGTGGTGTCTGCCTGCGCTATATCAAACCAAATGTGTTTCTGATTTTGACAGTGTTGGTCTCCATTATTGGCAATATCTTGCTTTTCCTGCCGTATAACGCCGTAACTACTTGGCTGAGTTTTATATTGATAGGTATCGGTTTTGCCAATATATTCCCCTTGATTTTCTCTATTTGTGTGGATAAAATTCCTGAAAAGACCAATGAGATTTCAGGCCTGATGACCACTGCTATCGTGGGTGCCGCCATTGTGCCGTTGCTCACGGGCTTTGCTGCCAACTTCAACCCCCGCTACGCCTTCTTCGTTACCCTTGCCTGCCTCCTCTATCTTACCTTCGTTGCCCTTCGCACTCAAAAAAGCTGAAAAACTGAAAGTTAATTAAATGTGCTAATTATCAATGTGCTAATGTGCTAATGGAATTAGTTAATTAGTTAATGTGCAAATTAGCAAATGTTTTTAATGTACTAATTATTCTTAATTTTCTGATTCCTGACCACTGACCACTGACCACTGACCACTAACCACTAACCCCTAACCCCTATTAATTATGAAAATCCCAGCATCAGAACTCCCCAAACAATCCTCCGGTGCCATCTATCATCTGAACCTTTTCCCGGAAGACATCGCCGACAATATCATCCTTGTGGGCGACCCTGGACGTGTGTCCATGATTTCCCAACACTTTGATACGATTGATATAAAAAAGAGCAACCGGGAATTATATACCCATACGGGAACCAAGAACGGTAAACGTATTTCCGCAATTTCTACGGGTATGGGCCCTGATAATGTGGAAATTGTGATGAATGAACTGGATGCCTTGGTCAATATCGATTTGGAGAAAATGGAAGTGAAACCGGAACACCATTCACTGAATCTTGTGCGTGTCGGCACTTCCGGCTCTCTTGACGGGCGTTATGCTCCGGGAACAATTGTGGCTTCCGAGTATGGCTTTGGCTTGGATGGATTGTTGCAATTTTATGATCACGAAGGAGTGGATGAGGAAGATGTCGTCAATGCTTTTATTGAACATACAGGTTGGGGCGAGAAACTGCCTTATCCCTATTGTGTTAAATGCTCTGATGACCTGATGCAGCGTATTGCCGTTGACATGGTGAAAGGCATGACCTTGACCGCTCCTGGATTCTTCGCCCCGCAGGGTAGGGCAGTGCGTGGTCCGCTGAAATTCCCGGATATGAATAAGAAAATTGAATCCTTTGAATATAATGGACTTCGCTGTACCAATATGGAAATGGAATGTGCATCCCTCTATGGTTTGAGCCGTGTGCTGGGTCACAATGCCCTTACATGTTGTGTTTTAATCGCCAACCGTGTCACTGGTGAATTTCTCGACGATTACCACGACCTGATGAACCAACTCGTCGCCAAAGTCGTGGACCGCTTCTAAAACTGAAAGCTGAAAGTTGAAAGTTGAAAACTGACTGTTAATAGGTTACAGGAGTTAGAATTAATAATTAATAGTTGATAGTTGATGGTTGATAGTTGTTCATCAACACGAAGTTGCTAACACGAAGTTGCTAACACGAAGTTGCTAACACGAAGTTGCTAACAGCGAAGCTCGTTAACACAGAGTCACCAATATCCGTTGGCACATTAAATTCATTAACTAATTTGCTAATTAATTAATTTGCTAATTGAAATTGGCACATTAAATTCATTTGCTAATTTGCTAATTAACTAATTTGCTAATTATATATTTAACCCCATTATCGCGTGCTGCACGATAAAGGTCAGCACACCTGCCAGATAACCCACTACAGCAATCCAGCTGATGTGTTTCAGATACCAGATAAAGTCTATTTTTTCCATGCCCATAACAGCTACGCCAGCAGCGGAACCGATGATGAGCAAGCTGCCGCCCGTGCCCGCGCAGTAAGCGATAAAGCTCCAGAAATAGTGGTCAAGCGGGAAATCATACATGCCCATTGTGGCGGCCACCAAAGGAACGTTATCCACAATGGAGGACATGATACCGATAATGGTGCCGATGGAGTAGTATTTATGGGGCTCTCCCAACGAAATGCTGTCGAGACCGTTGGCGAACAAGCTGAGATGGCCTACGGTTCCCAATGCGTTAACAGCCAGTAGAATACCTAAAAAGAACAAGATGCTGGGCACGTCCACACGGGTGATGACGTTGGTGATGGCGTATTTCTCGTTGAAGCTCTCTCGGGTGCTTCGATGAACAATTTCGGAAGTCATCCACAAAATACTCAATCCGCCCATCATGCCAATATAGGGAGGCAGGTGGGTAAGAGTCTTGAAAATAGGAACTCCTACCAAACAGGACACACCCAGTATGAGGAACAGCCTGCGTTGCCATTCTTTGGGTTTTTCACTTTCCTCTTCCATTGTGCTTTGGGGATTTTGAATCTCGCCTTTCATGATGAACGACAGGATGATGAGTGGCACCAGCAATGAGATGGCACTCGGTAACAATGTGGCTGTGATGATGTTGAGAGTGGAGACTTTGCCGCCAATCCATAGCATAATGGTGGTAACGTCACCAATAGGTGACCAAGCGCCACCTGCGTTGGCAGCAACAATTACCATGCCACCATAAAACCAGCGGTCGTGACGGTCGTCGATGAGTTTTCGCAACAAGGCCACCATGACAATAGAGGTGGTAAGATTGTCCAAAACAGCTGACATGAAGAAGGTGAGAATGGAAAGAATCCATAACAGTCGTACTTTCTTTTTACTTTGTATATGATCGGTGATTAGCGAAAATCCGCCATTGGTGTCGATGATTTCCACAATCGTCATGGCTCCTAACAGGAAAAATAGGATTTCCGATACTTCTCCTAACACATGTATCAACTCAAAATGCGTAATCCAGTCGATGAAGCCGGCTCCCGGGTGGTCTTTGATGTAATCCATCATAGGAGTGGTGTCCACCAACATGCCTTCTCCGCCAATTATGGCGCATACCCATAATATAACACCCAACATCAGGGCAGTGGCGGTTTTGTTGATTTTAATAGGATGTTCCAAGGCTATCAGTGTATAGCCAACTAGAAAAATGACGATCATTAAGACAAACATGAGGCAGAAATTTTTTTTGCAAAAATAATATTTTTTTTGATGTCTTATCTTAAAAAAAAATGTATATTTGCAGTTTGAAAATAATTTATTCATCAAAATAATATGATTATGAAAAAAATCTTTACTCTTTTTGCAGCGATGCTGTTAGTCGTCATGTCGTATGCGCAGCTTACAGATGGCGCTATTGCCCCTGATTTCAGTCTTTATGAGATTAATAAAACTTCAGGAGACATGATTACAGACCAAACCATCAATCTTTACAGTATGTTGAATGATTATAAAACTGTATTTATTGATGTGTCTGCTACCACTTGCTCTCCATGTTATGCTTTCCACCAAGGCGGAACTTTGGAACATCTATACAATAACTATGGTCCAAACAGTAGTGTGAATGACTCCCGAGTCCTTTTTGTTGAAGGTGCAAGCACTGGCAATAGTTGGGCGGCTATAAACGGAAGCGCAGGTAGCAGCTATTGGGATTGTACACATGTTTATAATTCAACCACTCTGGTTCCTTATCCAGTGATTCCTTTACGTATCTCTCCGAATTATCCGACTAATTATAATTCTTTCCACAGTGGATTTAATATCGGTTATTTTCCGACTATTTACATGATTTGCCCGAACAGAATGGTGTATAATCTTACAAATTCATCTTCTGATATGTCTGCAACATATCATAATGTGGCATTGCAGTGGAGTCCTGCTATTAATAACACTAATGATGCTTTTATAGGATACAAAGATCCTTCAGCTCCTGTTTATTACTGTGAATATAATTTTTCACCGAGTATCACCTTACAGAATGTGGGTTCTGCGAATCTTACTTCTGCCACTTTGCGTATAACGGAAGGAAATAATGTGCAAACTGTTAATTGGACGGGTAATCTTGCACAATTTGCTACGACTCAGGTGCCATTGTCGACTGTGACTGGAACTGAAAACGGTGCTCATTCCGTTGTCGTTGAAATCGTTGATGTAAATGGTGTTGCTGATGAAGGAAGTGTTCGTAATTCTCATACAGAGTCATTCTGGGTTGTGTCAGAACCTGAGGGTAGTTCGGCCACTCAGGATTTCAGCAGTGAGGATGTGGCTCCATGGTGTATCGCAGACTTTTCTAGTGGTGGAGTAATGCCAAGTTCTGGACTGTTTGTTTATAATGATGCATTACTTTTTTATGCTTATAATATCTCATCGGGAAAGAAATGTGAATTTGTAGCTCCAATGATGGATTTCACAAATATCTCAGATCCGAAAATGACTTTCGATTACGCTCATCGAAGATATAGTACAAGCAACACTGAACGATTGAGAGTTAAGGCTTCAGCTGATTGTGGTACAACGTGGACAACTGTTTGGGAGAAGTATGGAGCAACATTGGCAACAGTTGCAGGAACCTATACAAGTAGTTATACAAATCCAACCGCAGCTCAATTTAAAAATGCCGAGGTGGATTTGACAGCATTTGCAGGCCAGAGTAATGTGATTGTTAAATTTGAATTTATTTCAGGTTATGGTAATAATGTTTGGGTTGACAATATTAACATTACGAATGGTCCATTGGCAGTTGAGTCCGTTGAAAACAGCGATCTCTCCATCTTCCCGAACCCAGTGAAGGATGTGTTGAATATCAACTATGACAAGGCTATCAGCCAAATCGATGTGTATGATGTGAATGGTAAGCTGGTGAAGACTCTCACCACTGTTGGCAGCAACATCAATGTCAGCGACCTGTCAGACGGTGTTTATATGCTGAATATCCAGACCGAAGAAGGTTTGGTTATCAGAAAAATCGTTAAGGAATAACCCTTTCTATTTTATCATAAAGCGAAACGGGTGGAGGCACAAACCTCTGCCCGTTTTTTTTATACAGGTTCACGAATCCTAAATTTCCCTTCTTGTATACGGTGGGTGGCTGAAGACCGAGGTGGTATAATTGATAAGTTCAACTTAGAAAGTTATAAAAGTGGGTAAGAAGAATGGCCCGCCGATCGGCGGGCCATTCGGGAAAAAATGCTACATTTGCGGTCTCTAATCCAAATGCACATGCAACATTTAAACGAGA